>Ga0308166_1002170_pt1 | contig 18784 bp, 12 predicted proteins | sample PhyCR2_2_FD_202137 | JGI IMG/M metagenome (GOLD analysis project Ga0308166, IMG submission 202137) | Phyllosphere microbial communities from UC Gill Tract Community Farm, Albany, California, United States - DLSLCC.R2 | ecosystem: Host-associated > Plants > Phyllosphere > Unclassified | place... | reverse complement strand
GTCCAGGCTTCGGCCGGCGCCCGCAAATACGCCGGCGCGCCATTCCTGCGTCACTTGATCCTGGCGGCGATCGAAGAATTCCCGCACATCCCGGTGTGCATGCACCAGGACCACGGCACCAGCCCTGACGTCTGCCAGCGTTCGATTCAACTGGGCTTCAGCTCGGTGATGATGGACGGCTCGCTGGGCGAAGACGGCAAGACCCCGACCGACTACGACTACAACGTCCGCGTTACCCAACAAACCGTGGCCATGGCTCACGCCTGCGGCGTTTCGGTAGAAGGCGAGCTGGGCTGCCTGGGTTCGCTGGAAACCGGCATGGCCGGTGAAGAAGACGGCATCGGCGCCGAAGGCGTTCTGGATCACAGCCAGATGCTGACCGACCCGGAAGAAGCCGCTGACTTCGTCAAACGCACCCAGGTCGACGCCCTGGCCATCGCTATCGGCACCAGCCACGGCGCCTACAAGTTCACCAAGCCACCAACCGGCGACGTGCTGGCGATCGACCGCATCAAGGAAATCCACAAGCGCATTCCGAACACCCACCTGGTGATGCACGGCTCGTCCTCCGTGCCACAAGAGTGGCTGGCGATCATCAACCAGTACGGCGGCGACATCAAAGAAACCTACGGCGTGCCGGTTGAAGAAATCGTCGAAGGCATCAAGCACGGCGTGCGCAAGGTCAACATCGACACCGACCTGCGCCTGGCCTCCACCGGCGCCATGCGCCGCCTGATGGCCACCAACCCGAGCGAATTCGACCCACGCAAATTCTTCGGCGCCACCGTGACCGCAATGCGCGATGTATGTATCGCTCGTTATGAAGCGTTTGGTACTGCGGGTAATGCTTCGAAGATCAAACCGATCTCGCTGGAGGCGATGTATCAGCGTTATTTGAAGGGTGAGTTGAACGCTAAGGTCAACTGAGCCTGAGCGTTAAACTGCTTTAAAAGAAACCCGCCGTGAGGCGGGTTTTTTGTGGGCGACTATTTCGCCTGACGAAATTGTCTAAAAGTAAGAGCAACCCGTAATTCTTCGAAGATTAAGCTGATCTCGCTGGAGGCTATATATCAGCGTTATCTGAAGGGTCAGGTAAGTGTAAGGTTAACTGATTCATCCTGTTTCATAGGTAATGAAGGATGTCAGCCTTTTGTGAATTTGATTCCAAATTCTTGGCCTACATACGGTCCGCCGTATTCAACGGTAACTTTACCTTCCAATTTCCTGTCGGTTCCATCGGTTGCTTTAATTTCAATATTGAGAGTGCTTGGGCCATGGTTTAGCTCATCTCTATTTTTGGCATCTGATTTCGCTTGAAGCTTGTAAGTCCAAGTTGACTTTGTGCAGGCGCCAGTGACGACGAAGTCAAGTCCGCAATAGTCCATGTAGCCGTTACTTATGTTGCCAGTTTTCTGGGCTGGATCGTCAAATTTGAGTGTGGCGGGGTGTTCCTCGCTAGAGTTAAATACGAAGCCGTCGTAAGTTTTCATGATATTTACCTTTTGTATTCAAGTATTAAATCAAATAGGTTGTCTTGTATTACGTTGACGAGATTAGGTGGGGACAGGTTGTAGGTAAGCTGTTACAAATGACAGTTTTTTATAACGTTTTGTGATATGCAGTAAGAGAATCTGTTAATTTTCATTTAAAAAGGTGGCGGAGTTGTTTAAACAAACATTGCTGCCGACCGGCGGCTGGCATCCACCGGCGCCATGGGCCGCCTGATGGCCACCAACCCGAGCGAATTTGACCCACGTAAATTCTTCGGCGCCACCGTAACCGCATGCGCGATGTATGTATCGCTCGTTATGAAGCTTTTGGTACTGCGGGTAATGCTTTTGAAGATCAAACCGATCTCGCTGGAGGCGATGTACCAGCGTTATGTGAAGGGTGAGTTGAACGCTAAGGTCAACTGAACCTGAGTGCTGAGCTGATTAAAAGGAAATCCGCCGAGAGGCGGGTTTTTTCTATTCATGCATTTATTGAGTTTCGGTGCTGAAGATCACTCGAATATGCCTTCTAGCTCATCAAGAGTGGGCATCACAGCAGGAATAACTGTCAGCTCGCAATCCAGCGCTCCCAATAAAAGGGGCATAGGCGATCATGCCGACGGAAAGAGTGCCCTTTTCAATGGCGAAGAATAGTCCATGTTCCGTTACCGTTACCGTTACCGTTACCTTTGCGAGTGAAAGTCGCGTATGCGCGACATTTTATCTGTAGCTCCAAACCTGCATGTTTAAAAGCTCGTCCTACAGACGCAGCGTCTGAGATGGAGATTTCCGACATGTTGCGTCGGTTGTTCGTCGGAAGCGCGGTGGATAGGCTCTACGGGTCGCTGCAAATTCAGCGGCCGGGCGTCGCAGTCCGTTCTCTCACTTGGTGCATAATCGCCGCCCCGAATCACAACGCCTCGGTTTTGTTGTTCGGTCGATGGTGGCTGTGCGCGGAATACCCTCGGGTATGCCGGGTTTCCAAGTGATCCGGTCTGCGACCCCGCGTACAGCTGCCTCCTTCCATCGCGTCGCAGCGATCAGTGGCAGCTCAATGCATCACTTGGAGTTTCACGATGATCAAACCCACCCCCAATCCGCCTGAAACCGAAACCTCTCCCTACGAATCCCTCGACTCCAGAAAGCTGCACGACGCCGCCGAACGTGCGCTCGATCATTACCTGAAACCGAACGGCACCGGGCAAAAGCCGCGCACCCCCAGTGCGATGTTCCAGATCGTCGGTGATATGGACAACGAGAGCCTGCTGGCCCACGCCTGTGAATCCCTTGCATCGGCGAGCGTCATGACCAGTGACATTGCCGCGCATGTCGAGAGCCCGCAGCGCCATACGATTCTGGCGATTGCGCAGATCATCATGTTGGCGGAGCTGGCGGTGAACCGGGTGCTGGATAACGTCGAAGTGGCACAGTCTGCGGCGCCCAGCTGAGTTTGCCGGACTGGGCCTGCTGGCGATCGCAGTGAGTCAGTCGGCAAACAGGCTCAATATCCTCCGTCATCGCGAGCGGGCGCATTCCCGTAATGAGTGTGCCCGCAGCGATTCGACCCCCGTCACTCGTCAGGTTGCAGAGCCGGATGGCCCCGCTTGCGGCAGATTCTGTGTCAGCCCCAGCCGGTTGACGCGCTCTGCCACCGTTGGAACGGTCATCCTGAATTCGCCTTTGGCGTTGACGTACTTCATCCAGGATTGAGCATGGATATCGTTATCGAGTGCGAACTTGACGGTGGCGTATCGGTTCCGGTTTTCCGATTGCAGAGAAAGCTGGTACCAGTCGCGAAAGTGCTGGTCCGTGATGTTCGTGTATCTACCCTCGGGACCTTTTTGCAGCTTTATAGCCCGGATAGTACCTGGGACGGTCAGCTCGCCTTTTTTTGTAACGAACTTTCTCCACATCAACGGGTGAAGGCGGTGAGTACTGGCGAACGTCTCCGCAGCCTCTCTGGTGGGTTGATTCATGGAAAGCCATATTTGAAAAAGCTCGTCCGTCAGCCTTTCGTATTGTCCGGGCCTGAGCATCGAGTAGCCGAGGGTATTGATTTCTCCTGTGTTTTTTTTCACGAATTTATTCCAGCTCCGTGCCGGAATGTTGCGCTCGTTGAAAAACGGTACGGGGTCGAGAGTATGCAAGGGATTTGCGGATTGAGCATTGGCAGTGATTCGTGCATCCCATTCCCTGAGCGCCTTGACGACCCTGCTATCGGCCTTGGGTGCGCCGCCGGGTAGCCGATTCAACGTATCGAGAGCCCAGAGCTGATTGGACATCCTGCGTAGCCGAAAAGAGGTGAGCGCTCCACTCGGTGTCAGCACGGGGGCAACCAACCCATTGGGATCGTAGAGATTGAATGTGTTCTGAATACGGAAGACCTGCTCTTCACCTTTTGCACCGGTGCTGCGTACCAGCAAGGTATTGGATGGGGTGCGATAGATGCCCGAACCTTCGGCCAGAGACGAGCCGGCGGGAATACCGCCCGCGACTGCCAGACGGGAGTTTTCCTGGAGAAAGGCTTTCTGGTAGCCCGTCAGGTCCGCCAATGTTGTGCTTTTGGCCGGTCTGATCAGCAACTGCAGCGGTTTGATGCCGATACCTGTGGCGCGAGCAACGCCGGTGAGCTGAGTGGTGGCCGTTGCGACCTCGATCAATGTTCGATTTGCCGCCCCGCGACGGACAATCAGCCCGGCGACGTTTTGTCCCAGGCTACGCAGGGTGCTGACGGTGCTGCGACCCACTCCGCCCAGCCATTTCATCGCGGATGAAGCCATCTGTCCGCTCCAGGGCAAAGCGCCCAGTACCGTGGTCACCACCTCGATTCCAAACATCACTTGGTTGAACCGGGACTGGTCAAGCAGTTCTTCATTGGTCACGCTTTCAGCGTTTGTCCTGGCTAGCAGGTGAAGATAGTTTTGCCGATAAAGCCCGGCAAACACATCGCCTGTACAAGCGACGAGGCGGTGATTGAGCAGGCGGGTTTTGGGCGGTAATCGTGCCTGGAGCCAGGTCTGCCAGGCACCACGCATCAGTCGGGGCAAGTCGGTTTCGCTGGCGAGTTCGCGCAGGTCCATGCCATCAGGCGCGCTCGGGGTATACAGCACTCGCAAGTCGGTGTTGGCTGCGGACAGAATCAACACGCCGTTCACGTTTTGCCCGCCGCGGCCATCCGGAGCATTACCGGTGGGATTGAACACCAGAGCGTTGGCGATGACTGCATGTCCATCGACCAGTGCGCGTTTATCGGGATCTGGCGAAGACAGAACTGCCGACATCCATGCGGCGGCAGTCTTTTGCGAATTGTCGCTGGGTAGCACCGTGCTGTATGCGTCCGGGCCCAAGCGTGCGGACAAGGCAGCGTAGCCAAGTGTTGCTGCCTGAGTCGCGATCCAGGCTTTTTGCAATGCTTGGCCATCAATGTTGGTGGCTTGCGGAGCGAGATATCTATCGAGCACTTCCTGCGCATACCGATGACCGATGTTCAGCTCCTTGACCCATTGTTCAAGGCATTGTTTGTCCAGAGTGACGGCTTTTCCACCAGAGTCACGCACCCAAAGACCCTTCGATGTAGTCAGTGTGGCCTCCAACAGATGTTCTTCACTCCAGGAAAGACTCTTCTGCCAGGGCTGGTTATTTTTCAGCAGCAGATTGGTCAGACTCATGCGTGTGCTCGCGACGCTTTCATGCACCGATGCAAATCCTGATTGCATGCCGGCTCCGACGCGGGTTCGGGTAGTGCGGATCACCAGGGTTTGATCCGGATCGATGCCGTCTGCAGGATAGGCAGCACGGATCTGGCCATCCGGGTTTTTTTCTGCGAGGAAGGCACGAATTTTCAGCAATACCTGTGCCTTGGCATACTCGGCGATAGTCGGAACAAGCGCCTTCCATTGCTGGCTCAGTTGCAGCTGTTTTTCCTCCGCGTCCCGGGCCAGATTCTGCAGCGCCGTACGATCGGCCTGACTGAGGCGTTTTTCCCAGTCCGCCTGCCAGTGATCCAGCAAGAGGCGGTTACGCGCCATGAACGCTCCAGCCATATCCAGCAGTTCGAGCATCTGCGGGCGGGCGTTGCCTTCGCGGTCCGACTCGCTATGGGCCAGACCCATGAGGGTATCGATGTCGGACTGCTGTTTGTCCAGCAGCGTCTGGATGCTGTCGGCAACAAAGTCGTCCTCTATCGGCGCAAAGGTAGAGCGCAGATCACTGCCCCACAGGCCGCTTTTCATGTGCTGCACCGCCAGTGGCAAGCCGGCGGCAAATAATTTCCCGACTTCGTCGCCGGCATTGATGCGCGCTACGAGCCTTTCACGTAATGCCTGCAGATTCGGCAGCTCTTCAAAGCCTTGCTGCGGCGTATACAGCACGACAAGGCTGGCGCCGCTGCTGCCACTCAGGCCTTGCGTGCTCAGGCTCTTGTGGCCATAGGGCCAATGCGGCAAGACCGGGCTGGAGCCGTCGTTCGAGGTCAGGACGAAACTGCCGGCCAGACGCGCGCCTTCGGCGCTGGCGGTATTCACTGTCACTCGATAGACACCGGGGCGCGCGCCAGGCTTGAAGTGCGCCTCCCGGCGACCAAGGGTCGGAAAACGCAGGGCGCGGTCGATCAGCAGTCTGGCCTGGGAGCTCAGCGTCTGGTCGGCTGAGCGCAGGCAAGCCTGAACGTTCAGCGCCTGGCGGTGCAGGTCGATCAGTCGCGCCTGTGGGCACGCCAGCTCTGCCGCTAACGGCGTTTGCCAATAGTCGCGGACTTGCTCGGTCAAACGGGCTTGCAGAGCGTCAGCCAATTGCGTCAGCGAACCGTTTTGCACAATTTGCTCAGCTTCGTCGCAGACGGTGGAGCTACTGAATACGCCCTCGCTCACAGGGTCGGCCTCTGCTTGCGGCCCTGCTTCGCCATCCTCGGCTGGCACCTTGGCATTTTCCCAAAGCAATAAGGTGCGCAAGGCCTCAAGCAAGGGGCGCGATGACTCGAACTGACGAAGCCCGTCTGCGCCGGTGCGATAGCGGGTCACGTACAAAGAGGCTGCTTCGGTATCGGCAGGCAGCTGAGGGAAGGTCTCGTTGAGCAGGGAGGAAAGCGCGTTCTTCAAACAAGGATGTTTCTGCTCTTCAAGTACATCGCCGATTTGCTGATTGAGTGCGTTCCACTGCTGAATCAGGCGCGTCTGCTGTTCAGCGTCGGGCAAAGTGTGGGCGAGAGCGGTGACTTTAGTCGGCTCGGCGCTTACGGGCAGCCGTGCGATCAAGTCAGGACTGCCTTTGAGTGGTAGCGCCAACGCCGTCTGTAAATGCTTGGCCAAGGCGTCGAAGGTGGCAAGAGAACCGCTTAAAGCGTGATCGACTTCGACATCCTGCTGCTGCCGTCGCTTTTTCAGGCAGGTTTTGAATACATCGCCGGTAACCGCGGTGTAGCGCAAACGCTGCCCCTGCTTCATTTCTTCGCCGGCCCGGGTTCGGTTATTGAACGCAACGTTACCGAGCAGCAACGTTTTTTCCGGATCAGCCACCAGACGCCGCCGCAGAAAACTCTCCATGGCGTTGAAGTGCTCGAAGACTTCGACGCCGAATTGCGGGGTGTACAGCACGGTCGGACGAGTCCCATGCAATCGCTCGGTGATGATGAAGCAGCCGCTCAGCAGTGCCGACCATTCGGGCTCGGCACTGTTGTGGAGAGTAATGCTGACCACCTGCGCGGGCGTGGCGGTTCGCGTGGTCTCGTGGAGTACGAGGTTTTCGATCAGTTGCCTGCCTTCGGTCATCACCTGCAGGTGCGTCCGGATGTTGTCGGCCGTCGTTTGCAGCGACTTGTCTCCAGGCTTTTTCTGCAATGCCTGCTCAGCCTGGATAAGTTGTTGCCGGGCATCGTGCAGTTTGAGATCCGCTTCGAGCCTGTACATCACGCGTTGCTTTTGGCTCACGGCCTCAAGGACTGTCAGGGCGCCAGTGGTGGCATGGGGCGAAGACCAGAAAACATCGAGGGCGTGCCAGTACAGCATCGGCGTGTCTTCTTGCAAATCGCGGATCAGGGTATTCACGGCTGCGACTTGCAGCGCAGTGATCTCGTTGTCGCGGCCGGTATCGTACGCATGTGCGTAAAAGCCCACGGCCTTGTCGACCTGGCCGGTTGGCGGCTCTTTCTCAAGAGTCGTAGGTATTTTCCGGCTGACAATCGCTTCGTGAAGGATCTGTGTCAGGTTGCGCGTTCGCGTTAGACGCCGCACTCGCGCAGCGCCATCTGGAGCATCGGGCGAGGGCGTGTCATAGACATATTCGTTGAGAAAAACCGCGTCAGGGTCCGGCGGGTTTTCAGGCGCGAGCGCCGCCAGGCCCTTACGCAGATGAGAGGCCATTACCGTAGCGAGAGTCGGCTGCGCATCCAGAAGATGCTCGATGGCGAGGGTGCAGGGCGCCAACTGACGCAGCGCGTCTTCGGCAGAAGCGGGAGGGGAAGCGTTCATCACCCAGGTTCCTTCTAGGTTGGTTGCGGTGCAGCCACCACCACTACGGGCGGCGCCGCACACGAATCGATTGTTCGATACGCACTAACCTAAAGACTCCCGGGAATGGACCCGGCATACATAACTACTACATCGCGCCTGTTGCTGTTGCCGCTTGTGTCGGCACGCTTTGCCGGGTCCGCTGCCTGTCGTGTCACTTGTTGTGGTCAATATCCAGCTTCGAAAACATCACCTGTCCACCTTCACTGGTGTACCCGGTGTTGTCCTGCACATACACCCCGGCCTTGAAGTACAGTGGCTTGTCACGCCACGTCGCGCTGATCTGGGAATCCCACTGATACCCCGCCGCACTTACGCCCAGCGCACCGCCGGGACTCAAGTGGATGAGGTAGTTGAATTCGCGATCGAGCTTGATGCCGGTGGCGAGGGTAATGACGCGGCTTTCGGCGTCGTCCGGGCGCATACGCACTTTGATCACCAGGTTGCCGGTCTGGGTTTTTTCCTTGTACTGATATTCGAGCTTGACCATCGGCCGCTGGCTCTCGTACGCGTGAATCTGGCCGATGACGATCTTGCCCGAGCTCGGCACCTTATTCACCGCGAGGGTGGCGCGCAGCAGGTTGTCGGCGTCCGGGTAGTACCAGTTGCGCAGGGTGCCGTTGCTGTAGGTTTCGCGCAGTTCGGTACGCGGATAGATGGCGTTTTCGGTTTTCGAGCCAGTCACCGGGGACCAGAAGAACAGGGTGCCGGTGTCGGAATGGAAGTACTGATCCTTGAAGCCATCCACCAGTTTTGAGGTTTCGACGGTGTACGGCGGGCTGCCAACAGGAACGCTGAGGTTCCAGGTTGCGAGGTCGATCATGACGGTTCTTCCAATCAATTCATCCGGAACGCCGGTGCCAGAAGCTCTAGCCCGCGCGTTTTCGGGCGTCTTTATAAGCGTAGCGGCAATTTTTGTTAATGCCCGCCCGGCGATTACTTGACGTCAAAGTCCTGTCGAAATGCCATCCCGCCCGGTTTTCGGGGGCTGTAGCGGTGACCGTTAGTCGGCTGGGTTGAGCATTGTCTAAATGATGGCGGGATGACAGCTTCTGCTTTCATCGATCCGCGTCTAGAGTGAAGGCTCAGTACGTCTATGGTTTTGCCGGCAACCGGTCCCGATAAGAGAAGCAGCATGGAATGCGCGCAACCCCAGCCAGGTGAAGGCAGCTCGGTCCTTTTGATCGTCGATGATTACCCCGAAAATCTGATCAGCATGCGCGCGTTGCTGCAGCGTCAGGATTGGCACGTGATGACCGCCGCCTCCGGTTTCGAGGCGCTGAACCTTTTGCTCGAACACGACATCGACCTGGTTCTGCTCGATGTGCAGATGCCCGGCATGGACGGTTTCGAGGTCGCACGGTTGATGCGCGGCAGCCAGCGCACGCGGCTGACGCCGATCATTTTCCTCACCGCCAACGAGCAATCCCAGGACGCCGTGATCAAGGGCTATGCCAGCGGCGCGGTGGATTACCTGTTCAAACCGTTCGATCCGCAAATCCTCAAACCCAAGGTCCAGGCGCTGCTCGAGCACCAGCGCAATCGCCGTGCCTTGCAACGCCTCAGTCATGACCTGGAAGTGGCGCGCGCCTTCAATGCCTCGGTGCTGGACAACGCCGCCGAAGGCATTCTGGTGTTGAGCGAGGACGGCGTGATCCGCTTCGCCAACCCGGCGATTTCGCGACTGCTCAACGCGCCGGTGAAGGATCTGGAAGGCAAGGAGTTTCTCGATTTCCTGCAGAAGCCACACATTCCCCTGTGGGCCGATTCCGAGTTCTACACCGGCTACCAACGCGGTGAAACCCTGCGCCTGCATGATGCGTTGCTGCGCACGGCGCCGGGGCAGCAAGTGCCGGTGGCCTTGTCCTGCGCGCCGCTGCCCTCGGAGCAGCATGCGATGGTGGTGACGGTGCTGGACATGTCGGTGGTGCGTCACTTGCACCAGCAACTGGAGTTCCAGGCGGTGACCGATCCGCTGACCGGTCTGCTCAACCGGCGCGGGTTCTACCAGACCGTGGAAAACCTGCTGTTGCGCGGCGAACGCAGCGACAGCAGTTGGGTGCTGCTCTACCTCGATCTCGACGGCTTCAAACGCGTCAACGACTCCCTTGGCCACGATGCCGGCGACCGCGTGTTGCGCTGGGTTTCCGAGCAACTGAAGGCGTGCCTGCGGCCGTTCGATATTCTCGCGCGCATGGGCGGCGATGAATTCACCGCGCTGCTGGATCTGGAGTTTCCCGAGCAAGCGGCGAAGATTGCCGAAAAACTCATCGAACGGGTATCGGTGTGTCAGCAGATCGAAGGCCTGGATATCGTTCTTGGCGCCAGTATCGGCATTGCTACTTATCCCGACTGTGGGCGCAATCTCGACGGTTTGCTGCGCGCTTCGGACATTGCCATGTACGAAGCCAAGCGCGCCGGACGTCAGCAGTATCGCTTCTACGATCCTGAAATGAATGGCCGCGCCCGCTCGCGCCTGATGCTGGAAGACAGCGTGCGCGAGGCCATCGAGAATCGTGATTTCAATCTGGTCTATCAGCCGCAGGTGGCGATCGGCAGCGGACAGATCCGTGGGTTCGAAGCGTTGCTGCGCTGGCAGCATCCGAGCGTCGGCGATGTGCCGCCGGGGTTGTTTCTGCCGTTGCTGGAAGAGGCGCGCTTGATCAGTCGCCTCGGCAGCTGGATCTATCAGCGTGGCGCCGGCCAGCGCAAAGCCTGGGAAACCTTGTTCACCGAAGATCTGGTGCTCGGTGTGAGCCTGAGCAACACCCAGTTCGGCCTGCCGAATCTGGTCACTGAACTGCGCCAGGTCATGGAGCGCCATGCGCTGCAACCGCGGCAACTGGAAGTCGAAGTCACCGAAGAAGCGTTGATGCAAAACCCGGACGAAACCCGCAAGCAACTGCGGCTGCTGCGTCATCTCGGGGTGCGCGTGGCGCTGGATGATTTTGGTTCGGGGCCGTGCTCGCTGGCGCATCTGCGCGATCTCGAACTGGATACGCTGAAACTCGACCGCCACTTGATCGCGCGCCTGCCGGACTCGCCCCGGGATGCGGCGCTGGTACGCATGGTCATCGACCTGTGCAAGCAATACGGTCTGCTGGTGATTGCCGAAGGAGTGGAAACCCTCGAGCAATATCAGTGGCTGCAAGCGCATGGCTGCGAATACGTGCAGGGCTTCCTGGTGGCGCGCCCTCTGGTCGCCGAGGACGCCGTGCGCTTCGCCGAGCCGTTCGACTGGAGCGCGCTGCCTGGCTGAATTCGCTACACTGGCGCACCTTTTTTCGAACCGTGCTGCCCGTCCATGACTGTGTTGAAGTACCTCCAGGCCTACCCCGCGCAATTGCAGGATCAGGTGCGTCAACTGATTGCCGAAGGGCGTCTGGGTGAATACCTGAATCAGCGCTATTCAGGGCGACACGACGTGCAGAGCGACAAGGCCTTGTACAGCTACGCGCTGGATCTCAAGCAGCAGTACATGCGCAATGCGCCGGCCATCGACAAAGTGCTGTTCGACAACCGCCTCGACCTGACCCACCGCGCGCTCGGTCTGCACACCACGGTGTCACGAGTGCAGGGCGGCAAGCTCAAGGCCAACAAGGAAATCCGCATCGCCGCGCTGTTCAAGGACGCCGCGCCGGATTTTCTGAAGATGATCGTGGTGCACGAGCTGGCGCACTTCAAGGAATCGGATCACAACAAGGCGTTCTATAAACTGTGCGAGCACATGCTGCCGGGGTATCACCAGATCGAGTTCGATCTACGTGTGTACCTGACGTGGCGGGATATGCAGGCTTGACCAATCAGGAAGGTGTGGATGGACGTCAGCAAGACCAAAAGCAGTTTCTATCGCCGTTTGTACGTGGCTTATCTGATCGATAGCGGCCTGGCGCCGAGTGTGCCGACGCTGACCGAAGTCACCGGCATGCCGCGACGCACGGCGCAGGACACGATTGCCGCGCTGGCCGATCTGGACATCATCTGTGAGTTCGAACAGCAAGAGGGCGCGCCCAATCATGCCGGGCGCTATCGGATTCGCGAGTGGGGAGCGATTGATCGCGGGTGGATCGAGCGCAATTTACGGCAGATAAAAGCGGTGCTGGAATACCCCTGATTTCTGCGCCGACGGTTCTTACGCCTTCGCGAGCAGGCTCGCTCCCACAATGGATATGCATTCCCTGTGGGAGCGAGCCTGCTCGCGAAAGGGCCTTCATGACCGACGCATGCCGATGTGCGGAATGTCATCCTCGAGATATTCCTCGCCGACTGCGACAAACCCGTACTTGCCGTAATACCCCTGCAAGTGTGCCTGCGCCGACAGATAGATCGGTACCTGCGGCCAGTGCTTTTCGGCCTGCTTCAGCGCCTGTTCCATCATCGCGTGGCCCAACCCTTTGCCACGGCCGGCGGGCGCTGTCACCACGCGGCCAATCACCACGTCGCCGCCTTGGGATTCCGGGTCGAGCAGGCGCAGATAAGCCATCAACTGATCATCCTCCCAACCCATCAGATGATGGGTATCGCCCTCCAGATCCTGGCCGTCGAGGTCCGGATAAGCGCATTTCTGTTCGACCACGAATACATCAGAGCGCAGCTTCAACAAGGCGTACAACTGCTCTTTGCCCAGATCACGATGATGTTTGCAGATCCACTCGATTGTCATTTTTCGATTCCTTGACCATGTCGCCCGATACTAAGCGCAGCAGCGCCGTATGTCTGTATGGCGCAACAGTCTGTGATAAAGGTCAAAATGCCACTATTCCTTTCTCGCGCTGGCTGCGACTTTGTGTAATCTGCTCAAGAGCACTGTCCACTGGCTCCCATGAGCTAATGTTCAATGCTTGGGTTTTGCCGGTAAGGGGCCTTGGGTTTTGACGTGAAACCACGTCGGGCGGTTGCCCGCTGAGGATGTTCAAGCATGCTGCGATTGCTTCAAGCCGTTGCTTTGATCGGACTGCTGGTGCTGGGCCAGGATGCTGCGGCGCAGAAGCTGCGGCTGGCGTTCGATAACTGGCCGCCGTTTACCGACGATGCACTGGTGAACGGTGGCCTAGCCACCGACATTGTCAGCACCGCACTCGCTCGCGCCGGATATGCCAGCGGTTACGAGCAAGTGCCATGGGCGCGCGCATTGCTGGGGATTGGCGAGGGGCGTTACGACGTGCTGGTCAACGCCTGGTACAACGACGAGCGCACGCAGATCGGCCAGTTTTCCGGTGAGTACCTGATCAACCGCATCCGCTTCCTCAAGCGTAAAGACGCACCCATTGAATACAACAGCCTCGAGCAACTGCACACCTATCCGATTGCGGTGGTGCGCGGCTATGCCTATTCCGCCCCTTTCGATGCCGACACGGCGATGCAGAAAGTGCCCGTGCACAACTTCGCCATGGGCGTGCGCATGCTCGCGGCGGATCGGGTCAAGCTGACGCTTGAGGATGAGTATGTAGCGAAGTATTACCTGGCGCGGGAATCGGCCAAGGTGCGCAATTCGGTGGAGTTTTTACCCAAGCCGTTGAGTGAGAACAGCCTGCATATTCTGGTCAGCCTGAAGAATCCGCAGCATGAGCAGATCGTCGCCGGGTTTGATCGGGCGATTGCAGCGATGAAGGCTGACGGGACTTATGAGAAGTTATTGCGGCGGCATGGAATGTAGTTGGGAGCTACAAGCGGCAAGCTGCAAGTTAGAAGCCGGGTAGCGTTTGGCTTGTAGCTTGTAGCTTGTAGCTTGTAGCTTGTAGCTTGTAGCTTGCAACTTGCAACTTGCAGCTTGCAGCTTGCAGCTAGACCTCTTTGATCAAATGCGCCGCCAATGTCCGAAGCGGCCCCAACTGCCGGCAAATCAGCGCCAGCTGCGTCTGCACCAACCGCTGCCCTTCATCGATTTCATCCGGCATCTGTTCCAGCTCATTGGCCAGCGCTTCTTCTTCATCACTCTGAATTGCAATCGGCTGCTTGCTCGCAAGGCCTTGAGCGATTTCGTCGATGCTGGTCGCCAGTTTCACCCCGGCGCCTTCGATCAAATGCTCGCGCACATCCGCCGGCAGTTGCGTTTCACGGTGCGCGCCGAGCCCTGACAAATAGCTGAGCAACGTGTGCGACAGGACCAGGAAACGGAAGCCGACATCCGCCTCCTTACGGAAATGCCCCGGCTCCATGAGCATGTTCGCCAGTGTGGTCGACAGCGCCGCGTCGGCGTTGTGCGCGTTGCGGCGGGCCAGGCGATAGGCGAGGTCGTCGCTCTTGCCGGCGGCGTATTGCTGCATGATCTGGCGCAGGTAGATGCTGTTGCAGGTCAGGGTGTTGGCCAGCACTTTGTTCAGGCGCCGGCCCTGCCAGTCCGGCAGGAACAGGAACACCGCCAGACCCGCAATCAAACTGCCGAGCAAGGTATCGAACAGCCGTGGCAGGAACAGACCGTAGCCATCACCGACCTGATTGAAGCAGAACAGCACCATGATCGTGATCGCCGCCGTCGCCAGGGTGTAGCGGGTGGTGCGGTTGGTAAAGAACACCACGCCGGCAGCGATGGCGAAGCACGATTGCACTACCGGGTTGGGGAACAGATCGAACAGCGCCCACGCCACCGTCAGGCCAATGGCCGTGCCGATGATCCGCTGGCCGAGTTTGCGCCGGGTGGCGCCGTAGTTCGGCTGGCAGACGAACAGCGTGGTGAGGATGATCCAGTAGCCTTGGGACGGGTGGATCAGGTGCACCATGCCGTAGCCGATGCTCAGTGCCAGCGGCAGGCGCAGGGCATGGCGGAACAGCAGCGAGGTCGGCGTCAGTTGTGTACGCAGGCGAATCCACACGTCCTTGAGATTGCGCGGTGAGCGGTCGAGCAGGCTGCTGTCGGTAGCATCAGCCAAGGCGTCAGGATTGCTGGCATCGCTGAGCAAGCGATCGAGGGTGCCGAGGTTGGCCGCCAGTGCGCGTAGCGAGCGCAGCAGGCCGCGCCATGCCGGGTTGCTCTGGATGCGTAAATGTTCGAGGGAGGCATGCAGGTCGTTCAGGGCTTCGGCGAAACTGGCGTCGTAGATGAACGGCTGGCGCATCTGGATTGACTCGGCCAAGGCCCGGCAGGCCTTGCCTTGCTGGCGCAGCAGGCGCTGGCAGCGGAACAGCACGTCGCTGTGGAAGAACGCCTCGGCCAGCGCGTTGTAAGGGTAGTGCGAAGAGCTGGCGCGTTCGTGGATGTCTTGCGCGAGGAAGTACAGCTTCAGATAACGGCTGACTTTCGAGCCGGGTCGGCCGTTGCCGACACGGTGCAGGATGATTTCCTTGGCCGTGTTCAGTGCGGCGACCACCCGGCCATTCTGCTGCGCCAGTTCGAGGCGGCGGGCTTCGACGTCCATCTGCCGGACCGGCTCGAACAGCGAGGATTTCAGCTTCAGGTAAAGACCCAGTTCACGGAACAGCCGCGCCAGACTCTGCTGCACCGGTTGATTGGAAAACAGCGCCTGCCACAGCACCGACAGCAGGCCATACCACGCCGCGCCGGCGACCAGCAGCATCGGTTCATGCCAGAAATCGGTAACCGCGCCGCCGCGCTGATCGACGCCGATCATCGTGTACACCGAGAGAATCAGCGTCGCCGAGGCGATCGCACCGTAACGCTCGCCCAGCGCGCCGAGCATGGTCAGGCCGAAACTGGCCAGCGCCAGGGCCACGGCGAAAATGATCGGGTAGGGAAAGAGCAATTCCACCGACAGCGCGGCGATGCTGAAACACACCAGCGTCACCGCCAGAGCGTTGAGACGACCCTGCCAACTATCGTCGGTTTCGGCCAGGGCGCTGGCGATGATGCCGAGAAACAACGGGATCAGCAGGCCCATTTCATCCTGATACCAGCACAGCGCCATGCTGCCGGTCAGGGCGATGAATACCCGCACGCTGTAGCTGAATTTATCCAGCGCCCACAGGCGCCGCAAAGACTGACGAAACGAGGTCGAGGACATGAAGTGCGAAGGCCTTCCGAGGCGATGCCGCTAAATTGAGCCAGTAATGACGCCGACGCAATGGCGTCGAGCACATCTGACAGCAAAAAGTGTTCCTTTTACTTACACCACAAACCACTGTGGGAGCGAGCCTGCTCGCGAAAGCGGAGTGTCATTCAACATTGATGTCGACTGGTACACCGCATTCGCGAGCAGGCTCGCTCCCACAGGGTTTTGTATTTGGCCTTGAGTTAAACGTACTGCGCGGCGGCGTAACCAGAGGCCCAGGCCCACTGGAAATTGAAGCCGCCCAGATGCCCGGTGACGTCGAGCACTTCCCCAATGAAGTACAGGCCGGGGCTTTTCAGCGACTCCATGGTCTTGGACGACACCTCGCGGGTGTCGACGCCGCCCAGGGTCACCTCAGCCGTGCGATAGCCTTCGGTCCCCGCCGGCACAACCTTCCAGCTGCCGAGCTTCTCGGCAATCTCCGCCAGTTCAGCGTGGGTGTACTGCTTCATCGGTTTGGAGACAAACCAGTTGTCCGCCAGCAGATTGGCCATCTTCTTGGTGAAGATCTCGCCAAGCAAAGTCTTCAGCTCGCTGTTCGGACGCTCGGCGACTTGCTGTTGCAACCAGCTCGCCGCGTCGTGATCCGGCAGCAGGTTGATTTCTACGGTGTCGCCGGGTTCCCAGAACGAAGAGATCTGCAGAATCGCCGGGCCGCTGAGGCCACGGTGAGTGAAGAGGATGTTCTCGCGAAAGCTCTGGTCATTGCAGCTGACCAGACAATCCACCGAGGTCCCGGACAGCTCTGTGCACAACTCCTTGAGCTGGTCGGTAATGGTGAACGGCACCAAGCCGGCGCGGGTCGGCAGCAGTTCATGGCCGAACTGTTTGGCGACCTGGTAACCGAAACCGGTAGCGCCCAGGGTCGGAATCGACAAGCCGCCGGTGGCGATCACCAACGATTGGCACTGGACCTGACCGAGGGTGGTGTCGAGCAGGTAGCCGCTGTCGGTTTTTTCGATGGTCTGGATTGAGGTGTCCAGGTGCAGCTCGACGCCGGCCTGATCGCATTCATCAAGGAGCATGCCGAGGATGTCGCTGGATTTGTTATCGCAGAACAGCTGGCCGAGTTTCTTCTCGTGGTACGGCACGCCGTGTTTGCCGACCAGACCGATGAAATCCCACTGGGTGTAACGCGCCAGCGCCGATTTGCAGAAATGCGGATTCTGCGAGAGGAAATTGCTCGGTTCGGTATACATGTTGGTGAAATTGCAGCGACCACCGCCGGACATGAGGATTTTCTTGCCGGCCTTGTTCGCGTGGTCGAGCAGTAACACCTGACGCCCGCGCCCGGCGGCGGTCAGGGCACACATCAAGCCGGCCGCGCCAGCGCCAATGATCACGACTTCGGTAGAGCGCAAAACGGTGTCCTCACACAATGATCGTTCCCACGCTCTGCGTGGGAATGCCGCCATGGACGCTCTGCGTCCGTTGTTATGTGACGCGGAGCGTCACGGGATGCATTCCCACGCAGAGCGTGGGAACGATCAGGTCAGAGAATACGCACGCGCAACGAGCGGCCCTTGATCTTGCCGTCGTTCAGGCGCTGCAAGGCCTGCATGGCCACGGTGCGTTCAACGGCGACGTAGGCCTGGAAATCGAAGATCGCGATCTTGCCGACCTGCGCACCGGGAATGCCCGCTTCGCCGGTCAGTGCGCCAAGAATGTCGCCCGGGCGCACTTTGTCTTTGCGGCCAGCGCCGATGCACAGAGTGGTCATCGGTGGTTGCAGCGGCGCCAGGCCCTGGGACTTGAGGTTGTCGATCTGATCCCAGTTCAGCGGCGCTTTCTGCAGTTGTTCGATGGCTTGCGCACGATGAGCTTCGGACGGCGCGACCAGGCTGATGGCAATGCCTTTCTCGCCCGCGCGACCGGTACGGCCGACGCGGTGGATGTGGATTTCCGAATCGCGCGCCAGCTCGACGTTGATCACCATGTCCAGCGCATCGATATCCAGACCACGGGCCGCGACGTCGGTGGCAACCAGTACCGAGGTGCTGCGGTTGGCGAACATCGCCAGTACCTGATCGCGGTCACGCTGTTCCAGATCGCCGTGCAGGCCGACGGCGGAAATGCCTTTGGCGGTCAGGTGATCGACGGTTTCCTGCACTTGCTGCTTGGTGAAGCAGAACGCCACGCAGGACGCCGGACGGAAGTGGTGCAGGACTTTGGTCACCGCGCTCATGCGCTCTTCCGGGGAAATCTCGTAGAAGCGCTGCTCGATCTGCGTGTCGTCGTGGAAGGCTTCAGCCTTGACGGTCTGCGGATCGCGCATGAATTTCGAGGCCAGTTGCTTGATGCCCACCGGGTAGGTCGCGGAGAACAGCAGAGTCTGCCGGCGCTCGGGGGTCTTGATGATGATGTCTTCGATGGCGTCGTAGAAGCCCATGTCGAGCATGCGGTCGGCTTCGTCGAGGATCAGCGTGTTCAGGCCGTCGAGCACCAGCGAACCCTTGCGCAGGTGCTGCTGAATGCGCCCCGGAGTGCCGACGATGATGTGCGCGCCGTGCTCCAGCGAAGCGATCTGCGGGCCGAACGACACGCCACCGCACAGGGTGAGGACCTTGATGTTGTCTTCAGCGCGGGCCAGACGACGGACTTCCTTGGCCACCTGGTCGGCCAGTTCGCGGGTCGGGCAGATCACCAGCGCCTGGCACCCGAAGTAGCGCGGGTTGATCGGGTTGAGCAGGCCGATGCCGAACGCGGCGGTCTTGCCGCTGCCGGTCTTGGCCTGGGCGATCAGGTCCATCCCCTTGAGGATCACCGGCAAGCTCTGCGCCTGGAT
>Ga0308166_1002168_pt1 | contig 18787 bp, 9 predicted proteins | sample PhyCR2_2_FD_202137 | JGI IMG/M metagenome (GOLD analysis project Ga0308166, IMG submission 202137) | Phyllosphere microbial communities from UC Gill Tract Community Farm, Albany, California, United States - DLSLCC.R2 | ecosystem: Host-associated > Plants > Phyllosphere > Unclassified | place... | reverse complement strand
CGCCGCCACCGCCTCCGGCGAACGCAGGCGCTGGGTGAACAACGCACCCTCCTCCTCGATCACCTTGCGCAGCAGATCCCGATCCGGCGCTCGCATCAATTGCTTGCTGATGCGCACCGCTTCGGCCGGCAATTCATCAAACCGCAGCGCCACTTCTCGCGCCTTGCTCAACGCCGCTTCACCGCTGTCCAGCGCTTCGGTGGCGATCCCCCACTGCGCAGCCTGTTCGCCGTTAAAGCCTTCCCCAAGCAGCAATAACTCAGCCGCTTTCGCCTGCCCGAGCAAACGCGGCAGGATCAGGCTGGAGCCGAACTCCGGGCACAAGCCGAGGTTGACGAACGGCATGCGCAGCCGGGCGTCGCGGCTGACATAGACCAGATCGCAGTGCAGCAACATCGTCGTTCCGATTCCCACCGCTACACCGGCGACGGCGGCGATCACCGGTTTTCGGCACTCGAGCAGATTGAGCATGAAGTGAAACACCGGGCTGTCCAGGTCGCTCGGCGGCTGTTCGAGGAAGTCGGCGATGTCGTTGCCGGCGGTGAAGCACTCGGCGCTGCCGCTGATCAGCACGGCGTTGATTTCGGGGTCACCGTTGGCCTGTTTCAGTGCTTCGGCGAGGCGACTGTACATGGCGCGGGTCAGGGCGTTTTTCTTGTCCGGGCGGTTGAGGCGCAGGGTCAGCAAACCGCGTTCGCGTTCCAGCAGGATGGCTTCGGTCATGGCGTGTCTCGCGTCTGAAAATCAGCGCTCAACCGCGGCTCACAAACACGTCGGCCAGCAGTTGATTGCGCGGCAATCCGGCCAGGTACAGACGCTTGGCGAAGGCGTCGACACTGGCCGTCGAGCCGCAGACTAAGGCCAGGGTCTGCCGGGAAACAAGGCGCAGTTGCGCCAAAGCGGCGGCCGACTCGGCCGCGGTCCACAGCTCGACACTGAGGTTTTCCCGCTGCGCAGCCAGTGCGGCAAGGGGTTTGGCCAGATAGTGCTCACGTTCGTCATGGGCCAGGTGAATGACGCGGATGGCGCCTTGGTGATCCTGACGCAAGGCTTCGCGCAGCACACCGAACAACGGACCTAAACCGCTACCGGCGGCCAGCAGCCACAGCGGGCGCGTATGCCAGTCCGGGTCATAGTGCAAAGCACCACCGCGCAGCTCGCCGAGGCGGATCGAGTCGCCGATCTGCAGCTTGCGTGCGGCATCGACGAATTCGCCGGGCTGGCGGCAATCGAGGTGAAACTCCAGAAAGCGGTCTTCTTGCGGCAGGCTCGCCAGCGAGTAAGGGCGGGCGATGTGGCCGATCCACAGCACCAGATGCTGGCCGGCGCTGTAGCGCAATGGCCGCTGCGGTGTCAGGCGCAGGCGCAGAACGCTGTCGCTGAGCCAGTCCAGCGCTTCGACCAAGGCCGGCAGACCGTCAGTAATCGGATCGAAGGTGTGCACCTGCAAGTCTTCGACAACTTGGCATTGGCAGGCCAGGCGCCAACCGTCCTGACGTTGCTCGGCACTCAAGGCATCCGGGCGGTTGTCGCTGGGCACACCTCGGATGCATTGCACCAGACAGGCATGGCAACTGCCGGCGCGACAGCTGTAGGGCACGGCAACGCCGTTCTGATTGAGACTGTCGAGCAGATTGCTGCCCGCCTCAACCGTCCACTGCCGGTCACCGACACGCAATTCAGGCATCGATGTTCTCCCACGCCGCTGCACAACGATTGCGCCCGTCACGCTTGGCCCGGTACAGCGCCTGATCGGCACGCTGCAACGCCTCATCCAGATCATCGCCAACCGCCAGCAGGGTCATGCCCGCCGACAGGCTCAGGTTGCGCACTTGCAGGCCCATCAATTCCACCTCGCTGAAGGCGATGCGTAAACGCTCGCAACAAGCAGTCAGGCGTTCGGCATCGCAGTCGGGCACTAGCACCACGAATTCTTCGCCACCATAACGCGCCAGCACATCACCGTCGCGCAGGCAGGCTTGCGCCACACCGGCAAACGCCTGCAGTACCTGATCGCCGGCGGCGTGGCCGTGCAGGTCGTTGATGCGTTTGAAGTGGTCCAGATCGATCAGCGCCAGCCCGTGCATTACGTCGCTGTCCAACGCGTTGAGCTCGCGCGAGGCGATGCGCAGGAAATGCCGGCGATTGAACAGCCCGGTCAGTTCGTCGGTGGCCACCAGATCCTCAAGCTGGCGCATCATCCCGCGCAGGGTGTCCTGATGCGCCTGCAAGGCAAACCGGCGCTGACGCTGACGTTGCCGCGAGACCTGGACAAAGCGTGCGTAAAGCACCAGCCACGCCAAAACCATCGCCAGAATGCACACTTGCAACGCCGCGAGCGCAGGCTCCGCCAGACGGAAATGGTAAGCGTCCCACAGGGTAATCGCGGAGAAACTGAAGAACACCAGCAGCGCGCAGCGGATGAACACCTGTCGGGTGAGATGGAACAGGCCGAACAGCAGGATCAGCACATAAAACACCAGAAACGCGCCGCGTGCCTCGTCGACATGGGCGATCAGCCACGTCTGCCAGCCGAGGCCCATCAGCACTTGCGCTTCGGTCAGGCTGGGGTCGGCGAAGCGCTGGTTGCGCCCGCTCCAGAACATGGCGAAAAGGCTCGCCTGACTGATGACCACCAGGGCGCTGCCGATGGCCACGCCACTCAGAGATTGCTGATAATGCCCGGTGAAAAACGCCAGCCACAGCAGCAGCAAAGCCAATCCGTAGGTGGCCGCAGCGAGGGCGAAGCGTTTGAGCAAAAGGCGTTGAATGGCGTTATGGGTCAATCGTTGACTCACCGTGCGATAGGAGGCTGACCGAGTGTCCTACTCTACAGACCGGATGCCACTTTAGAGGGCCGGTCGCTAAATGACCACCGATTTTCGGGCCGGGAAAATGGCGTCAAAAGTATGTTGCCGAGACTCGCTCAGCGAGCCTCAGCACTTAACATCTATCGCAATACGCGGTGATTTTCGGTTTTTCGAAAGAAGATTGCTTTTTGGAGAATACTGCTTACATTGCAGTTTCCTACTGGATGCCTGTCGATTTTTTACAACGTCACTTCAAAAGTTCCTTTTGACAAAAGGAGGTTCTCGCATTTGAAGGTACCTTTGTAATATTTTTCGGACGCGAAGCTTTCCAATTTGAATTCTGGCCCTAGACCAATAAGTATTGAGTTGACGTTAAAAAGCAGCGAAGCCAGCCGGTTAGTCAAATCAAAGTCAATGGGTTCAGAGACTGCAAGCGAGTTCGGGAAAGCTATAGTGATTGCGCCTGCCTTGGGGTACTCAGGACTATCAAAAGGCACTACGGAAGCAATCAGTAACGTCCGCGCCAATACGACGAGTGTGACATTCGTCCACTTGTGTTCCTTGTCACCAATAAAAAATGACACGAATCCGCTTGCAGCTTTTGCTTCGCCCCTGGCAAGCATGCCCGGCAAAAGTTCTATATCCAATTCCATAAATGTAGCCCCGGTGAGTCGGGTGGAGGGTTCCACCTGCCCCCTTACATTACTGCGCAAGAATTTTCCCCTGTACTGTCAACTCTAACAGTCGAACAGACTGTTTTCGTCTTGACGGACCTTCGGTTATAACCTCGATCACCTACCTCCGTAGCGCAATTTCCCTTCCGACGCTGATAGATGTGCCCGTCCACAAGCCGCGGTATACTGCCGCGCCTTTTTAGCGTCGCGCCACAAAGGGACAGCTACAAGCCGCAAGCCTGAAGCGGCAAGCTCAAGCTGTCCGCGTAATGCTTTAACTTGCCGCTCGAAGCTAGAAGCCTGTAGCTTCCCCACCGTTTTCAGAGGAGCGCGACTCATGACCGTGATCAAGCAAGATGACCTGATTCAGAGCGTTGCCGACGCCCTGCAGTTCATTTCCTATTACCACCCCGTGGATTTCATCCAGGCGATGCACGAAGCCTACCTGCGCGAAGAGTCGCCAGCGGCCCGTGATTCGATGGCGCAGATCCTGATCAACTCGCGCATGTGCGCCACCGGCCATCGCCCGATCTGCCAGGACACCGGTATCGTCACCGTGTTCGTCCGTGTCGGCATGGACGTGCGCTGGGATGGCGCCACCATGGGCCTGGACGACATGATCAACGAAGGCGTGCGTCGCGCCTACAACCTGCCGGAAAACGTCCTGCGCGCCTCGATCCTTGCCGACCCGGCAGGCGCTCGCAAGAACACCAAGGACAACACCCCGGCGGTGATCCACTACTCCATCGTCCCGGGTAACACCGTGGAAGTGGACGTGGCGGCCAAGGGCGGCGGTTCCGAGAACAAGTCGAAAATGGCCATGCTCAACCCGTCCGACTCGATCGTCGACTGGGTATTGAAAACCGTGCCGACCATGGGCGCCGGCTGGTGCCCACCGGGCATGCTCGGCATCGGCATCGGCGGCACCGCCGAGAAAGCCGCGGTGATGGCCAAGGAAGTGTTGATGGAATCCATCGACATTCATGAGCTCAAGGCCCGTGGCCCGCAGAACCGCATCGAAGAAATGCGTCTGGAGCTGTTCGAAAAGGTCAACCAGTTGGGCATCGGCGCCCAGGGCCTCGGTGGCCTGACCACCGTGCTCGACGTGAAAATCATGGACTACCCGACCCACGCTGCCTCGCTGCCGGTGTGCATGATCCCCAACTGCGCCGCCACCCGTCACGCACACTTCGTGCTCGACGGTTCCGGCCCGGCCTCGCTGGAAGCACCACCGCTGGACGCCTACCCGGAAATCGTCTGGGAAGCCGGCCCATCGGCCCGTCGCGTCAACCTCGACACCCTGACCCCGGAAGACGTGCAGAGCTGGAAGCCGGGCGAAACCGTGCTGCTCAACGGCAAGATGCTCACCGGCCGCGACGCCGCGCACAAGCGCATGGTCGAAATGCTCAACAAGGGTGAAACCTTGCCGGTGGATCTGAAAGGTCGCTTCATTTATTACGTCGGCCCGGTTGATCCGGTCGGTGACGAAGTGGTTGGCCCGGCCGGCCCGACCACCGCAACGCGGATGGACAAGTTCACCCGCCAGATCCTCGAGCAGACCGGCCTGCTGGGCATGATCGGCAAGTCCGAGCGCGGCCCGACCGCGATCGACGCGATCAAGGACAACAAGGCCGTGTACCTGATGGCAGTCGGCGGCGCCGCTTACCTGGTTGCGCAAGCGATCAAGAAGTCCAAGGTGCTGGCATTTGCCGAGCTGGGCATGGAAGCGATCTACGAGTTCGAGGTCAAGGACATGCCGGTCACCGTAGCGGTGGACAGCAAAGGTGAGTCGGTACACATCACTGGCCCGGCGATCTGGCAACAGAAGATCAGCGAAAGCCTGGCGGTAGAAGTGCAGTAAGCTTCTGGTGTCATGAAAACGGCCGGTGCATCCGCAAAGATGCCCCGGCCGTTTTTGTTTGTTCAAACCAATTGCGATAAAAGAATCGCCCAAGCACAGAAAACGATCTTGCGCACCTGTCAGATCTGACAGGTCCATCTCAGGCCCACTCCTGTTAGCGTCTATCCATACGCCCTATGTAGCGCGAATGGACTCGACCATGGCCGATCAAGACCTCAGCATCACAGCTCCTTCCATCGCCAGAAGCTCATCGATCGCCACCATCGGCAAAAGCTGGAGCGCGGTAGGGCCGACCGCCTCGGCTGGATGCGAATTGCCGATTCCGCTATCGAGCGGTCGTGGTTACGACCCGCAAATACCCCTGTCAATCAACAGCCAGAGCGGTAACGGTTCGTTTGGCCTTGGTTGCCACCTGGGCCTGAGCCAGATCAGCCGCCGCACCAATAAAGGTGTCCCACGTTATGCCGAGCACGATGAAATCATCGGGCATGACGGCGAGGTGTGGATGCCGGAGCTCGATGATGGAGGAAACCTGAAGTGGCGCACAGAACACAGCTATAGAGACCGCCCCATTCCCGAACACAACGTCGTGACTTACCGGGCGCGGATCGAAAGTGATTTTTCCCTGCGCGAATGCTGGTATCCGGCTGACGGCGGAGCCCCCTTCTGGCTGATCCATGGCGCCGACGGTACGTTGCACCTCTACGGCAAAACCACCGCCTCCCGCCGTGCCGACCCCGACGACCCATCACGCATCAGCGGCTGGCTTTTATGTGAAAGCATGAACGCCCATGGCGAACACATCTGCTACGAGTACAAGGCCGACGATCAGCCTGACGAGCAAGACCCGATTCACGACTACCGCGCCCAGCGCTATCTGCGACGGGTGTGTTACGGCAATGCCACGGCGAGCGATCGCCTTTACAGCTGGGACACTGACCGACCGACGGATCTGCCATGGCATTTTCAACTGGTGTTCGATTACGGCGAACGCAGCAATTCGTTGACCGAGGTCCCGCGCTACGAAGAAGTGAACCGCTGGCGGCTGCGACCGGATCCGTTTTCCACCTATGGCCAGGGTTTTGAACTGAGCACCCGCAGGCTGTGCCAGCAAGTGTTGATGTTTCATCACTTCCCCGAAGGGCTGGCGACAGAGGCGAAGCTTGTACGTCGCCTGCTGTTGGAATATCGACCGATCCAGAACACTGCGCCGTGGGCCTACAGTCAGATCACCGCGGCGCACTACCAGGCCTTCGATGCGCAAGGCAATGTCGAGCATTCACCGCCGCTTGAGTTCGAATACTCGCCCTTCGAGATCAACAAGACACCTGCACGCCTGTTGGAAAACGAGACTCAACCGGGCATCGAAGACAGCGGGTTCTACCAATGCGTCGATCTGTATGGCGAGGGCGTGCCGGGTTTTCTCTGCCGCTATGACAACGCCTGGTACTACCGCGAGCCGCTGCGCGCGGCGCCTGGCACTGAATTGATCGGTTACGGCCCATGGGCTCTGCTGGACAGGATCCCGGTGGCAGATCGTAACCGCGCCGTGGCGCAACTGCTGGATCTGACCGGTGATGGGCGCCTGGACCTGATCATCGCCCGGTTGGGTTACTGCGGTTTCCATGCGCTGAATGCGCAGCGCCAATTCGAACTGTTCAGCGCGTTCGACACGTTTCCCAGGGAACACCAGGATCTGACTTTGACCATGGGGGATTTCAGCGGCGACGGGCTGATGTCAGCGGCCAGCATCAGCCCCGACCGTGTGCGCCTCTATGCCAGCCTGCGCGAACACGGCTTCGCCGCCGCACAGGAAATACCCCATGAATACGCAGACGACCGTCTGCCGGTGTTCAGCAACTCGCGAAGCGAACTGGTGCTTCTGGGCAACCTGCTTGGCAGCGACATGCCCGAGCTGTGCCGCATCCGCCATGACGAGGTCCGCTGCTGGCCGAATCTTGGTCATGGCAAATTCGGTCAAGGTCGCAAGATCAGCGCCCTGCCCTTCACCCATGAAGAATTCGACGCCTCGCGAGTACGTCTGGCCGATCTCGATGGCTCCGGCGCGCCCGCGCTGATCTATCTCAAATCCGAAGGGTTCGACATTTACCTGAACCGGGGCGGCAATGGTCTGGAGCAGATTCCCGTCAGCGTGCCGTGGCCTGAAGACGTGCGCTATGACCGTTTGTGCCAGGTCAGTTTCGCCGACCTGCAAGGCCTCGGTTGCGCCAGCCTGATTTTGACGGTGCCGCATATCCAGCCGCGGCATTGGCGCTACGATTTTGTTGCAGCCAAGCCCTACCTGCTGGTCAACAGTAACAACAACATGGGCTGTTCCAGCGGCGTGACTTATCGCAGCTCGGCTCAGGAATGGCTGGATGAAAAGGAGCGGCTGCTGGCGCTTGAGCGTGCACCGGTATGTCATCTGCCATTTCCGCTGGCCGTGGTGAAAAAACAGGAGCAGCACGACGAGATCACCGGCAACCGGTTGACCCAGTCGTTCACTTGGCGCGAAGGGTTCTACGACGGCAGGGAGAGGGAATTTCGCGGGTTCGGCTACTTGCAGCAACTTGACTGCGAGGTTGGAACCGATCCTTCAGAGCCTGGCTTCAGCGAGCCGGTGCAAACATGCACCTGGTTTCACAACGGTCAGGAAATCAATCGCTCCCGCGACGATTATTTCAGCGCGGACGTGGACGCCTGCCCGTTGGGCGAAACCCTGTTCAGTCGTTACCACCCCAAAGGTGAAATCGATGAGCCCGTCACCCCGGAGGGGTCCGACAGTCGCTATCGGATTGCGCAGGCACTGGTTGGCTCGGTCGCTCGAACAGAAATTTTCCCCTACCGCGCCGATGCGCAGGCGCCCGGTGCAGCCGCGCTGTACTCGGTAGAAGAGAAGCGCTATCTGGTTCGCGAGGTGCGGCCGCAGGGGCCATATGCCGCAGCCGTTCTGCTGCCCCTTCAGGTCGAAGCCATCAGCTATCAGTACGACGGCTTTATCAACGACCCGCTGTGCCGCCACGATGTCACCCTGCGCTGGAACGCTTATGGCGCCGCGACCCACGCACTTACGGTGAGCTATGCGCGCAGGTTGACCGCCCAGAGCCCGCCCCCCTTCACCGAAGACCATCTGAATCAATGGTGGTCCGACGCTCACGACGAGGCGCAGCAATACTTTTACATCAGTGAAACCCGTGCACGTCTGATCAATCTGCCAGAGCCACAGCAGTGGCGATTGGGCTTGCCGTATCTGGAACGGGGCGATGCGCTGAAACTGGCCAAAGGTACGCTCCCCGGCGAGTTGAACCCGGCACGGGTGTCTTTCGAATCACTGAGAGAGCGGCAGGATACGCAAGAATGGGCCGTCGAAAGGGTACTGACTTCCCAATCCATACAGCGCTATGTGGACGTAGAGGGCATTGAACTGGATGACGGCGTCGCCGGATTCGAAGCCCTGTCACATTCTCTGGAGCTTGCCCTGCTGGATAAAACCGCGCTGGACGCTTACAGCATTGTGCCGGACCTGAATATCCGCGAGGCCCTCGCGGCAATTGGTTACGACCCCATGCAACTGCTGTTCGAAACGCCGCCGAGCGAGGAACAAAACCTATGGTCGTCGCGGTTCAATCTGGCTCGGTACGGCGGCTTGCAAGCGTTCTACAACGTGCTCGATTTCAATGAAACGCCAAGCCATGGCGTGACCAAGGCCGAATACGATCAACACTACCTGGCGGTGATGCGCGTGGAATTGCCCGACGGGTGTGCGGTTGAGGTAGCGGAGTTCGATTACCACGCCCTCAAACCCAGGCTGATCAAGGACGCCAACGACAACTTCGAAGAAGTCATTTACGAGCCTTCCGGGCAGCCACTGGTCGTCAGCTTTTACGGTACCGAGAATGGTGAACCTGCCGGATTCGAGAAGCTGGGCGTTGGCTGGACCTTGCCGGACACCAGTCCGGAATACGCCATCCAGTTTCCAGAGGACACCGTAGGCAAAGCAGCAAGTACTCTGCACAAAAACCCGTTTAGCTGGATGGGATCAATCCCCTCCTCCCCCCTTCAAACCCGGTCGATCATGCAAGGCGACCTGTTGCCCGGCGGGCAGATCCGTGCCAGTGCCCGTCGCCGACTTGCGCAAAGCCACGCACTGACGCCTGAAGACCAGCAATTGATCGAGGCCATTGAACTGGCTTACCGAGAACCGGTACACACCATGGTGCTCAGCGCCGACCGCTACCCCACAGACCCCGTCGTCGCGCAGATCCAGATCGTCAAAACCTGCGTAGATGGCTTTGGTCGGGTACTGCAGACCCAGCAAAAGGTCGACCCGGGACTGGCTTATGTGGTGGGCGAGGATGGTGAATTGCTCATCGAAGAAGGTGAGCAACCGACGCAGACACGCTGGCGTATCAGCGAACGCGTCGAGTACAACAACAAAGGTCTGCCGCAGCGCCAATACCGGCCGTTTTTCGCCAACACCCACCGCTACGTCAATGATCAATCCCTGCGCAAGCTCGGGCTCTTCGATCAGCTGTTCTATGACGCGCCGGGGCGTCCGACCAGGCTGGTCAACGCCAAACGCGACTTTTCCCGCGAGACTTATCATCCCTGGTATCACACCAGCGAAGACTTCAACGACACCGCCGAAGAGGTGGTGTCCTCGAGTGAGTCGGGAGCATGACCGCCTCCCTGCACTGGCGCACGCCGACGCTGGCAGTCGTCGACGGACGCGGCCTGCCAGTCCGCCAGGTCGCTTATCTGCGTACCGTGGCGGATGACACGCCGCGAGCTCTTGTGACCCGCCAGCGCCACGATGTCGCCGGGCGTATGGTCGCGCAACAGGATCCACGCCTGCCGATAGCGAACAGCACCAGCGTGTTTTCGCTGAACGGTAGCGCCGTGTTTACCAGCAGCCGGGATAGCGGCTGGCGCCTGGCCCTGTTGGGCAGGGACGGAGAGCCCAGACACCGTTGGGACGAGCGTGGCCATGTCTGGCAATCAACCTTTGACGAGCAATTGCGCCTGGTGCAGCTCGAAGTCTCGGGAAACGGCGAAAATCAGCTCGATACCTTCACTTACGCCCCCGGTTCTGCCGGAGCGGGCTCCAACCTGCGCGGCCGGTTGATCCGGCAGACAGATCCGTCAGGCTCGTTGGATATCACCAGCTATGCCCTCACCGGACAGGCACTGGAGGAAAAGCGCACTTTTCAAGATAACGAAGCGTTCACTAGCCACCAGGTGTTCAGTCCGCTTGGCGCCGTGCTTGAACAGACCGATGCCGGCGGCCATCGCAGAGCATCGCGCTATGGTCTCGCCGGGCAACTCAGGCAAATGGAACTGCAAGTGAAGGCGAACATCACGCAAGTTCTGCAGGATGCGCAGTACAACGCCAACAACCAGATCATTTCCCAACTGGCTGGTAACGGTGTCCTGAGTCAGTGGACGTATGACCCGGCCGACGGACGCCTGCATACGCGCACCAGTCAGAAAACCGCTCACCCCAGATTGCAGGATCTGCAATATTTCTACGATCGCGTCGGCAATATCATCCGCATTGAAGACCACGCCTTCGAGCCCGTCTGGTTCGCCAATCAGCGGGTCGACGGGCACCGCGAATTCAGCTACGACTCCCTGTACCGCCTGATCCGCGCGACCGGTCATGACGACGCCCTGCCCCCGGACATTCCCGGTCTGCCGCACCCGCCCGACGAACGAAACCGCCTCAATTACACCCAGACGTATAGCTACGACGACGGCGGCAATCTGACCGAACTGCGTCATCAGCGCGACGGCGCCAGCCGCACCCGGCGCATATACATCGACGATCAAAGCAATCGCGGGGTGCGTTGGGAAACGGGCGACGAGCCGCCGGACTTCGGTACCTGGTTCGACCCGCACGGCAATCAACGCAAGCTGCGCCACGGTCCGTCATTGCAATGGAGCAGGCGTGATGAGCTGGAGCGCGTGGATCTGGTTATCCGTCAGGACAGCGATAACGATGCCGAGTATTACCAGTACAGCGCCGGCCAGCGAGTCCTCAAATGTCATGAATGGTTTACCGACAAGGTCCGCCACTTCCACCAGGTGCGCTACCTGCCGGGGCTGGAAATTCGCAGCAAGGACAACGGCGAGGAACTGCACATCATCAGCCTCGGTAACGCGCGCTGCCTGCATTGGGCGCAACGTTCAGTGCCGATAGACGACCAGATGCGTTACACCCTCGAAGACCACCTCGGCTCTTGCGTGATGGAGCTCAACGAAGACGCTGTGGTCACCAGCGCAGAAGGCTATTACCCGTTCGGCGAAACCGCGTGGATGGCGCCGGAGTCGGAAATCGAATACCGCTTTATCCGTTATTCCGGCAAGGAAATGGATGTCAGCGGTTTGTACTACTACGGCGCCCGCTATTACGCACCGTGGTTGCAGCGTTGGGTCAGTTCGGACCCGGCGGGGGATGTGGATGGGTTGAATCTGTATGGTTTTGTCGGTAACAACCCGGTCTCTTTTGTGGATGTGCAGGGGAACAGCCGAGAAGGACATGAGATTGTCAACTTCGCAAACTTTCTGACCGTTCTTAGTGATTACTCTGTTACTGCTCAAGAACAGATTCAGAACTTCTCACACGGACAATACGGTGTCGAATTGCTGGGGAATTTCGCGGGAGAAGGCATCAATGCCGCTGCCGGTTTCCTCGGCGGCCTTTACCTCGGTGCGAAAATAGGCTCAATGCTTCCCGACAACCCGCACATGGTCAATTTTACTGAACAGGGTAAACCACCATTTCTCGAAGGGTTGGTTGGCGGGAACATCGCCGGCACCATCACGGGGGAACTTGCTGATCGCCTCATGTCCCCTGCAAATCTGATCAAGCCCTTGATTCCACAAACGTCAGCAATGAGCGTCGCAGCCATTGATGAAAAGATCGGTCTCACACAGGGTCGACTGGATACCAGCCCGGCCAATGCAAGCCTGATATTTATGAACTACGTCGTCGGATCAGTTATTGGAGGCGTCGGCGCAACGCTCAATATGGGGCAACGTGTACAAGAAGCCGAGGACATCAGAAACGGATTGGATCCGGTAAAGATTCAGAAAATCGAAACCATGCTTGCAGACTGGAAAGAAGCCCTCACCTCCCGAATGGCCATCGCCGAAAAAGCGTACAGGCGTCTGGGGCGAAACACGTTCGATGCAGGTCTTGTGATACCTAATGCAGGCCACTCAACAGCTGCGGGGCCTATCCGACTCGAAGCCCTTCGAGAGGAAACCAGTAAGGTTTTGGGATTTATCGAAACCAGCCAGACCATGATGAGTTGGTACAAGGAAGACGCACTCACAGACAACCGTTTTTTGCGCAAACAAGCTCAACCGAAATCCAGGTTCAAAGCGGCATTTCAGGACTTTGTCAGGCCATTCACCCGACATACATATCCACACCAATGAAATTCGATACCGTTCATTCGCGCACTCCTGCGTTGACGGTCACCGACGCACGTGGCCTGCCAGTCCGCCAGGTCGCTTATCTGCGTACCGTGGCGGATGACACGCCGCGAGCTCTTGTGACCCGCCAGCGCCACGATGTCGCCGGGCGTATGGTCGCGCAACAGGATCCACGCCTGCCGATAGCGAACAGCACCAGCGTGTTTTCGCTGAACGGTAGCGCCGTGTTTACCAGCAGCCGGGATAGCGGCTGGCGCCTGGCCCTGTTGGGCAGGGACGGAGAGCCCAGACACCGTTGGGACGAGCGTGGCCATGTCTGGCAATCAACCTTTGACGAGCAATTGCGCCTGGTGCAGCTCGAAGTCTCGGGAAACGGCGAAAATCAGCTCGATACCTTCACTTACGCCCCCGGTTCTGCCGGAGCGGGCTCCAACCTGCGCGGCCGGTTGATCCGGCAGACAGATCCGTCAGGCTCGTTGGATATCACCAGCTATGCCCTCACCGGACAGGCACTGGAGGAAAAGCGCACTTTTCAAGATAACGAAGCGTTCACTAGCCACCAGGTGTTCAGTCCGCTTGGCGCCGTGCTTGAACAGACCGATGCCGGCGGCCATCGCAGAGCATCGCGCTATGGTCTCGCCGGGCAACTCAGGCAAATGGAACTGCAAGTGAAGGCGAACATCACGCAAGTTCTGCAGGATGCGCAGTACAACGCCAACAACCAGATCATTTCCCAACTGGCTGGTAACGGTGTCCTGAGTCAGTGGACGTATGACCCGGCCGACGGACGCCTGCATACGCGCACCAGTCAGAAAACCGCTCACCCCAGATTGCAGGATCTGCAATATTTCTACGATCGCGTCGGCAATATCATCCGCATTGAAGACCACGCCTTCGAGCCCGTCTGGTTCGCCAATCAGCGGGTCGACGGGCACCGCGAATTCAGCTACGACTCCCTGTACCGCCTGATCCGCGCGACCGGTCATGACGACGCCCTGCCCCCGGACATTCCCGGTCTGCCGCACCCGCCCGACGAACGAAACCGCCTCAATTACACCCAGACGTATAGCTACGACGACGGCGGCAATCTGACCGAATTGCGTCATCAGCGCGACGGCGCCAGCCGCACCCGGCGCATGTGCGTCGACGATCAAAGCAATCGCGGGGTGCGTTGGGAAACGGGCGACGAGCCGCCGGACTTCGGCAGCTGGTTCGACCCGCACGGCAATCAACGCAAGCTGCGCCACGGTCCGTCACTGCAATGGAGCAGGCGTGATGAGCTGGAGCGCGTGGTTCTGGTTATTCGTCAGGACAGCGATAACGACGCCGAGTATTACCAGTACAGCGCCGGCCAGCGGGTCCTCAAATGTCATGAATGGTTCACCGACAAGGTCCGCCACTTCCACCAGGTGCGCTACCTGCCGGGGTTGGAAATTCGCAGCAAGGACAACGGCGAGGAGCTGCACATCATCAGCCTCGGTGACGCGCGCTGCCTGCATTGGGCGCAACGTTCAGTGCCGATAGACGACCAGATACGTTACACCCTCGAAGACCACCTCGGCTCTTGCGTAATGGAGCTCAATGAAAACGCTGTCGTCACCGGCGCAGAAGGCTATTACCCGTTCGGCGAAACCGCGTGGATGGCGCCGGAATCGGAAATCGAATACCGCTTCATCCGGTATTCCGGCAAGGAAATGGACGTCAGCAGTTTGTATTACTACGGCGCCCGCTATTACGCACCGTGGTTGCAGCGGTGGGTCAGTGCCGATCCGGCGGGGGATGTGGATGGGTTGAATCTGTATGGATTCGTCGGTAACAACCCGATCGTTCATGTCGACCAGACCGGTGCCTTCAAAGTGGTGTTTGACCTGGTCAGAAAAGCGGTGGGTATTTTTGATCAAGCGCAAACTGCGGCGGAGCAATTGCACAACCTGACCACCGAGTTCGATGGCCTGATTCCTGAAGGCCAGAACATCGAGGAGGTGCGCAAAAGCATGACGTTCGGCAAATTCATCACCTCCCGGGCCGGCATCAAATCGGTCTTTTACGGTATCGGCAAAGGCATCGCCATCGGCAGTGTCATCGGCACCGTGGTACCCGGAATCGGCAACGCCATCGGTTCCGGCGCAGGGGCAATCGCGGGGGCAATAGTGTTTCCGGTATTGCGTTACCACTTCTTCAAGAAAGGTTTGAAAGCAGCACAGACACTGCACACCCAAGAGCTCAAGGACGGGTTGAAAACGCTGGGCGACGGCGCTGCAAAAGCCGTCGACGGCGCGGGGGCTCTTCTTGATGAAGGTGCTGCGCTTATCGACAGCATCAAGACCTTCACGGATAACCTCAACAGCTACTCCGAGCACATCCAGAAGATGTTCTATGCCCAACTGGACGCACTGGATGCAGAAAAACAGCGTCAGGTCATGAAGCTGTCCAGGAATGGTGTAGACCCGTTCGAAGCCATCGACAAGGTCATGCAAACCGCACAGGCAATCATCGAAGCGCCGAGCGAGGCGCAAGGCGTGACTGAACGCCTGCAGCAACTGGAGCGCTCGCTCGCTGCCGAACCTCAGGCAAGACCGGTGCCGAAGCCGAGATTGAATCTTGTGCATCGACGTCAGGTACAGGAGACAGCTGTTTAGCAGACACGGCCGGCGCGAACAGCGCGCCCGGCCATCTCGGCCCATGCTATCGTGCCCGCCCGTCCTGCCGACCTTTGATCCAGCATGCTGCCGACTTCCCGTACCCTGCGTCTGTCGTTGTATTCCCTGCTGATCATTGCCGGCACGGTCATTGCCGCGACGCTCGCGATGCGCCACGCGGAACGTCAGGCGCTGGAAGAAGACGCCGCCCGCGCCAATCAGCAACTGGGGTTGTACGCCAACTCCTTGCACACCCTGATCGACCGCTATCGCGCCCTGCCCGCCGTGCTGGCGCTGGATCCGCAATTGCGTTCGGCCCTGGCCGGACCGGTCGATGCTGCGCAGCAAGCGGCATTGAATGTGAAGCTGGAAAAAATCAACGGTGCGGCGCAGTCCTCGACCCTTGAACTGCTGGATCGCACAGGCCTGGCCGTGGCCGCCAGCAACTGGCGCTTGCCCAGCAGTTACGTTGGCCACAATTACGGCTTCCGCCCCTACTTCAGCCAGACCCGCACCCAAGGCACCGGGCGTTTCTACGCAGTGGGCGTGACCAGCGGCATTCCCGGCTATTTCCTTTCCAGCGCGGTGCTCGGTGACCACGACGAGTTTCTCGGTGCGATGGTGGTCAAGCTGGAATTTCCCGAACTGGAACGTGAATGGAGCCAGGGCAGCGACACGCTGCTGGTCAGCGATTCACGCGGGATCATCTTTATCGCCAATCAGCCGGGCTGGCGTTATCGCGCCTTGCGGCCGTTGAGCGCCGATGATCTGGCCGAGATCAAAACCACCCGCCAGTACGACAAGCAATCGCTGCTGCCGCTGACCCATTTGCCGCTACGGCGCTTCGATGACAACAGCGATCTGCGCCGGGTCGAAGGTCCGCAGGGCACGGCGGACTATTTATGGGAATCGCTGCCACTGGCGACCGAAGGCTGGACCCTGCATCTGCTGCGCCGCCCGCAAGTGGCCTTCGAAGATTTGCGCAACGCCGCACTGGCCGCCGCTGGCGTGTGGCTGGCGCTGGTGTTCCTGTTGTTGTTCCTAAATCAGCGCTGGCGGCTGGCCAAGGTCCGTCAGCGCAATCGCGAAGAACTCGAGCGTCTGGTCGAGGAGCGCACCCGCGACTTGCGCACCGCGCAGGAAGGTTTGGTGCAGTCGGCCAAACTCGCCGCGCTGGGGCAGATGTCCGCCGCGCTGGCCCACGAAATCAATCAACCGTTGACCGCCCAGCGCATGCAACTGGCCACCCTGCGCCTGCTGCTCGAACATGGCCGCGTCGATGACGCCTACAAGGCGCTGAAACCGGTGGATGACATGCTCACGCGCATGGCTGCCCTCACCGGCCACCTCAAGACTTTCGCGCGCAAAAGCCCGAGCGGCTTGCGCGAACGTCTGGATCTGGCGACGGTGGCCGATCAGTCGCTGCAACTGCTCGATGCGCGGCTGCGTGACGAGCAGGTCAGCCTGGTGCTGCATCTGACCCGCCCGGCATGGGTGCGCGGTGATGCGATTCGTCTGGAACAGGTGTTGATCAATTTGCTGCGCAATGCGCTGGATGCAATGCAGGGTAAAGCCTGCAAGCGTCTGGAAATCCGTCTGGAGGCCGATGAGCAATTGTGGCGGCTCAGCGTCAGCGACAACGGCGGCGGCATTGCCGAGGAACATCTGGGCCAGGTGTTCGATCCGTTCTTTACCACCAAACCGGTGGGCGATGGTCTTGGCCTGGGGCTGGCAGTATCCTTCGCCATCGTGCATGAATCCGGCGGGCGCCTGAGCGTCGAGAATGGCGACCACGGCGCGGTGTTCAGCCTGACCCTGCCAATCGATCTGGAGGCACATATCTGATGCTCAATTCGGTGATGGTGGTCGACGACGAAAGCAGCATTCGCGACGCCGTTGAACAGTGGCTGAGCCTGTCGGGGTTTCAGGTGCAATTGTTCAGCCGTGCCGAAGAATGCCTCGCCGCGCTCCCGGAACATTTTGCCGGGGTGATCCTCAGCGACGTGCGCATGCCCGGCATGGACGGCTTGCAATTGCTCGCCGAAGTGCAACAGCGCGACAGCGATCTGCCGGTGATTCTGCTTACCGGCCATGGCGATGTGCCGATGGCGGTCGAAGCCATGCGCGATGGCGCCTACGACTTTCTGGAAAAACCGTTCAGCCCGGAAACCCTGCTCGGCAGCCTGCGCCGGGCGCTGGACAAACGCCGCCTGGTCCTGGAAAACCGCGCCCTGCACGAACTGGCTGACAACCGCGCTAGGCTGGATGCGACGTTGCTCGGCGTGTCCCGCGGCTTGCAGACATTGCGTCGGCAGGTGCTGGATCTGGCGACGTTGCCGGTCAACGTGCTGATCCGTGGTGAAACCGGCAGCGGCAAGGAACTGGTCGCGCGTTGCCTGCATGATTTCGGCCCGCGCGCCGGCAAACCTTTCGTGGCGCTGAACTGTGCGGCGATCCCGGAGCAATTGTTCGAGGCCGAACTGTTCGGCCATGAGAGCGGCGCGTTTACCGGCGCCTCGGGCAAGCGCATCGGCAAGCTGGAATACGCCGATGGCGGCACGCTGTTTCTCGACGAGATCGAAAGCATGCCGCTGGCCCAGCAGGTGAAATTGCTGCGGGTCTTGCAGGAGCAAAAGCTTGAACGGCTGGGGTCGAACCAGAGCATTCGCGTCGATTTGCGTATCGTCGCGGCGACCAAACCGGACCTGCTCGATGAAGCCCGCGCCGGGCGTTTTCGTGAGGACCTGGCTTATCGCCTCAACGTCGCCGAACTGCGCTTGCCGCCGCTGCGCGATCGCCGCGAAGACATTCCGTTGCTGTTCGAGACCTTTGCGCAGAATGCCGCCCAGCGTCTGGGCCGGACCTTTCCGCCGTTGACCGGTGCGCAGCTCAGTCACCTGCTCAGCCATGACTGGCCGGGCAACGTGCGCGAACTGGCCAACGTTGCCGAGCGTCAGGTACTGCGGCTTGATGAACCGGTCGCCGGAATCGATCCAGGGCAATCGCTGGCGGCGCAGCAGGAAGCGTTCGAAGCGCAATGCCTGCGCGCGGCGTTGACCCGGCACAAAGGTGATGTGAAAGCGGTGCTCGAAGAACTGCAACTGCCGCGCCGCACCTTCAATGAAAAGATGCAGCGGCATGGGTTGAGTCGGGAGATGTTTCTGGCGGAGTGAGGCAGAGATTTGTGGTGTAGCTGAAATCCATCCCCCTCACCCCAGCCCTCTCCCCCGGGGGGGCTGTATGTACCGGACACATGGTGGACAGGTGTTCGGAGACATGGTGGACACTTTTTAATAGGCACATTGCTCATCATCAAGGAAATGACCTGTGTCCTGGCAAGAGGCATCCACCATGCAACTTCGT
>Ga0308166_1002166_pt1 | contig 18789 bp, 17 predicted proteins | sample PhyCR2_2_FD_202137 | JGI IMG/M metagenome (GOLD analysis project Ga0308166, IMG submission 202137) | Phyllosphere microbial communities from UC Gill Tract Community Farm, Albany, California, United States - DLSLCC.R2 | ecosystem: Host-associated > Plants > Phyllosphere > Unclassified | place... | reverse complement strand
GCTCTGCCAGAAGTCACCCCTGAACAACCCGAACCCCGTCAGGAAGAGGCGCCCGCCGCCTCCCCTGAGGATGCACGTAAAGCGGCGGTGGCAGCGGCCATTGCACGCGTGAAAGCGCGTAAATCGCAGCAGCCGTCGACGCAAGAGGATTAAATGGCATTTCGTATTGCAAGCTCGCCCTATACTCATAACCGCCGTAGCACCAGCACCATTATGCTGCTGGTGCTGCTGGCAGCCGTACCCGGCATGGCCGTGCAGTGCTGGTACTTTGGCTGGGGTAACCTGATCCAGGTGCTGATCGCGGCGGCTGCCGCTATCGCGGCTGAAGCGGCTATCCTGCGGTTGCGCAAGCTGCCGCTGGCGGAGACGCTGAAGGATAACTCCGCGCTGCTGACCGCCCTGCTGCTCGGCATCAGCATCCCGCCGCTGGCGCCGTGGTGGCTGATTGTTATCGGCACGCTGTTTGCGGTGATTATCTCCAAGCATCTTTACGGCGGCCTCGGTCAGAACCCGTTCAACCCGGCGATGGTCGGCTACGTGGTGCTGCTGATCTCCTTCCCGGTGCAGATGACCAGCTGGCTACCGCCGGACGTGCTGCAGGGCATCAGCCCGACCTTTGGCGACACCCTGAGTATGATCTTCCATTTCCATACGCTTGACGGCCACAGCATGCAGCAGCTGCAGGTGGGGATCGACGGCATCAGCCAGGCTACGCCGCTCGACACCTTCAAAACCGGGCTGCGCGCCGGCCATTCGGCTGAAGAAGTGCGCGCCATGCCGATTTACGGCGGCGTGCTGGCCGGCCTGGGCTGGCAGTGGGTCAACGTGGCGTTCCTGGCCGGGGGCATTTTCCTGCTGTGGACGCGCAGCATCCGCTGGCATATCCCGGTGAGCTTTATCGCCTCGCTGGCGTTCTGCGCCACGCTCGGCTGGCTGCTGTCACCGGACAGCCTGGTATCTCCGCTGGTGCATCTGTTCTCCGGGGCCACCATGCTGGGCGCATTCTTTATCGCCACCGACCCGGTGACCGCCTCCACCACCAATAAAGGCCGCCTGCTGTACGGCGTGCTGATTGGCCTGCTGGTGTGGCTGATCCGCAGCTTTGGCGGCTATCCGGACGGCGTGGCATTTGCCGTGCTGCTGGCGAATATCTGCGTGCCGCTGATTGACTACTACACGCAGCCGCGCGTATACGGACACCGTAAGGGTAAATGATGCTGGACGCGATTCGTAAAAACGGCGTAACGCTGGCGGTGTTTGCCGCTATCACCACCGGCCTGACGGCGGTGATTAATGCGGTAACCAAGCCGACTATTGAACATCAGACCGCCGTACAGCAGAAGATCCTGCTGGACCAGGTGGTGCCGCCCGAGCTGTATGATAATAAAATTCAGCAGGAGTGTTACGTTGTCACTAATCCGGCACTGGGCAACGGCAGCCCGCACCACCTCTATCTGGCGCGCAAGGGTGATAAACCCGTGGCAGCGGCGGTGGAAACTACCGCGCCTGACGGCTACTCTGGCAATATTCAGCTGATTGTCGGCGCCAGCTTTGACGGCACGGTGTACGGCACCCGCGTGGTGGAACATCATGAAACACCGGGTCTTGGCGATAAAATCGAGCTGCGAATCTCTGACTGGATCATGAGCTTTAACGGCAAAAAAGTGACCGGCGCGGATGACAGCCATTTCGCGGTGAAGAAAGACGGTGGCGACTTCGACCAGTTTACTGGCGCAACGATTACGCCGCGTGCGGTGGTCAATGCGGTGAAGCGCACAACGTTGTATATTGAAACCTTACCGGGGCAACTGTCCTCGTTGCCATCCTGTGGAGACGCCAATGAGTGAAGCAAAAACCCTGCTGGTCGGCGGGCTGTGGAAGAATAACTCCGCGCTGGTGCAGCTGCTGGGCCTCTGCCCGCTGCTGGCCGTGACTTCGACCGCTACCAACGCCCTCGGCCTTGGTCTGGCCACTACCCTGGTGCTGACCTGCACCAACAGCGGCATCTCCCTGTCGCGCCGCTGGGTGCCATCTGAAATCCGTATTCCGATTTACGTGATGATTATCGCGGCCGTGGTCAGCTGCGTGCAGATGCTGATCAATGCCTATGCCTACGGCCTGTATCAGTCCCTGGGGATCTTCATCCCGCTGATCGTCACCAACTGTATCGTGGTGGGCCGCGCCGAAGCGGTGGCGTCCAAAAGCCATGTCGGGCTGGCGGCGCTGGACGGTATGGCGATTGGCCTCGGCGCCACCAGCGTGATGGTGGTGCTGGGCTCTATCCGTGAAATTATCGGCAACGGCACCATCTTTAACGGCGCAGACCAGCTGCTTGGCCCGTGGGCAAAGGCGATGCGCATTGAAGTGGTGCATTTCGACTCGCCAATGCTGCTGGCGATGCTGCCGCCGGGCGCGTTTATCGGCCTCGGCATGCTGCTGGCGGCAAAATATCTCATCGACAATAAGATGAAACAGCGCGCCGCGCTGAAAGCAGAACAGGAGAGTGCTGCTATGCCGGAAGGAAAAACTGCGCAGTGAACAAGGATAAGCGTCACGAGATTCTGGTGCGGCTGCGGGACAATAACCCGCACCCCACCACCGAACTGAACTTCACTTCCCCGTTTGAACTACTGATTGCGGTGCTGCTCTCCGCGCAGGCCACCGACGTCAGCGTAAACAAAGCGATGGCCAAACTCTACCCGGTAGCTAATACGCCTGCGGCGATTCTGGCACTTGGCGTAGACGGGGTGAAGGAGTACATCAAAACCATCGGCCTGTTTAACAGCAAGGCCGAGAACGTGATCAAAACCTGCCGCATTCTGGTCGAGCAGCACGGCGGAGAAGTGCCGGAGAGCCGCGAGGCGCTGGAAGCGCTGCCGGGCGTGGGGCGAAAAACCGCTAACGTGGTGCTGAACACCGCCTTTGGCTGGCCGACCATCGCCGTCGATACCCATATTTTCCGCGTCTGCAACCGCACGCGCTTTGCGCCGGGTAACAACGTGGAACAGGTGGAAGAGAAGCTGCTGAAGGTGGTACCGAAGGAGTTTAAGGTCGACTGCCACCACTGGTTTATCCTGCACGGTCGCTACACCTGCATTGCGCGTAAACCGCGCTGCGGCTCCTGCCTGATTGAAGATTTATGCGAGTTCCGCGAGAAAACGGAAGTATAAAAAAACCCGCCAACTGGCGGGTTTTTTGTTTCTGCTTCACTCCCGCTGCTGCTTTAGCAAAAAATAGCGCTTCTCTAACTGCTCCAGCGCCATCTCGGCCTGGCGGCGCTGAATATCCGACGGGTTAACCGAATAAAGACGCAGCTGCTCTTCTGCCGGGGTTGAACGGCTAAACGCCTGGGTGGCGTTGTACACCACCGATTTCAGCTCGCTGACGGTGATATATTTACCGCGCTGCCCGTCAAGGGCATTCAGCCTGTCCGTCAGCTGCTGCAGCTGCTCCATCCCCTGCTGCCAGCCGCCCATTGCCTCCTCAGGAAGCGCCGTGGCTTTAAGCTGCTGCTGCCACTCGGCGGCCATTCTGCCGACCGCAGCATCCTGCGGTTTAAACGCCTGGGCCTGGCGCACCAGCCGCTGCCCATAATCAAGCGCCCAGCAGGGTGACAGCGCCGCCAGCCACCCCAGCTGCTGTTCGGTGTGCTCGCGGATTTTTTCCGGCTGATAGTTTTGCCGCTTCAGGCTGTCGACCTGCTCCCCGGTAAGCGGCATTGCCAGGGGTGAAAGCGTGGCGGCAAGATGATCTATCAGCGGATCGGGGCGTTGCACAAGCTGCCATCCCCCTATTCCCGCAGCGCCCACCACCAGCATGGTCACAACCCCTGCGGCAAACGGCTTCCAGCGGCTGGTCGGCGGCGGCGGCGTCATGACCTCAATGTTCGCCTCGGGCTGGGGCTGGGCGATATAGACCCATTTTACGGCTGAAGGCGTCATCTCCACAGCCGGGTCGGCTGCACGCTGGGCGCTGGCGGGCAGCACCGCTCCTGAAGGGGTGGCTGTCGCGCTGCCGGCCGCCGCATCGCTGTTCTCCAGCCGCAGCGCGCTGCTGTGCATCAGCGCCGCCAGCGCGTCAAACTGGCTGAGATGGCGCAGCTCCAGCCGCTGCAACACCTCGTTCAGCCGGGTGAGCTGCTGCTCGGCGCGGTAAAGCTGGCTGAGATCGCTGTAGCCGATCGGCAGCGTGCGCATCATCTGCTGCACGCGGCGGCTGAGGCCGCTGAGGATCTCCACGCGCGCATGCACCTGCTGCGGCCACAGGTTGCCCCACTGGTGGCTGATTAACGCTTCGAGGATGGCCAGACCTTCGTTCAGGCCAGCCAGCCCGCCCAGCTGGGTGCGCGCCAGGGTATACCAGGCCGCCGTTTGCAGCTCGACGCCGTTATGTTCAAACAGCGCGAGGCTGAGTTTTTCCACACAGTGCCAGTTCACGTCCGGGCGCGCCGGGTGGGACAGCTTGCCCAGCTCGTCGCGCAGCGCCGCGTAGTCCGGCAGCGTGCGTGGGTCGCCGCCGGTTTTCAGGTAACGTTCAGATAGATTCATAAAAAGTTTCGATGATTATCAGAGAGGGGTGCCGCTGACTACAGCGAGGCGCGGGCGTCGAGGTACTGCTGCTGTTTCATGTGGCGGATCAGCACTTTGCCTTCCGGCATAAATTCGGTGCCGTAGCGCACCAGGCCGATGCCCTTCAGCTCGGCATCAATGGCGTAGCGCAGCTCGCCGGGAATGCTTTGCGGCAGCATATCGACCTTAATACTGCTGAGGCGCGGCTCGTAGCGCAGCAGCACGCCGGACAGCGTGGTCATCAGCTGGTGCGCGGTGCCGGGCATGCCCTGCAATATTTTGGTCATATCCGGCAGGCCGTAATCGGGCAGATGCGCCAGGGTTCCGGCGCGGCAGTTGAGGATGCGCTGCATATTGTCGAGCACCGAGAGGATCACCTGGTTCTCTTCACTGACGTTGTGCAGATCCAGCCCGCCGGCAAAGTTGCCGTACAGCATTTCATACAGTGAGGGGGAGTTGTGTGAGTGCGGCATTGTTATTCCTTTATATTCAAACAACATTCTAAAATTTTTTGCTAATTAGCTGAAAGAAGAATATATACAGGTAAAATCAATATAGTTACTAACACATACAAAGGTGCCATAACGACATTTTTAGCAATTTTCACCGGATAGGCTTCTTGCTTAAATGAAGGCGACCCTTCGGTATAAAAGTTGACATTAAATGCATGATTAAACTTAAAAGCATCAGTAGGCACAATGCTCTTCTGATGTATTGTACCGCGTAATTCCGTCAGACTGATATTACACACTCCTGACTTATCATAATTCCAGTGGCAATTTTCATTCGGGTTTCTTGTGACAGACCAAATTAGTTTTCTTTCTTCTTCATTATAATAATGATAAGTAAAATCAACTACACCGGCAAAGCTCTTTTTATTTCTTGACAGAATAAAAACCCCTGAATTATTCATTTCAATATGCGTTTTATCAAGCTTTCCGCTTACTATAAGACGAAGAAACTCATCAACACCGGAGGATAGAGAGTAATCAAAATGGATACCATTAAACACCCAACCATATTTCCCACCCCCCACTGGAGTCATTGAAACAGTTTTAATACTATCACTACTGTATAAATCACCTCCCTTAGCCTCATCGCGAATCTCTTTTGATAGCTTATTACTTTCGCAGCCTAATAAGAAAAATAAAGTGATGATTACTACGGCCCGACGGGCAAAAAAAATAAACCTTCCCACATAATATCCTTATGTTAATAATATTCCGCGATATATTTTCAATCCATGCGCGGCTAGCCAATATTTTTACTATTCCATTCACTCATTTTTTGCGCAATGGCGAGCTGGGCCTGCTGATGACGCTCCGCGCGGATGCGCGCGCTTTCACGAGCGGCGATCAGGCCCGGCTCATGACTGGCGGGCAGCATACTGCCGGGCGTGAGCACTTCAACCTGCCCGCTGGCCAGCTCGCGCACCTTTTGCACTTCCGTCACCCTCTCCTCACCGCTGCGCGACTCGACGATAAATAAGAGTGGCGGGTCCAGCTGCGGGGCGCCGACTGCTTTGCCTTCGACATAAATCAGCTGCACCTGCTTGTTGGCTTTGCTGCCGCAGTAGATCATGCGGTAGCGGAAATAGCCGCCCCAGGGTTCGCGCCCGCCCAGCGTGCTTTGCACAAACCAGGCACGTGAGTCGTGGATCTGTTGGTCAAACAGCGCCAGTAACTGCGCCTCCGGCTCTTTACGGGTGCCGGTGCCGAGCCTGTCGCTGAACAGGCGCGCATAGTGGTAATCGCCCTCTTTACGCATCTGCTCATACTCTTTGTTTTCATCATCGCCGTTGAGCCGATAGACCGGGTGCTTCAGCACGCCATCCAGTGCAACCTGAATAACTTTTTCTGCCGGGTTGCCATTGACATCGCGGAGCCAGTTGCGGTAGTCATGCTCAAACTCGCGTGCGGCTTCACGCAGCTGGTACTGGCCGTTGGTGGGATCATAATCGGGCGGCCCCTGCTCTATGGTGTCCTGCCAGCCGGGACGATCCTTGCGCGCCAAATCCAACTGGTTACGCCACGCATTGAATTTAATATCGTACTGGCGCTTTTCCTCTTCCAGCCCGGCGGTATCTTTTTGCGGCGCATTAAGATAGAACGGCTGGGCCAGCAGGCTATTGTGGGCATAGCGCCCGATGCGCCAGGCGGTCATCCATGCCATCTGCTGTATAACTACGCTCTCCAGCGAGCTGGAAAGCGCTTGCGGCTGATAACCGTTTTGCTCCGCCGCCGGGATATCGGCTTCAAGCGCCACGGCGTCGAGCAGGGTTAGTTTGCGCCAGGCATTGAAGCGACTGATCAAGATTTCAGAAGCGTTGAACTCATCAAATGTATCTGGAGACATAGCTCTCGACGGTCGAATATTTTTAATCAATGAAGTTATTAAATCTGCCCTTATCGCAAGCGGCGCACCCGCTGAAAACGCGGCAGCATACAGGTCGTGCAGGACGATCTGCGACAGCACTTCACCCACGCCCCCCGTTGATTTTCCCTGCTCGCCCGGCGAGTAACCACCGCCGATATCAGAGTGCATACCGGGGTAAACCACCTCCTGGGTTTGTGAGGGATAATGGCCTTCCGGGCGACGTATCGAGTCCAGCGGAAAGCTCAGGCGCTGCTCGTGGGCGGCAACAAAATGGCGGCAGCACTTAATCAGGCCAGGAAAGCGGCTGGCAGGCGGCAGCTGCTGGGTGCCGCTAGCCCAGCCCATATGGCCGTCAAAACCGGGCGCAATGTGCGCAATGCCCACCGAGGGCACGGTATCCAGTACGCCAAGAAACTCAATGCTGAGCGGTAGCCCGAGCAGCTCCAGCTCCACCGCATCGCTCTCCGGGTCGACCAGCAGCTCCGACAGCCAGCTGACAAAGGTGCGCGCTTCCGCCGCGCCGCGTGAAAAGCCATAGATAAACAGCTTGATGGCGATGGGCTGCGGCCGCGCCTGCGTAACTCTGGCACGCAGCGGTGTCAGCAGCCCGTTGATGGCGCGGCGGCGGTTGGCATCGCCACTCAGCGGCCAGTGGGCGCGCATCGCGGCAATCTGCTCGCGCGCCACGCTGTCGTCCAGCCCCTTTCGCGTGGGCGTAATGGCGATCATCAGGGCATCCACCAGCCGCAGCAGCGCCCAGTTAATGCGGTCTTCACCGCCCGAGGCAAACATCAGGCCAGCGCCGCTGTAACTAAACTCATTAATTTTCGGGAATGGGGTACCGACACCCGGCATATAGTAACGAAAGTAGCCCTGGCTCTCCGCATCCTGATAGGTGGCATGATAGAGCTTCGCGATATTAGTGGGATGGGGAGGATTGGCGAAATCCGTATCATTTTTCTCATTATTACCAGTGCCATCAAAAAACAGGCTGATATGCAGGCTTTGGCAGCAAGGAGGGAACATGCGCTTTCCCGTCAGCTTAATTAACTTTTCGTGGTACTGCCTCTCTTCCAGCGTCTGCTTGCGGTAGTTAGCGGTAATCTGCTCCGGGGTCAGGATCAGTCGCCCACCCTCGGGGAACTCAGGCGGGGCAAAGCACGGCAGCGCAAGGCTTATTTTGGACATTGCGCAGGCTCCTTCATCTCCAGAGGTTCTTTAATCGGGTAATTTGGCGTGCCGTAACCATCGCAAATAGTAGTGACTTTGACCTGATTACAGGGCAGAAAATGCACCGTGATACCACAGCGCTCTTCACCATATTGAGGGATATCCACTACCGCAGAGTGTTTTTGATAGTTCGCTTTGTGCCTGGCATAGGCTTCTTTTTCATATCCGAAGCCTTCTTTTTCCATTGGTATATGTTCTTTTGGATTAGGATCTACCTCCCACTCAACATGAGCTTTTAATCCCGGCCTCCATTTATCAGGCAGCATAATGCAGCAATAGCCACCACCCTCTCCATATGAGCCCATATTCGGACCTCCATAGCCATTCACATCCATGTGGTTGATGACGTAAGGCATATGATTAATCCCGCGAATATCGCCAGCGATATAACCCCCACCTCCAGCCCGGGAACAGCCTGAAACCAGCAAAACCACATATACAAACAACATCCATTTACGCATAACTGAGTTCCTTATTTGTAGTGATGCGGAGCTTGCCGAAAAGCGAGGATTATTTTGGACATTGCGCGGGCTCCTTCATCTCCAGAGGTTCTTTAATCGGGTAATTTGGCGTGCCGTAGCCATCGCAGATAGCGGTGACTTTAACCTGATTACAGGGCAGAAAATGCACCGTGATACCACAGCGCTCTTTACCATATTGAGGGATATCCACTACCATAGAGTGTTTTTGGAAGTTTGCTTTGTGTCTGGCGTAAGCTTCTTCCTCATATCCAGAACCCTTCTTCTTAAAAGGAATGTATTCGTTTGGATTAGGATCTACCTCCCACTCCACATGAGCTTTTAATCCCGGGGTCCATTTTTCCGGCAGCATCACACAACAATATCCTCCCCCTAAACCCGGCGCGCGGTAGCCATTAACCTTAAACCAGTTGATGGTCTGGCCCGCGACATGGTTTTTTGCCCTTAAATCTCCGGCGGTATACTCATTATCTCCAGCCCGGGAACAGCCTGAAACCAGCAAAACTAAAAATACAAACAACATCCATTTATGCATAGCTAAGTTCCTTATTTGTAGCGATGCGGAGCATGCCGCACAGCGAGGCTTATTTTGGACATTGCGCGGGCTCCTTCATTTCTCTGGGTTCTTTAATCGGGTAATCTGGCGTGCCGAAGCCGTCGCAGATTGTGGTGACTTTAACCTGATTACAGGGCAGAAAATGCACCGTGATACCACAGCGCTCTACGCCATACTGAGGGATATCCACTACCGCAGAGTGTTTTTGATAGTTTGCTTTGTGCCTGGCATAGGCTTCTTTTTCATATCCGAAGCCTTCTTTTTCCATTGGTATAGGTTCTTTTGGATTAGGATCCACTTCCCACTCAATATGAGCTTTTAATCCCGGGGTCCATTTATCAGGAAGAAGAATGCAGCAGGTATTCCCTCTAACCCCGCCGCCATAACCATTCACCGTGAAATGATTTATCCCCTGCTGGGTATGGTTATATCCACGTATATCGCCAGCGGTATAACCACCACCTCCAGCCCGGGAACAGCCTGAAACCAGCAAAACCACATACACAAACAACATCCATTTACGCATAACTGAGTTCCTTATTTGTAGTGATGCGGAGCTTGCCGAAAAACGAGGATTATTTTGGACATTGCGCGGGCTCCTTCATCTCCAGAGGTTCTTTAATCGGGTAATCTGGCGTGCCGTAACCATCACAGATGGTTGTAACCTTGACCTGATTACAGGGCAGGAAATGCACCGTGATACCACAGCGCTCTTCACCATATTGAGGGATATCCACTACCGCAGAGTGTTTTTGATAGTTCGCTTTGTGCCTGGCATAGGCTTCTTTTTCATATCCGAAGCCTTCTTTTTCCATTGGTATATGTTCTTTTGGATTAGGATCTAACTCCCACTCCACATGAGCTTTTAATCCCGGGGTCCATTTTTCCGGCAGCATCACACAACAATATCCTCCCCCTAAACCCGGCGCGCGGTAGCCATTAACCTTAAACCAGTTGATGGTCTGGCCCGCGACATGGTTTTTTGCCCTTAAATCTCCGGCGGCATACTCATTATCTCCAGCCCGGGAACAGCCTGAAACCAGCAAAACCACAAATACAAACAACACCCATTTACGCATAACTGAGTTCCTTATTTGTAGCGATGCGGAGCTTGCCGCACAGCGAGGCTTATTTTGGACATTGCGCGGGCTCCTTCATCTCCAGAGGTTCTTTAATCGGGTAATTTGGCGTGCCATAGCCGTCGCAGATGGTAGTGACTTTAACCTGATTACAGGGCAGAAAATGCACCGTGATACCACAGCGCTCTTTACCATATTGAGGGATATCCACTACCATAGAGTGTTTTTGGTAGCTAGCTTCGTGTTTGGCATAGGCCCGACGAAAGGCATCGGTACCTAGTGGTGGCAACACAATGTAAGAATTAATATCCACTTCCCACTCGACATGAGCTTTTAATTCCGGCGTCCATTTATCAGGAAGAAGAATGCAGCAGGTATTCCCTCTAACCCCGCCGCCATAACCATTCACCGTGAAATGATTTATACCCTGCTGGGTATGGTTATATCCACGAATATCGCCAGCGGTATAACCCCCACCTCCGGCCCGTGAACAGCCTGAAACCAGCAAAACCACAAATACAAACAACATACATTTACGCATAACTGAGTTCCTTATTTTTAGTGATGCGGAGCTTGCCGAAAAACGAGGATTATTTTGGACATTGCGCGGGCTCCTTCATCTCCAGAGGTTCTTTTATCGGGTAATCTGGCGTGCCGTAACCATCGCAGATAGTGGTGACTTTAACCTGATTACAGGGCAGAAAATGCACCGTGATACCGCAGTATTTTCCAGCATATTTGGGTATACATCTTTCTCATCATGAGCTTTCAACCCTGGCGTCCATTTATCCGGCAGCATGATGCAGAAACAGCCATCACCTTCATCATAGGATTCTATATTCGGCGAGCCATGACTATTCACCCCATATACTAACATAACCTGAATAGCATCAATAAATATTGTAGGTAAAGCGGGATTACCCTGCCATCGTGCGCTGGCACATTCAAGATATTATAATACGGACGCAGTGTTCTCCAGGAGAATAAAAAACCTCTTACAGTTAGATTTCGCCGTAATCACGCAAAGTAAATAAAGTGTAAGAATAAAGCCCCTATCGTGACTACGTAAGCTCCATGCAGAAGCGCTGCAATTCCCGCACCTTTATAAACCCCACCACCTTCCTTTCTGAAAAATATAAACAACGATGCTGATATAACAAAAATTATAAATGAGACGAACGCAGCAACACAATATGTCACACTATCAACCACAACTCTTCCCATATCTGGCCAAAAACCTTGATATTTAACCACTGAGTTTACTTTCAGTGCAAGAAATAAAATAATTGCACCAATAAAAAAACTCATCAGCAATTTCTTGCTGGCTTTATCACGCCCCACTCCCTCACCTGCACCATCTTTATTATCTCGCATCATAATTTATGTATCCAAAATGAATTAAAGTTGAAATCGTACGATATATTAATAACCCCACAAATATCACCAGCGACATAATCACCTTCTTCATCCCGGGAACAGCCTGAAACCAGGAAAAAAACTAAAACTACAACCAACATCCATTTATGCACAATCGAGTTCCTCTCTTGTGAAGATGCAGTGCATGCCGCTGCGTGAGTTTTATTTCAGATGCCATGCCTGCGGGAAAGATTCTATTACTCCTTCTTAACAGGCAGCAGGCTCAGGCTGTTTTCGCTCGCTTCCAGCACGCGCGCATTATCCGGGTCCAGCGCTTCGCGCTCCAGCACCTGCTGCCAGCCACTCTTCGCCAGGTCCGGCTGGCGGAACAGGCCGACGACCGCGACAAACTGCGCTTCCGGCTCCATCGGCATATTCAGGTTAACCGCGCCGCCAGGGCTCAGCACCAGGTCGCGGCTGGCGAGGAGATCGGCACCCAGCAGCGTGTCGCCATCGGTCGCTAACTGCTGGTAGACCAGCTTGTCGAAGGCTTTACGATCTTTCAGCTGATAAACGCGGATCACCACCGACTGCGGGCTGCTATGGTTTTCGCGCGCGTCGGTATTCAGTGCCTCACGCGCGATAAAATCGAGGTGCAGCACCTTAATCTTTTTATAGAAGATGGACGATACCGCCGAGCGGGTGCCGTCAGAGACGCTCTGCGTCAGTCCGCAGCCGCTCAGGCTGATGGCCAGTACCGGCACCAGCCAGCGGGTAGATTTAGTCAAACTGGTAATTAACACGCTTATTTCCTTGTACGTGCAGGGTCGGTTGCAGGCCGCGATAGCTGCCAAGTTCGGTGGTAAAAGTTTGCGGGACGTCGTCGGGAACATTCCCCGCCTCCACGCCCAGCACGCCGCTCATGCCGAGCCAGAACGGCGCCTCGCCAAGCGGCATCACCGGCAGCAGCGCGGTGCTGACGGTCAGGCGAATTTTCGCCTTAAAGCGCCAGCCGAGATAGACGCGCAGCATCACCAGGAAATCCTGATACAGCTGTCCGTCCGGCTTCCAGCCCTGCGCTTCGCTCTCGCTGTCGGTGAACAGCTCGATCAGCAGCTGGCTGCTGGTGTCCATCACTTCATCGCCCAGCGGCGCATTGCCGTCCAGCAAAAAATCCTGCTCGCCGTAAAAGCCGAGCGGCTGGCTGATTTCAATCGGGCGCAGGCAGTACGGGCTGACCCGCGCCTGCGTCTCCGGCGCCAGCAGCTGTACCAGCGCCTGCACGCCCTCCTGGGTTTTTGCCGGCTGGCGCAGCACGCCGAGCAGCGCCAGAAAGCGCGAAACCGGGGTGGCGATATGGCTGGCGGTACCGGGAATACCTAAGCCCACCAGGCCCAGCAGCGACTGAGAAATCGTGTCCGTCCCGCCGCGCTCGAAGGTGGCGGGATAGGAGTATTTGCGCCAGATGCGGTAGAACTGCGTCAGGATGCGGTGGCTGAAGATATCCAGGAAATCCTGCAGCGCCTCGTGCCCTTCGCGCCGCTGGCTGATGTCGTCAAGGTAGGTTGTCGGCAGCGGGGAGTCTACGCCGTAGACGCCCATAAAGGTGGTGCGCACTTTGGGTGCCGCCGCGTCATCTTCACTGTATTCAACGCTTTTCAGCTCGCTGGCGGGAAAGCCCATGCCCGGCCACGGGCTGAAGCGCACCGCATCATCCTGAGGACAGGCGGTGCTGCCGAGCGGCGGCCTGTCCGGATGCTGTTTTTCCAGCAGCTGACAGAAGCGGTAAAAGTTCATCCGCGTCAGGTCAGCTTCCATACGCGGGCTCAGCCGGGAATGCGGCGGTTGTGTTTCTCTTGCCATTCCAGGCGCTCTCCGGTGGGTTGCAGGATAATAACCAGGCGGTTAAACAGGTAAATGTCGGTATACAGCGCGAAAAAGTGGCTGAGCATCTCGCCGAACAGGCAGATGTCGCCGTGCCCGGCAAAACCGTTGCTGTCGAGCGTCACGTCAATCTGTACGCCGCGCAGCAGGTAGCCCTGCTCGAAGCGCTCGGTTTCGCTGTGGCTAACGTCGAGGATCGCCTCCAGGCGGCGGTTCATCTCGCTGCCGGTCCACTCGTACAGCGCCAGCGTGCCGCGCAGCACCTCGGCATTGTCCATCATCGACAGGAAGTTGCTGCCGAGGTGGCTGAGCACGCGCCAGTGGAAGCGGTCGCGATCCGGCGGATAACAGGGCAGCGTTGGCGCACAGAGGTTGCGCACCTCGACGCGGGTCGAGCTGGTGATGATAGCGGTATCCAGCACCGTGCTCTGCAGGGCTCGGCGAGGCAGCTGGCCATTGGTGCCGGTCAGGGTTAACGACAGGCTTTCGTCACCGGGCACGCTGTGGTTATCAAAGGCTTCACCGCCGAGGATAAGCCAGGTGTTGTGCAGCCCGGAAGCACCGCGCCGCACGCGGGAATGGTAGTAATATTCCGGCGCCTGGTGGCGCATCATCCCGCCCTTGTGGCGGAAGCTGGAGAACGGCACGTAGGTGTGTTGGCCGGAAGACATAACCGAGTCGACGGAATAAATTTCGGTATGACCGTCCTGCACGCGCATCGGGCGCAGCAGGTATTCGGTCTGCAGCGAGTTAAGCGTCAGCGGGTCGGACTCCAGCGGGAAGAGGTTAATCACCGGCGCACAGTGCAGCCGCAGGTGTTTCTCGCTGAAGGTAAAATCATGCTCCCAGCGCTGCGCCAGCACCACGTCGATTTCGAACCAGGGCAGCTCAGCAGGCAGCGCGATATGCTCCAGCCCGCGCAGGCCGGTGAACATAAACTTCTCGCGGAAGGTGAAGTACTCCAGCAGCAGCTGATAGCCGCTGAAGCTGCTGTTGCCCTTCGGCCACAGCCGGTCATCTTCACCAAATCCCAGCGCGGTGAAGCGCGCATCGAGCGGGCGGCGCTCCGGGTCACCCGGCAGGCGTAGCCAGATGCTGGCGCTATTCAGGGTAAAGGCTTCATGCATTGCGCAGGCCAGCGGCGCATCGGCATTGAGATATATCGGGATCAGGCTGAGGTCAACCCTGCTCCAGTCGGCCAGGCTGCTGCAGGCAAAGCGCAGGCGCACCACCGAGCGACCGTCCGGGTCGGTGGAGAGCGTGGCCCGCTCCAGCGCCAGCGGCTGCAGGCTGATTTCACGGGTGGTGGTGTAGCGGCAGCGGGTCGCTTTCTCGCCGATTGGCCGTGACAGCACCTCAAAGCCCTTCGCGATAGCCATTTTCTCTTTCATCTCGCGCCAGTCGGGGCTGAACTCCACCACCGACATCGACGGAATGGTGCGCAGGTAGTGCGGCCACAGCAGCGTGACCAGCCCTTCCGTCAGCTCCGGAAGATCGTCGTCCAGCTTCTCGCGCAGGCGGCCCATCATAAAGGCGAAGCCTTCGAACAGGCGCTCAACGTAAGGGTCGCGCGCGCCGGATTTGTCCAGGTTCAGCAGCGCCGCCCGGTCCGGGTGGGCGCGGGCAAACTCTTCACCGGCTTCAAGCAGGTAGCGCATTTCAGCGTCGTAATAACGCAGGGTTAAGTCGTCCATAATAAAACCTGAATAAGGGGTGTATCGGAGGAAGTCATTAACTGCAAAGTACCGCCGCACGCGCCGGGTCAAGGCTGATTAAGCCACTCAGCAGCGCGTCCATTTCCGGCTGAATGCGGGTTTTGTCCGTTTCGCTGCGCGAGGCTTTGATGCGCAGCAGCTTTAACCGCCGCGCCCGCACCTCAAACAACAGGGCTGGCGACCAGTGCTGTAGCGTCAGGGCCTGCGCGTTGCTGTCCAGTTCACCGAGCAGGTGGAACGCCAGATCGTGACGGGCGTACTGCTCCGCCACCCGCGCCATCAGCAGGCGCATCAGCCACTGGTCGCGCAGCGAAGTCATGCCCGGGCGCGACTGTAGCCAGCCAAACGCGGCTTCAATGCCGTCGCTGTCGGCCAGCGCCAGCAGCTCCGGCTCCAGCAGCAGCACCTCTTCATCACTGTGCGATGCCGCTGTCACCGCCTCCGCCCCCCAGCCGCCCGGGTTATCCATCACCTGCTGATTGATCCAGTTCAGCGTCACTTCATCAGCAAATGGCGTACCGTCGTTAAACGCCAGCGCCTCCAGACCCGGTAGCCGCGACAGCAGCCCTTGCACATCGCGGCAGAGAATATCGGCACGCGCGCTCTCGGCATCCAGCTTCGCCAGCGCCTGCCAGGTGTACCACTGTAAGTCCAGCCACAGGTGGTTGACGCCCTGGGCATACAGGCTGTCGGCCTGCTCCAGCAGCTCCATCCAGCTCTGCTGCAGGTAAAGGCGCTTGAGGTGAGCACGGTGATCCGGCTTCGGCGGTGCGAGGCGGGTGCGTCCGCTGGCATCAAGCGGCGGCAGCTCGGTCAGCGTATCCCAGCGAATGCTTTTCATCAGGTGATGCCCGGCCAGCCAGCCGCCGGGCTGGTCGCGCAGGTAGCCCGCCAGCATTTTCGCCTGGTCGAGCAGATCGCGGCCGGAACTTACGGCGGTCATCAGCGGGGCGGCGGCAGAGGGTGCAGCCACGGGCGCAGCGTCATCGCGGCTGGTCTGCGGCACCATGCTGTCTGCCCCGCCGCTCTGCGCCAGGCGGTTTTCCAGCGCCACGCACAGGCCGGTGAGCTGCGGACGGTGTTCTTCGGCAAACGGCTGCATCGCCTGCTGCGCCAGCAGCAGTGCGCCGGTGATACGCTGCATGGCGGCCATATCCACCTCCGGGTAGAGCGACAGGCTGTCGAGCACGCGCCCGCTGCCGAGCCACTCCAGTGCGGACGTGCGGCTGCGCTCGCGCTGTGGGTGCAGCTGCACGCCGAAGCGCTGCAGCATCGCGGCCAGCAGCTCCAGCCCTTCCGCCAGCCCGGCCTCGCCGTCCTGATGCAGACGCGCCCAGATGTAGAAGGTCACCACGCGCAGATCCTTGCTGGCCGTGGTCAGCAGCTTCTCCGCCAGCTGGCAGATCAGCGCGGTATCAATGCCTGAGAGCTTGTTGACCTCTTCGCGTATGCGCTGAAAGTCATCATCATAGCCGGGCTCGTCTCCCGTTGGCTGCGGCTCACTCAGCGGCAGCAGCCAGGCGTTCCAGTCATCTGCCCGCGCCTGCGCCAGCTGGATCAGCGCGCCTTCTTCAGCGCGGCAGGCGGTGACTAAGTTTTGTAAGGTTGTCATTCAGATTCTCCCTCAGGGACGGGTGGCTCATCATCATTGCCCGCAAGCGCCTGGGCCGCCTGCGCGGCATCAACGCTGAATATCTCCTGCGGCAGGGTAAAATTACGCAGCTGCAGCAGCTGTAACGGGCCGCTGCCGAGCTGTGAGCGCAGTACCCACTGCAGGGTGCTGCCGTCCGGCGTGCTGAAGCTCATCATCCACTCGCCACGGTCGAGCTGGCGGCGTTTGCCCTGCTCCAGCCAGCGGATAAGCCCCCAGGTGCCGCTGTAGTCGCCAAACAGCCTGGCTCCCGCGCTGGCGGTGCTCCAGGTCAGCAGGGTTCCGGGCTTGAAGGTGTCGCCCGGCCAGCGGAAGGTCTGCCACTGCGCCATCTGATTGAAGTACTTCTGCTGCTGGCCGTCGATGGTCAGCTGGGTCTGCACCACCCCCGGCGCCGGGCGCGCCTGCAGCTCAAAGCTGATGCCCTGGCTGCCGTCGGTGAACAGCACGTCCGACAGCTGGCTGAGCTGGTTGAGCGCTTTGATAAACGCCGGGTTAAAGGTCAGCCCCTGGCTGTTGGTGCGGTCCGCCACCCACTGGCTGCCCTCCTTGTGCAGCACGCCGCCCAGCTCCGCGCTGAGGAAGCGCTCAATGCGCCCGCTGTCCTTGCGCAGAAACTCGGCCAGCATCGGCAGCGAGGCGTCGTTATTACTGGCGGCAAACGGGTAGCGCCCGTCAAAGGCCCCGTGCCACAGCGCCACCACCGAGCGCGCCCATTTGTCATTCAGGCTGGCGGCAGACGGCTGCAGCACCGTCTCCCACGCCTGGGTCAGCGGCTGCACGAACATCGTCTGGCCGAAGCCGCTCCACTCCTCGCCAAGGCTGGCGGCAATCAGGCTGCCGTACTGGCGGGTGTCGGTCAGGTCTACGCTTTTGCCCTGAAACACGGTTTGCGCCAGCGTCTGCATCATCTCCTGCGGGTCCGGACTGCCCGCCACCTGCTGCAGGCGCAGGCGCACGCGGGTGATGCGCGTCAGGTACGTCTGCAGGCTCAGGCTGTCGTCGCCGGACAGCGCATTTGCGGCTTTGTTGCGGCCCATCAGCGTCAGCAGCGGGCCGAAGGTCTCGTCAAGCGGCCCCTGGGGACCGGCGGCGCCCTGGTCAATCACCGGTTTTTTGCTGCTGCCCACCAGCTCCTGCGCCGATTTCATCAGCGAGTCCGCCAGCGCCTCGCTCTTCTGCCCCGCCTGCCCCTGCCACGCCAGGGTGTTCATCAGCGCAATCAGCGGCGACTGGCGCACGTCGCTCATCAGCGTCAGCTGGTCGGTAACGTCGGCGATGTTGGCCGCCGGGTTGAGGCGCAGGCCGTTGAGGAAGTTGAGCCAGCTGCCGGCAAAGTCGGTAAAGTAGCGCCGGGTCAGCCGCTCCTTCAGCGCTTCCGGCGACAGGTCGGCGGTCACGCGCGAGCGGCTGTCGCTCAGCACCCAGTCAATCTCATCGCGGCGTGATTTGGCCGCGGTCTCTATCGCCTGCTGCACGCCGCCCTCCCACGCCTGCCGGGTAAACATGCCCGGCACGATCTCATCGGTAGTGAACAGGCGGCGCGCGTCGGTGCCGCCGGTCATATCCTCCAGCGTGACGTCGGCAAAGTTGCGGCGCACTGATTTCAGCATGTTCTCATACAGGGTACTTTCGGCGTTGCGGCGGCCTATCTGCTGCAGCAGCACCTGGCGGCTCTGGCTGACCCGCTGCGGGTCCGGGGTGATCTTCCACTGCGGCTGGTGCGGCAGCTCGCTGATGTAAAACGCCCAAAGGTCCGGCGCCAGGCTCTGCCACAGGCCGGGCGAGATGCCGTTGCGGGTCGGCTGCACCGTCTTCATCACCTGCGCGTAAAATGCGCCGTCGACCTTATCCGGGCGCGCCATCATCAGCCACGCCTTCAGCTGGTCATAGCC
>Ga0308166_1002165_pt1 | contig 18792 bp, 10 predicted proteins | sample PhyCR2_2_FD_202137 | JGI IMG/M metagenome (GOLD analysis project Ga0308166, IMG submission 202137) | Phyllosphere microbial communities from UC Gill Tract Community Farm, Albany, California, United States - DLSLCC.R2 | ecosystem: Host-associated > Plants > Phyllosphere > Unclassified | place... | reverse complement strand
GTCAACTACGTCGCGCCGCACAGTGCGCTGGAGTTGCTGTTCGCGCTGGTGGTTGCGTCGTTGATGATCAACTGGGCGCTGATCAGCCTGACCCACATCAAGTTCCGCAAGGCCATGGGTGAGCAAGGCGTGACACCGTCGTTCAAGACCTTCTGGTTCCCGTTCAGCAACTACCTGTGCCTGGCGTTCATGGTGATGATCATTGGCGTGATGCTGGCGATTCCGGGGATTCGCGAGTCGGTGTATGCGATGCCGGTGTGGGTGGGGATTATCTATGTTGCCTACCGGTTGCGGATCAGAAACGGGAAAGTTGCAGTAACCCAGTAACCTCTGTGGGAGCCGGGCTTGCCCGCGATGGCGGCGTGTCAGCCAATGGATGAGCGGGCTGATACACCGCCATCGCAGGCAAGCCAGCTCCCACAGTTGACTGTATTTCACATAAAAAAAGCCCCGGAGATCCGGGGCTTTTTTGTTTAGAGCGTGGAACGTACTCGCCAGAGCTCGGGAAACAGTACCGTGTCGAGCATCTTGCGCAGGTAACCCACGCCTTCGGTGCCGCCGGTACCCGGCTGGAAGCCGATGATGCGCTCCACCGTGGTGACATGCCGGAAGCGCCATTGGCGGAACGAATCTTCCAGGTCGATGAACTTCTCGGCCAACTGATACAGGTCCCAGTACCGATTCGGGTCGCGATACACCTCGCGCCACGCCGCCTCCACGGAGTCGTCATGCACTGTGGCCGCCGTCGGGTCGCGTTCGGCGCGCTGAGGGTCAATTGCCAGCCCGGCCTTGACCATCAGGTTGACCGCCTCGTCATACAGCGACGGCGTGGCAATCGCTACCTGCAATTGCTGCAGCAATTGCGGGCGATGAGCATGGGGCCGCAGCAGCGCCGGGCTTTTGTTGCCGAGGATGAATTCGATCTCGCGGTACTGGAACGACTGGAACCCCGACGACTGCCCCAGGAACGGGCGAATCGCCTTGTACTCCGACGGCGTCATGGTCGCCAGCACGGCCCAGGCCTGCACCAGTTGATCGAAGATCCGCGACACCCGCGCCAGCATCTTGAACGCTGGTGGCAGCTCACCCAGGCGTACATGTTCGCGGGCAGCCTTGAGTTCGTGAAGCATCAGCTTCATCCACAGCTCCGAGGTCTGGTGCTGGATGATGAAGAGCATTTCGTTGTGGTCTGGCGACAGCGGATGCTGGGCGCTGAGGACTTTGCCCAGGTCCAGGTAATCGCCGTAGCTCATGGACTCGGAAAAATTCAGTTCGGCGTTATGCCATTCTTCCGGCGGTTGGTAATCAGCTGAGAAAGGACATTGGCTCATCGCGTGGGCTCCTTGAGCGGGCGGAGAATGGCGCGGACCGGGCTGGCATCGAGATGGGCAAAACGCAGCGGCAGCGCGATCAGTTCGTAGTCGCCCTCCGGCACTTCATCGAGCACGATGCCTTCGAGGATCGCCATGCCATGGCGTGCCACGGCGTTGTGGGAATCCATGGTCTTGGATTGTTGCGGGTCCAGGGATGGCGTATCGATACCGATCAGGCGCACACCCAGGCCGGCGAGCAGCTCAATGGTTTGCGGGGCAATGGCAGTGAAATTCGAATCCCATTCAGTCAGTGGCGCTTGTGGATAAGTACGCAACAACACGCGCTCCGGCAGGTTATCCACACGTCCTTGCAACTGATGCGGCTGCACCAGAGCGCCGCTGCCCAGGCAATGCAATACCCGGCACGGGCCCATGTACACATCCAGCGAAACCTCGCCAATCGGTGCGCCATCGGCGCTGTAATGCAGCGGTGCATCCACATGGGCACCGGTGTGCGGCGACAGGGTTACGCGGCCCACATTTACCGGACACTCCGGGCCGAACTGCCACACGCGCTCTTCCTGGAACGGCGTATCGCCCGGCCAGGTCGGGGTCGCCGTGCTCAAGGGCGGGCTGATATCCCACCACGTTTTTATTGGGTTCATTGCAAGGCTCTCACTGGGTACTGGGGTGAATGATACGAGGGCCAGCTCTGAATTTTCTTGCGAATTCTGGCGTGAGATGGGAAATGTTTCGCACTTACTGCGAGAAAATGGTCAGTTACTGCACAAATCTTTCGTTTAGACATGCCCCTTGTGGGAGCCGGGCTTGCCCGCGATGACGATGGCGCAGCCAGCCTCTTCATTGCCTGACACTCCGCTATCGCGGGCAAGCCCGGCTCCCACAGGGATGGGGGTGATTTCCAGTTCATCACATGACCTGCGCTTCTGGACATCCCGATGTCGAGTTCAGACCACTGGCGCAGCGCCCAAGGCCTTAGGGTTGAGCTTTCCCTTCCCTGCCTCGGAGTCATCATGTCCAAGCCCATCACCGTACTGCGCGACACCCACCCACTGCCGGTCCTGGATGCCTGCAAATGGGAAAAGCTTGAAGGCGACCCGCACACCGTCAACCTCAACGCCTATACCAGCGAAGACGGCAGCAAGATCATGGGCACCTGGATCTGCACGCCGGGCAAGTGGTACGTGGAGTACGTGAAGTGGGAATACTGCCATTTCCAGGAAGGCTACTGCGTGATCACGCCTGAAGGCATGGCGCCGATCCATTTGCGCGCTGGGGATATCTTCGTGGTGGAGCCAGGCATGAAAGGTACCTGGGAAGTAGTGGAGACCGTGCGCAAGTACTTCGTCTTTGCTTGATCCCGCCACCTGAAAAAGGGTCACCCTGGCCCTTTTTGCCTTAACACCCCCGACCTCGCCCCTACGTCCCAACCACAAAAATCAAAAGTAAACAACAGCTGTTTTTTCGAGCTGTATTTTTCGGCGAAACGCTGAAAAAAAAACCGGCATAATGCGAAAAAATCGCCTGACCACATTTATCAGCGCGCCTATACACTACTTTAGTTATAGATAGTATTAATTTTGACAGCCCCCACTACTTCGTATAATTTCATTGGAGCCTTGTTAGTATACAGGCTCATTGGATTACAATCGCATGATAATAGGGATGTTGATAAAAGGTGCAGGAGCTCACATTATCTCAACTTTCAATCACCCTCTGTAGAAAACACCAGGAGAGTTGAATTAGAATCCCTGTGTACTGACTGCACGGTTCAAAGGCTTCAACACTTCTCGTATCACTTGCTGCCCGCGGCAGTTGAGACCGCGCTTTTGTATGTAAAAGGACTAGAAAAATGCCTGATAAAACTACGCGCCTGACCATCCTCATCGACGCGCCGACCAAACAACGGCTGGAATCCTTGTCCAACGACGTTGACCTTACTATCTCTCAGGTCATTCGCAAACTGATTCGCGATCACCTCCAACAGCACGAAAACCTCGTGGCTTCACCTGTCCGAGAGCCTGCAAAGGAAGACTCTTCGATGTATTCCTGATATATAAATTCGAACATCAGCCTACGTACGGACAATAACTTCTGCCGCGAGAAAGTTTGCATTTCTTGACGTACCCACCGTCAATTAATAATAGCCGTCGCCAAGTTATGATGCATGGAGAGCTTCGCCTGTGAAACAGCAACTGCTCGCTTGCCACACTCTTTTGAGCAAACACGTTAACGAGCTGACTGTCTCAACAGACGTCCCGCCTACCTGCACTTTATTTTTTTCAATAAGTGATAGTACCTACCGTGCGGTGGTTTTTCATATTACCGCTGACAACTTCGAAACTGCCTGGCAATTGGGTGAGATTGAACTCGAACGTCTCTGCTCCCACGCTGCACGCCAAGGGACTGATAAAACCGATCGTTCATGGATCCGCGTCGAACGTGCGCTGAACGTGACACCAATAAGCTGGGAAAAGCTCAGTGAGCGTCTCAAGCGCCACAAGCGCAATTACTTCAGGCACGGCCTTGCATTCGATGCCGATATGCAGCTGGCAATCACCGAACAGGAATTGAATGCCAATGCCATCCTGTACGGCGGCAGCGACATTGCCCACGCGACCTTCAACACCAATAACTTCGTCACCTATGCCAAGCGGCGGTTCAGCGGCTCACAGGCCGCAGCCATCGTGGCAGCGCTTGCCCCCGAAACCCGCGTGTTCACCTTCAACACCATCGGTGTGTTCTGCGCCGAAGATGGCGTCGCCCACCCCCTTAACAGCAGCGGACCGCAAACCGGCTGGCGTGCCCTGGGAGTGCTCGCACCTGATGATGTTCGGGCGTGTATAAACAGCGCATCCAGCTACCTGAGCACGCAGGTGCAAGACAGCGGGCAGTTTATTTACGGCTACTTCCCCTGCTTTGACCGAACCATCAAAAACTACAACACGCTGCGCCACGCAAGCACCACTTACTCGATGATCGAGGCCTGGGCACTGACCGGCGATGAACAGCTCAAGGCAGCGATCGAACGCTCGCTGACTCACCTCGCCGAGGTACTGATCAGGCCCTCGTTGCTGCCCAATGGCAGCGTGGCGGCGTTTCTCATCGACACCGATAACGAGATCAAGCTGGGCGGCAACGCGGTGTGCCTGCTGGCACTGGTCAAGTACAGCGAAGTCACCGGCACTCGCCGTTACCTGCCGCTTCTTGAAGCCCTCGCCAACGGCATGGCCTGGATGCAGGATCCTGTCAGCGGGGCGTTTGTGCACGTTTTGCATGCCCATGACCTGAGTGTCAAAGAGCCCTTCAGGATTATCTACTACGATGGCGAGGCCGCTTTCGGTTTGATCCGTCTCTATGGGCTGACCCACAACGAGCGCTGGCTGGCCGTGGTGGAAAAAGCCTTCGATTATTTCATCGAGAAAGAGCATTGGCGCGAGCATGACCACTGGCTCAGCTACTGCGTGAACGAACTGACCCGCTACCGGCCTGACGAAAAATATTTTCGCTTTGGCCTGAACAACGTCGCCGGCTATCTGGGGTTCGTCCAGCAACGCATTACCACCTTTCCGACATTGCTGGAGTTGATGATGGCCGCGCAGCAGATGCTGACACGCATCGCCCGGCAACCATCACTGCGCCACCTGCTTGAAGAGATTGATCTGCACGCGTTCTACCGCGCGCTGCATCATCGCGCCCGCTATCTGCTCAATGGCTATTTCTGGCCGGAACTGGCGATGTATTTTGCCAACCCGGCGCGCATCGCCGGGGCCTTCTTTATTCGTCATCACGCGTTCCGGGTACGGATCGACGATGTAGAACACTATCTTTCCGGGCTGATCGCTTACCACCGTTATCTGCTTGATGGCGCCCCTCAGGTCAGTTGGGTCCAGGCCGCAACCGGCGTGGATCGAGCCTGGAACGCAGATACCCTGGCGCAAGTCACCCAGGGCACGTGGGCAGCCCCACCGCCGCCCGGCTGGCGCGCAACAGGGCTGACGCCCTCCATGCAGTTCTTCAAGCCGCAGCGGATCCTCAGTCGCCATCCCAGCCGGGTCGGCCCCAATGAAGCGCAATCGGCGCAACGCTGGGCCCAGGCCAAACCCGAACGTCGACCGTCAGCCTTCCTGTGTGTAGACCCCACCCCCTACCTGGGCAGTGGGCTGCCGGTATTGCAAGTGGCCGACACCAGCGAGGCCATGTTGCAGATGGGCCGCCACGCCCGGCAGCACTTCAGTGGAACAGTGTTTGGCGTGACCGGCAGTTTCGGCAAGACCACTGTGGTGGCGATGCTTGCCCAGGCGTTGAAACCCTGGGGCAACGTGGGCCAGACCGAAGCCAACGCCAACCTGCCCCACGGCATTGCCTGGAACCTGGCGAGCATGACTGAACCGGCAGAATTCTGGGTGCTGGAAATGGCCGTTGGGCGTATGCCGATCAACTCGGCGCTGGTTCGCCCGCAGATCGCCGTCGTCACCGGCATCGCACCGGCGCACTTGGAGTATCACGGAACCCTGGAAAACCTGGCGCGCAAAAAAAGCGCGATCTTCGCTTCCATGGCCCCGGGTGGTCACGCGGTACTCTGTCGCGACATGCCTTACTACGAGCTGTTCGCCGAAGCCGCCGAGGGGGCCCGCTTACAAGTGATCAGCTTCGGCGAACACCCCGAAGCGGACCTGCGTTTGCTGGATTGGAACAGTGAAGACCATCAAGTGAACGTCAACGCACTCCTTGCCGGGCAACCCTTGAATTTCAGTCTGAAGGCGCGCGGCAGGCATATGGTAATCAACGCGCTGGGAGTACTCGCGGCCCTGTCTGCACGCGGGCTTGCGGTCGAGCAGGCGCTGGAAACCCTGGGCACTTTCATGCCCGTCGAAGGCCGCGGCAATACCTTGTCAATCGCCTGCACAGGCGGCCACTTCCAACTGATCAACGATGCCTACAACGCCAACCCTGGGTCGATGAGTGCCGCCCTGCGCTCAATGACCGATCTGCCTGCCCCACCGCAGCACCGTGTGCTGGTGCTGGGGGATATGCTCGAACTCGGGGCCGACGCCCAACGTTATCACCTGGAGATGGCCGAGCCTTTGCGGGCGGTGGCGCCACGGCATGTGGTGCTGTGCGGCCCGTTGATGCACGCGCTGTACCTGTCGTTGCGTGACGAGCTGCCAGTGCAATGGTTCGAGAATGCCAAGGCGCTGAACCAGGCACTGGCGAACGACCCGCAACCGTGGTTTCAGCCTAGCGATTGGGTCATGGTCAAGAGCTCGGGCGGGACGGGGCTGTCGCAGCTGTGTGATTGGTTGAGCTCACGCGAACAGGTGGTGCCGGCCTAGCCCGCGCACTGCGCCGCCGTCTTCAGCCCGATGTCATGGCGCAACTGGTGAAAGGCCATCGGCACGCCTTGGGCCTTGATCAAATGCGCCTGATGCCCGGCCCGCGTCAGTGCCTGGAAGAAAGCTTCCTGCAGGGCGAACGGTGCGACTTGATCGTCCGGGCTGCCAATCACATACAACTGCCGTGCGGGTGCGACGGCGATACCATCGATGTGCCGGGCCGGGTCATAAGGGTGCAGCAACCCATTGGTGTCACGCCCAGGCCTTGAAGGCAGGCCCTTGCTCTGGCGGATCATCTGCGCCCGCTGCACCAGCGAGAAGGCACCGGAGGTCATCACCGCGCATTTCACGTCGGTACGGCCCAGCGTCAACAGTGCAGCAGCGACCGTAGCGCCGCCACTGTGCCCGAACAACACAAACTGCCCAATGCCATAGCGCGCGCGCAACTGATCCAGCGCCCCATTGAGCGCAATGAACTCCTGCGCCTGACGCCGTTGCCCGTGGTTGCCGCTGGAACCGTAGGTGCCGGGGCGCGCTACGATCACCAGGGGCACACCCGCGCGCTTGGCCAGCACCGTGGCCTGGCTGACTTTGGCGGCCAGGGTGTTACCCGCAATCGCCTGCGGCGCACGATGCATCTCGCTCGTGCGATCACCGTGGAACATCACAATCACCACGGGCGCACGCTCCAGGGCGCCGCCAGCGAAGTAACGAATGCACGCATCGCCTCGGGCAATCTCGACCCACAGCGCCGAACCCGGCTCAGTGCAGGTGGCGCGGTCGGCGGACGCATTCCAGCGCAGCGGGGTCGTCGCCTCATCGAACGCCTGCGCCCAGGACGTACAGACCATCGTCAGGCCGAACAGCACACCGATGCCGAACGTTCTACCCATCCTGCCTCCCTAGCGTTCTCGCAACGCTTCGCGTGCCCGATTCATCGGTTTGATCAGGTAGTCGAGCACGGTTTTCTGACCGGTCTTGATGTCTACCGAGGCGATCATCCCGGGCACAATCGAGAACGTCTTGCCGGCCTTGTTTTTCAAGGTGTCGGCATCGGTACGGATAAACACCCGATAGTAAAAAACTTCCGGTTTGACTTCGTCCTGAATGGTGTCCGGCGAAATGGTCACTACCTTGCCGTCCATGCCGCCGTAAATGGCATAGTCATAGGCGGTGATCTTGACCTTGGCCATCTGGTCGGGATGGATGAAGGCAATGTCCCTGGGCGAGACTCGCGCCTCGATCAGCAACTGTTCATCCAGCGGCACAATCTGCATCAGCCGCCCATTGGGAGGGATGACGCCGCCGATGGTCGTGACCTCGATATCCTTGACGATACCGCGCACCGGCGAGCGCAAGGTCAGGCGGGTTACCGAGTCCGAACGCCCGCGCATCACCGACGACAGCGTCTGAACATCCGCGTTGACCTTGGCCAGGTCCTCACCGGCGCGCACCAGGTAATCGGAGCGCGCCTGGCTGAGTTTCAATTCCAGCTCGGCCTTCTGGCGCTTGAGGCGCAGCACCTCGACATTGCTGGCAGCCCCGACCTTGGCCAGGTTTTCGGTAATCTCCAGCTCACTGCGCACCAGCCCCAGGGAAGAGCGCACACCGGCCAGGGATTCCTCAAGGCCTTTGCGCCGGGTGTTGAACAGATCGGTTTCAGCGCTGATCAGCGCCGGGTAACGTGACAGCTCCGCTGGGAATGCCAACGGCTTGCCGTTCACTTCCGCCTGCAACCGCGCCACGCTGGCCAGGGACGCACGGTACTTGGAAGCGCTTTCATCGAAGTTGGATTCGGTCTTGGTCGGATCAAGCCTGGCCAGGACCTGCCCCTGTTTGACGATATCGCCCTCCCCCACATTCAGCTCCGTCACGATCCCGCCTTCCAGGGACTGAATGATCTGCTCGCGGGAGGTGGGAATGACCTTGCCGCTGCCGGTGGACACCTCGTCCACTTCAAACACGTAGGCCCAGGCGCCAAACGCGACAAGCATGACGGCCACCCACGCCACCACCCGTGTAGCGCGCAGCACCGTACTGTCATCCACGCCCGCGTGGGGGCGGCCGATGTGTTCGTCTTCACTGGCAAGCAGGGGGATTGTTTTCAGCGCATGGGTTTTCACTGGTTTTTCCCCTTGGGTCTGGATAGCCGTGCAATGGCGTTGTCCTTGCTGTCATCGACGATGACCTGGCCGTTGTCGACCACAATGATGCGGTTGACCAGGCTCAATACACTCATGCGGTGGGTGGCGATGATCAGCGTGCGATGGGCCGCCCAGCGATCCAGGTTCTGAATCAATTGGCGCTCGGTGGCTTCATCCAGGGACGCGGTGGGCTCGTCGAGCAAGACAATATGCGGTTGGCGAATGATCAAGCGTGACAACAGCAACGATTGGCGCTGGCCGCCGGAGAGGCCGAGGCCGCCTTCGAGGATCAGGTGGTCCATGCCGTCGGCGAATTTGCCGATGAAGTCGGCGGCGCCGGTTACCGCCAGGGCCTGGAGGATTTCCTCATCCGATGCATGGGGCGCCCCCATGATCAGGTTGTCACGCAGGGTGCCGTGGAACAGACGCGAGTTTTGCGTCATCAACCCCACATCCCGGCGCACGTCCGCCGGGTCGAGGTGGCCCAGGGCAACCCCGTCGAGGCTGATGTTGCCGCTCTTGAGGTCGAGCATCCCGGCCAGGGCCTGCAGCAAGGTTGATTTACCCGCGCCGTTACGGCCGAGAATGGCGATGCGCTCGCCCGGCTGGATCTGCAGATCCGCCACCAACAACGCCGGCACCGGTGCTTCATCGCAATACTGGAAGGCCGCCTGTTTGAGCACGTAGTGACCGCGCACCAGCGGTAAATGCACGCGCTTGCTGCCTTCAGCGTGGTCCACCGGCAATTCCATAATGCGGTTCAAACTCTGCAATGCCACCTTGGCCTGCTGCCAGCGCGTGAATACCTGAGTGATCTGCGACATCGGCGCCATCATGCGCGAGGCCAGGATCGAGGCGGCCACCAGGCTGCCGGTGGTCATATCGCTGGCCATGACCATGGGCGCCCCGAATACGACGACCACGGCAAACACCGAGCCCTGGACGTTGTTGCTCCATGCCACCAACTTATTGGTGAGTAGCCGCAGGCGCAGGCTGGCATCGCCACACGTGGCGTTGTAATGGTTCCATTGCTGCGAAAAACGCTGCTCGGCTTGCAGGGCCTTGATGTCGTCGAGGCCTTGTACGGTTTCAACCAGCATCGCGCTGCGCAACGCGCCTTCGCGCATCGACTCAGTGGCCAGCGCCGCGAGTTTTTTCTGCGCCAGCAGGCCCGGCACTACCAGAAACAGCACGGCCACCAGGGGCACAGCGACCAACGGACCGGCGATCAACCAATAGATCACCAGAAACAGCAGGAAAAACGGCAGGTCTGCCAGCGCGGTCGCCGTGCTTGAGGTGATCAGTTCACGCAATTGTTCCAATTCCTTGAGTTGGGAAATGAACGAACCGGTGGACTTGGGTCGGGCGCTGTTGCGCAGGCGAATGGCGTGCCCGAACACCAGGTCCGAGACGCGCAGGTCGGCGCGCTTGCCGAGCATGTCAGTGATGCGCACGCGGGTGATGCGCATGATGAAATCAAAGACCAGCGCCAACATCACGCCGCCGAACAGCACATACAGGGTGGGCATGGATTCGGCGGGAATAACGCGGTCGTACACCTGCATCGAAAAGAGCACGCCGGCGAGGCCAAGTACGCTGGTGACCAGGGACGCCAGCATCACGTAGCCATACGGCCGCAGGTCGCGCAGCACGATGGCACTGAACCAGTTCTTTTGGTACGGCTTGATGTAATCATCGACGCGAGTGTCGCGCACCGCGCGCATTGGCCGCAGAATCACCGTCTTGCGTGCCTGCTCAAGCAATTCGCGGCGGCCCAGACGGCTTTGCAAACCGCCATCACCGCTGTAGGCGATGCCGATGCTGTCATCCTCACCGATGAGCTCCAGCACACCGACCTGCCCATCCGCAAACTGCACCACCAGCGGCAACTGGCGCTGCATCAGGGTTGCGGCGCTAAAGTCGCCGATCACGCAATTCAACCCGGCCTGACGCGCCATACGCCGCACCACGTCTTCCACCGACGCGCTGTCGGTCCATTGGGCTGCCAGGCGCACGCTTTGCGCTGAACACTCCAGGCGGTAATGGCGGGCCACCCCCAGAATTGCCTCCAGCCATACCTCGTAATCAAAGGTCGGCGGCGGTGTGTGCTGTGGGGGCGCTGCACTCAAGTCGTCATCCAGTTTCACGGCTTCATTCATGGCCGAATCTCCACACCCTGCAGGGTGCTGTTGTCCAAATGGAACGCCGTGCGAAGCCCGCCCGTGTTGTAGAGGCAATCGATATTCAGGCGACGCAGATCTGCCGCCGTGTTTTCCCGATCCATGCGCGCCTGGTGGATTTCCTGCTCGGCATTGAGCAAGTCGAGCAACGGCCGCGTGCCCAGTTCAAGGTATTGCTGGCGATAAAGGTCACGGGTTTCGGAGATGCTGCGCTCACGAAAATCCAGGGTCGACAGACGTTGCGACAGGCTTGAGATCTGGTCGCGGGCTTCGAGCAAGCCCTGGCGAACGGCAAGCCGCGCGGCGTCGTTGGCCGCCTCGGCCGAGCGCAGCGCCTGCTGCGCCGCGGTTTTGCGCGCGGTGATTGCGCCGCCCTGGTACAGCGGCATCTTCACGTTGAGAAACACGCCATAGCGGGTACGATCGCGGCCGCCGGGCAGGTTGCTTTCATCGTTGTTGTCCAGGTAGTGCGTGATGGACGGGTCCAGCGACACCGTGGGCAAGGCTTCGGCACGCGCTTGCGCAATCAGTGCCAAAGCATCGACCCGCTGGGCCTGGGCGATCAGCAACGTCGGGGTGACGGCTGCATCGGGCACCACGCCCACGCAGGACTGTTCCAGGCTGGCAGGAAAGCCGCTGGCCACGTTCACCGGCGACTGGGCCCCCAGCAAACTGCTCAAGGCGCTGCGCCAGCGGTTGAATTGCGCGGTGAACTGCATTTGGGTGGCCATTGACGCCTCGACCCGCGAACGGGCCTGGATCAAATCGGAACGGGTGCTGGCGCCCATGTCGCTGCGTTTTTTGGCCAGTTCGGCAATCGCCGAAATTCCCTCGATCTGCTCGCGGGCCACAGTCACCAAACGTTGTGAGCGTTGCAGTTCGATCATTGCAAACGAGGTGTCGCGGGCCACTTGGTCAATCGACAACAAGATCGCCGCCTGGCTGCCGCTGACCCGCGCCAGTGCGCTGTCCACTGAGCTGGAAACCTTGCCGAAGTCATAAAGCATCTGCGACGCCGACAACGAAAACGCTCGGCTTTGGCCATTGCCACTCAAGCCGCTGTCATAGCCCGAATTGAAGCCACCGCTGACTTGCGGGTAATACCCGGACCGGGCGATGTTCACGTTCTCGTTTTGTTGGTACAGCTGGCCGATCGCCTCGGCAATCGCCGGGTGCCACTCTACGGCCAACTGAATGGCGCGCATGAGGTCGAGGTTGCTCGGTATGTTGCGCTGGGGTGCCACCGGTGCGCTGACGCCCGCTGGCCCTCCCGGTAAATTCGTGCCCAGGTTGCTGGGGCTGATGATGTTGACGGGTTCTTCATCGTCGAAAAGCGACGTGGCCATGACCGGCTCAATCCCTGGCGCGATCATTGCGACTGCCAGAACCGTGGCAGACAGTTGGTTGGCCAAACTCTTATGCCTCACTGCAAGTCACCTGACTGTTGTCAAACCGGAGGGGGACAACAACGAACCGTGACTGGCATCAGTCACGGTCCATCGCTGCAAGCTTGTTGGTAAGGAAAACCGGGCATTGCGGCCCGGTTATCGGGAAGTGGCGTTACACCACGTTGATGCCGCTTTGTACCCACAGCTGATGGGCCTGATCTTCCGCACTGGTGTAGATCACGTACTCCAGACCGTTCTCTACTTGCGTCACACCGCCAGTCCAGTCGCCGGTCAGGTGCACACTGTCCTGATCGTCGCCCTGAATCATCAAGCGATCCGACTCAGGCCCGGTGATGGACACCAGGTCTTCCAGGCTCAACGTCAGGTCCACTGCGCTGATATCGTTCAGGTCGATACTCTGCACATCGCTGACTTTGCCGATCAGGTCGGTGAGGTTGATGGCAGCATCCCCCCCTTCCCACAGCAACCCGTTTGCACCCGCGCCCGCCTCGACGTGGGTGAAGTCGGTGTCATCAACCACCACCGCATCGTGGTGCTGAGCATCAACGCTGGCGGCGTCATCCGCGGTCTGATCCACCGCCCCCAGGGCTGCGGCAAAGCCGACACCCTCAGTGGCAGGCGCACCCGGGTTGGCGTCGTCCCAGACCAGGTCACGGTCTGGCGAGTCGATGCGGATGTACACGTCTGCGGTCTCTTCCTGACCCGTCGGCGTGGTGAGTTTGTAGGTGAATTTATCCACCTGGCCAATCTCATCCAGCGTCAGGCCGGCATTCGGCGTGTAGACGTATTTGCCATCGGCAAAGACGGTCAACGTGCCGTGCTCACCGACGACTTGCGCCCCCGTCTGCCCCGGCACCACATAGGCCCCGGCTACCAGCACGCTCAACACCGTCAATGGCGAACCAAGCACATCCGGCCCGGCCAGGCTGCCAGCCAACAAGTCGCCGGTGGCGTTGGTCATTTCACCGGCCACAAATTGCGTGGTGAAGGTGGTAGTCAAGGTCTGAGCCACCGTGATGGTCGACAATGACAGCACCGAGCCTGTGGAGGCGATGACCCGATACGAACCGGCGTCCAGCACGGTGAACGTATGCGACGACTGGGTGGTGGTCTGTTGCGTTTCCCACTGGCCTGCAATCAGTTTTTGCAGATTGACGGTGGTGGACGGCAACAGGGTCAAGCCGGAAGCGCTGACATCGACCTTCAACACAGCCGTAGAGTCGGCCGCGACGACTATGACTTGGCCCGTACCCGAGCCCGTGCCGATCGCCGGCAGGTTGTAGGTCAAGGCCGGCGCGTCGGTCTCTGTCACCAGGTTAACGATCGCTATCTGCGCCGAGCCCAGATCATCGTTCGCTACCGGGCTGACCGTGCCTGGAGCCGATGGGTCTGTTGCGTTCCAGGTCACGTCGACACTTGGGCTGTCGATGCGCACATACAAGGTGGCGGCGGCAGAACCACCCGCACCATTGACCAAGTGGTATTCGAACGCATCCACTTTGCCGATGTTGGCGACATCGCCGTTCGGGGTGTACTTGTAGTCACCATTGGCAAAAATAGTCAGTTGACCATATTGGCCTTGCAGCACCGTGCCGGTAGTGGCGTCCGCATCGACGAACTCACCGCCGACCTCGACCTGCACCTTGACGGGCCCGCCGTTGCCCGGCACATCCGGAGTGCCTCCCACACCAGGGTCAGTGATGACGTTGCCGGAGACTTCGGGACCGGCTTCGCCAGTGAAATCAGTCAGGCTGTTGTTGGTGACGCTTAATACCGCCGTCGCCCCCGCACCGATGCTGACCAGGTTTGGGTCCAGCTGGAGGGTGAAGCGGTATTGCCCGGCCTGCAGCCCTTCGATCTCGGCAGTGGTGCTTTGACCGAACAGGCCCAACAGATCCAGCAAGCCCGAACCGTTACTGCCCTGCTGGACCGGCAACCAGCCACCCGCGCCGTCGCTCACCTCCAGGACTGCGGTGAAACCGCCTCCCAGCAGCGAAACCAGATCCGCCTGGGCAAACTGCAGGTTCAGCGTGCCGCTGGAACCTTCGGCAACCGTGAACTCCTGTGCCTTGGTGTGATCGCCCAGGATGATCCCGCCAACACCCAGCAGGGTGAAGACACGCATATCCGCCAGGTTGGTGTTGGATGTAACGGGTTTGATGGTCACTTCGCTTGTGGCGAGGTCGTCGAAGGCTTCTAGGTCGGCGTCAGCATCGGCATCGGCATCAGCGTCAGCATCGGCATCCGCGTCGGCGTCCGCGTCGGCGTCGGCATCAGCATCAGCATCAGCATCAGCATCAGCATCAGCATCAGCATCGGCGTCCGCATCAGCGTCGGCATCGGCATCGGCATCGGCGTCGGCATCCGCATCGGCATCGGCATCGGCATCGGCATCGGCATCGGCATCGGCATCGGCATCGGCATCGGCATCGGCATCGGCATCAGCGTCGGCGTCCGCATCGGCGTCGGCATCGGCGTCAGCATCCGCATCCGCATCCGCATCCGCATCCGCATCCGCATCAGCGTCGGCGTCCGCATCGGCGTCGGCATCGGCATCGGCGTCGGCATCAGCATCGGCATCGGCATCAGCATCGGCATCAGCATCAGCATCAGCATCAGCATCAGCATCAGCATCGGCGTCGGCATCAGCGTCCGCATCGGCATCGGCATCGGCATCGGCATCGGCGTCGGCGTCGGCGTCGGCGTCGGCGTCAGCATCGGCATCGGCGTCGGCATCCGCATCCGCATCCGCATCCGCATCGGCATCAGCGTCGGCGTCGGCGTCCGCATCGGCATCGGCATCGGCATCAGCATCAGCATCAGCATCAGCATCAGCATCAGCATCGGCATCGGCATCGGCATCGGCATCAGCATCAGCATCAGCATCGGCATCAGCATCAGCATCAGCATCAGCATCAGCATCAGCGTCGGCATCAGCATCGGCGTCGGCATCGGCATCGGCATCGGCATCGGCATCAGCATCAGCATCGGCATCGGCATCAGCATCAGCGTCGGCATCAGCATCGGCGTCGGCATCCGCATCCGCATCCGCGTCGGCATCGGCGTCGGCATCGGCATCGGCATCGGCGTCGGCATCGGCATCGGCATCGGCATCGGCATCGGCATCGGCATCAGCGTCAGCGTCGGTATCATCAATATCAACGGCGACCAAGTTAGTCGGGACAGACTCATTCCCCGCAGGGTCCGTCAAGGTGACGGCAAGCGTTTCACCGTTAACCTGAGGCGTGTTCAAGGTAACCTGGAAGGTGCCATCATCCCCCACTGTCCCGGTGCCAATTACATTGCCATCGGTATCCTTTATGGTCACCGTGGCATTGGGTTCGCCTTTACCGCTGAGCGTTGCGCCGTCGGCGCTCAACGCCAGGTCGGTCGGTGCGGAAGGTGCGGTGGTATCACCCGCCACAACAGGGCTGGGAGGTGATTCATTGCCGGCAGCGTCTTTGAGAATGACGCTCAGGGTTTCGCCGTTAGTCTGCGGCGTGTTCAAGGTGACCTGGAAGCTGCCGTCATCCCCCACCGTGCCGGTGCCGATTACATTGCCATCGGCATCCTTTATGGTCACCGTGGCATTGGGTTCGCCTTTACCGCTAACGGTCGAGCCGTCAGCGCTGACCTCCAACGCTGAAGCGGCGGCAGGTGCCGTGGTATCGCCGGCGACAACGGTTGCAGGCTGCGAGACTTGGCCCGCTGGATCTGTAAGGGTGACCTGCAGTGTTTCACCATTGGTCTGCGGCGTGTTCAGGTCGATCTGGAAGCTGCCGTCGGCCCCCACTTTGCCGGTACCAATCACGTTACCGGCGGCGTCGCTGATGGTGACAGTGGAATTGGGTTCGCCCTTACCGCTGACGGTCAAACCGTCAGGGCTGACCTCCAACTCTGAAGCGGCGGCAGGTGCCGTGGTGTCACCGGCGACAACGGTTGCAGGCGGCGAGACTTGGCCCAAGGCATCCTTGAGAGTGACTTGCAGTGTTTCACCATTAGTCTGCGGTGTGCCCAGGCTGACCTGGAAATTGCCGTCTGTGCCAACGGTGCTGGTACCAAGCACGTTGCCCGCAGCATCTTTGACGGTCACGGTCGTGCCGCCCTGGCCTTTACCGGTGAGGAGCGTGCCCGCACTGTTGACGGCCAGACCGCTCGCGGCTCCTGGAGCGGCGGGTGGCGAATCGTTACCACCGCCTCCGCCGCCGCCACTCATTGCCGCCGCGGCACCGCCCACGGCGAGGAGCCCCAGCCCCCACAGCGCCCATTCCGGGACGGAACTGTCTGCGGCGATGGCGGCCACACCCAGGTCGTCGAGGGTCGAAATCTCAGTGAAGGTGAAGCCCGAATAAGGCGTGGAATAGTTGCCGAGCAACAAAGTACCGTCTGCACCTTCCAGCACCAGTTGGTTTTTCGCACCGTCGGCGCCCACCACAAAAAAGTTCTGAACCGTGACGGTCTCACCTGACTTCAGCGTGACTACCAGATTCTGCCCGGACTGTTGAAACGACTGAACACTTTCCGGCCCGAAGGGCAACTTTACAATGCTGGTACCTTTGAGGCTGGTAGTTCCCAAGGCATGTTCCGTCGCCGTCCCCGTCGCCTTGTCGACAATTGTTATATTTTTCATCTCTCACCCGTTTCAATTTATGGACACACAAAGCTCAGCGCGAGCGAATGCCCACGACGGTGATTACCGTCGAGCGCTAAATTTATTTTTGCGTTATTGGTGAATTGTTCGGACTAAGTGGCAATCACCCGATGCCCGTTTCTTCACGCAGTCGCGCGTTGATCGGCTCGGACTCGCGACTCACTGGCGGCAATTGATGTGACAGGCAGGTAAGCCTGGAAGGCGCCGCCACCGGCAATGAGTGGGTACGCCCGCAAGCCCACAACTCAAGCAATCGGGAGAGATGGAGAGCCATGAGACTGGCCTTGTCGAGTCCCTGACCGGTGTGGGCCAAAGCAGCTGATCGCTCGGCAACACTCGCTGTCCGCTTCCTTTCGCTAGCCATTTCTAAGGCACCTGCACAACCTGGAAAGAGTAAAACACTGCAGTGAAAACTGTGCAGGCATACCCAACTGAAAACGCCCGCCAGCCAGATACTAGCGAGGCAATAGCCGACATCAAAGGGAAAACTAAACAGGTATTAAGCACGCCTACTTAACGATCATGCCCATCACATATATGACGCCCATCAATTATTTTTTCATCATCACGCCATGATAATTAATCACTCCACATATGCGCTCTACATGATGAATCAATGATCAAAAACCGAGAAAAACCATCAAACCTTTTCAAGTTGTAATAATTTATTTCAAGGCGAAACACAGCTCAAACAGGCTCATGCGAACCAGTTAGTTGATTAGTAATAAAAACGCATATAGCAGCGAAGCTCGCGTAATGCGAGGCAGCAAAAGTTGTAATCACGATGGGGGCAGGTATCAGGGGATGTATCGAGGGGGCAGGTGCACAAGGCGCCTGAAATGCTGCGAACGCATAGACAAGCCAACCTCCGAGAACCCACCCAAAGGGGGCTCTCGGAACTTGCCTTTATTGAGGTTTGCGATAGCTATTGATGATGGCCGAGAAGTCTTTACCCCCCTCCCCGCGCAGGCTCATCGACTGGTACAACTGCTGGGCCACTGCGCCGAGGATCACCGGCTGATGCGCCTGGCGTGCGGCTTCTGTGGCCAGGCCCAAATCCTTGAGCATCAGGTCGGCACCAAAGCCACCGGTATAGCCACGCGATGATGGCGCGGTTTCGATCACGCCCGGCCAGGGATTATAGGTATCGGAACTCCAGCAGCGCCCGGTGGAGCTATTGATGATGCCGGCCAGCACTTGCGTATCAATGCCGAGCGCATCGCCCAGGGCCATGGCCTCACTGACGCCGACCATGCTGATACCCAGCAGCAGGTTGTTACAGATCTTGGCGATTTGCCCGGTGCCGACATCGCCGCAGTGCACGATGTTGCGGCCCATCTGCGCCAGCACCGGTTGCAGGGTAGCGAATAATTCCGGGTTGGCGCCGACCATAAAGGTCAGCGTCCCGGCCTGGGCACCGCCGGTGCCACCGGAGACCGGTGCATCGGCCACGGCCACGCCTTGTTTCGCTGCCGCTGCCGCTACATCACGGATGGTTTGCGGATCGATGGTGCTGCAATCCACCGCTGGGACGCCTTTGCCGATGCCCGCGAGCACACCGTCGTCATTGAGCCATACGCTGCGCACGTGAGCAGCGGCCGGCAGCATGGTAATCACCAGTTCGGCGCCCTGAGCCGCATCACGCGGTGAGCTGCTGATGGTGCCGCCCAGTTCGGCGAGTTCCTTGAGTACCGCCTGGTTCAGGTCGAACAGGTTAAGCGCGTGCCCAGCCTTGATC
>Ga0308166_1002164_pt1 | contig 18792 bp, 18 predicted proteins | sample PhyCR2_2_FD_202137 | JGI IMG/M metagenome (GOLD analysis project Ga0308166, IMG submission 202137) | Phyllosphere microbial communities from UC Gill Tract Community Farm, Albany, California, United States - DLSLCC.R2 | ecosystem: Host-associated > Plants > Phyllosphere > Unclassified | place... | reverse complement strand
CATGGCGCAGGCATACAGGGTGAACCAGACCAGAAAAGAGATATTATTCATTGCTCACGTCCAGATATCGTTAATCTATTTCGTCTGCGCGAAACGGATGTGTTAACAGGACCGGTCACCTGAAAAAGGGCGCAGGGGATCCGAGAGTACAGGCAAAATAAATGTTGCCAGGGTACCGCAATAGCGTTTTTATAAATATGCGATCTCCCTTGCACGCAAGGGAGAGGAGATTATTTGATGCGAGCGGCGTTGTAGCAGGTCACATCGACTTCAACTTTGCAATCCACGACCAGGTCTGCGACGCAGCAGATGCGGGCAGGGGGGTGATCGCCAAAAAAATCCCGGAAAACCTTGTTGAACGACTGGAAGTAGCGGGCATCGGTCAGGATCACCTTCACGTGAACCACATCCGCCAGGGTATAGCCCGTCTCGGTCATAATATCTACGCAGTTCTGGATCGCCAGCCGGGACTGCTCGACAATGCCGCCTTCCACCACTTCGCCATTTTTCATCGGGGTCTGGCCAGAGACATACAGCCAGCCGCCTGCCTCCACCGCCCTGGCAAACGGCAGGTGCTGTCCGCCGGTACCGGTTCCGCCTTCGGTGCCATAACGTTTAATACTCATCGTTGCTCCTTATACTGTGGTCTGCCGACGCAGGAAACGTCCTGCGCGTCCTGTAATGTGTTTATGGTGGTCGTAACTCATCACCCCATTCACCATCACGGCGTCGATGCCGTCCGCGGGCCGTTTGGGATCCGAGAAACTGGCGACGTCGCGCACCGTGAGCGGATCAAAAAGGACCAGGTCCGCATAGTAACCGGTTTTGATCAGGCCCCGCTGTGGCAGCTGGAAGCGCGCTGCCGACATGCCCGTCATCTTATGCACGGCCACTGTCAGCGGGAAAAGCTTCTCGTCGCGGCAGTAGTGGCCCAGCACGCGCGGGAAAGCGCCCCACAGGCGCGGGTGTGGCATCGGGTCGTTTGGCAGCCCGTCGGAACCGATCATCGTGACCGGATAGCGCAGCACCCGGCGCACGTCCTGTTCGTCCATGTTGTAGTAAATGGCTCCGGCGGGCATCAGCTGCTCCGCTGCGCTATGCAGGCTCACCTGCCAGCCGTCCGCTATCTGCTGTAGCGTTTTACCCGCCTGCTCGGGATGCGCTTCAGACCAGGTAATGACGATGTCGAACTCGTCGGTCACCTGCTTGAGATCCAGCGTCGAGGAGCTGGCGGAGTAGGGGTAGCAATCGCAGGCGATCTCCTGGTGCTGGCGCATCTTGTCGAAAAATGCCAGCGTCTCCCGCGTGCGGCCCCAGTTTTTCGCCCCGGCGCACTTATGGTGTGACACCACCACCGGCACCTTGCCGTGGCGACCAATCCGGAACGCTTCGTCGAGCGCCTCCAGAATCGGTTCAAACTCAGAGCGCAGGTGCGTGGTGTAGATACTTTTTTCCGCCGCCAGCTCTTCCGCAAGGGCCATCACTTCGTCGGTGGATGACTGAAACGCCGTGGCGTAGGCCAACCCGGAGCTCATGCCCAGCGCCCCCTGCTGCAGCGCCGCGCGCAGCTGCTGGCGCATGGCGGCGATTTCGTCTGCGGTTGCCGCCCGGAACAGATCGTCCATGTGGTTATTGCGCAGGGTCGTATGACCAATCAGCGTTCCGACGTTGATGGCGGGCCGCGCGGCTTCCAGCGCATGGGCGTAAGCGTCTACCGTCGGATAGATAAAGTGCTCTTTCTCGCCCAGCAGGTTCATCGGGTCCGGTACGTCGCTGCGCACCGCGGCGGTCGCGGCGCTGATGCCGCAGTTGCCGACAATGACGGTGGTGATCCCCTGGCTGATTTTCGGCAGGTAATCGGGCATGCGAATGACGTTGGTATCGTCATGGGTATGCACGTCGATAAAGCCGGGCGATAGCACTTTGCCCGTGGCGTCGATAACGTGCCCGGCCTGAGCGTGGATCGCAGGCGCAATCGCTACGATACGGTCGCCGCTGACCGCCACATCGGCACGGTATTCAGGCCCGCCGCTGCCGTCGATAACGGTGGCGTTTTTGAAAAGCCAGTCATGCTTCATAACACCTCACTCCCTTTTTGTTCTGCAGCCAAGTTAATCATTTACAAGCTCAAAAAACAGTGGAAAACTACGCAAAATCCAGATCGTTTTGTGATACTTTTATTCAAAAACAATAACAATATTATATTTAGTTGTTTATTTTCATATGGATAAATATGTTATTTTAACGTTAAAACACGATATCCCGATAAGGATCATGTTATGAAATATCATTCCGATACGTTAGTGACCCATAAGTCCGCGATAATGCGTACCCCGGCAAACGTGCTGGCGGAAGAGGTTTGCCTGCCAGCTGCGGTGCTTAAAAAGTCGGCGCTGCGCAATAACATTGACTGGATGCAACGCTATGCCGACGCGCGCGGCGTCTCGCTGGCGCCGCACGGTAAAACCACCATGACGCCGTGGATCTTTCAGGCGCAGCAGCAGGCGGGCGCATGGGCGATTGGCGTTGGCAGTGCCTGGCAGGCCGGGGCCGCTATGGCGAGCGGTATCACGCGCGTGCTGATGGTGAACCAGCTGGTGGGGAAGGCCAACATGCAGCTGATCGCTCAACTTAAGCAGCATTACCGTGAGGTGGATTTTGCCTGCTGCGTGGACAGCGTTGAAAATGCCGCTGCGCTTGCAGACTTTTTTGCGGGGCAAAACCAGACGCTGGATGTGCTGGTAGAGCTGGGCGTGCCCGGCGGGCGCTGCGGCTGTCGCAGCACTGACGCCGCGCTGGCGCTGGCGCAAAAAATCCACGCGCTGCCGGGACTACGGCTGCGCGGGCTGGAGCTGTATGAGGGCGTGCTGCACGGCGACGATCCGCAGCCGCAGGTCGAAGCCCTGCTGCGTGATGCCGCCGAGCTGGCCTGTGGCATGGAGCACCTGGTGGACGGCGAGTTTATTCTCACCGGCGCCGGTACGGTCTGGTATGACGTGGTATGTGATATCTGGCTTGCCGCCCGCAAACCGGCGCAGTGTCGAATTGTGATCCGCCCGGGCTGTTATATCACCCACGACCGGGGAATTTATGCCGACGCGCAGCAGACGCTGATTGCGCGCGACCGCGTCGCCTGCGATCTGGGTGGCGATCTCGCCTCCGCCCTGGAGCTGGTGGCGATGGTGCAGTCGGTGCCGGAAGCCGACCGCGCGGTGGTGAACTTCGGCAAGCGCGACTGCGCCTTTGACGCCGGGCTGCCGCAGCCCATTGCCCACTATCGCCACGGCCAGGCGCTGCCGTTCTCGCCGCAGGCCATTGTCAGCGTTGGAATTATGGATCAGCACTGTATGGTGAAGCTGGCCCCAGAAAGCGACGTCCGCGTCGGTGACATTCTGGTGTTTGGCACCTCACATCCATGCCTGACCTTCGATAAATACAAAACGCTGCTGCTGATTGATGACGACTACCACGTCGTCGACGAGCTTGATACGCTGTTCTAATCTACCGCCTGCGGCGATGCACGGCCTCGGCCTCCCAGAAGAGGAGTCGCCGCTGCAGCCAGCGCACCAGCTCTGCGCCGCACAGCCCAATCAGGGCCAGCAAAAACACGCCTGCAAACATGGTCGCCATACTCATGCTGACCGAGCTTGCCGCGATCAGATAGCCAAGCCCGCTCTGCGCCGAGAGAAACTCCGCTACCACCGCGCCAATCAGCGCCAGCGCGACGCCAATCTGCAATCCGGCGAAAATGTCGCTCGCCGCCGAGGGGAGTTTGACATGAAAGAGTAAATACCCGCGTGAGGCAGAAAAGGCGCGGCAGGCGTCCAGCAGCTCTGGATCGGCGCGGCGAATACCGTTGACGGTATTCACAAACAGCGGGAAAAAGCAGACCAGAGTGACCAGCACCACCTTTGACAGGGTGCCAAAACCAAACCACACCAGAATGATCGGCCCCAGCGCTACCTTAGGCGTGGCCTGCAGCGCCACCAGCAGCGGGTAGACGAACCGCTCAAAGGTGCGTGACTCCGCCAGCGCCACACCCAGCGTAATCGCCAGCACGCTGCCGACGGCAAAGCCGCTAAGCGTCTCGCCCAGCGTGACCGCAATATGCGGCCACAGGCTGTTATCCTGAAAGCCGCTGGCCAGCGCGCCGAATACCGCGCCGGGCGAGGGCAGCAGATAGTCGGGAATAGCAAACAGACGCACGGCCATGTCCCAGATAAGTACCAGCACCGCCAGGCTAATCAGCGGGTAGATCAGCGGTTGAAGTCTACGCATGAGTAAAATACCTCCGTAAATGCTGGCACAGGGCCATAAACCTCTCGTCTCCTAGCGTCTCCAGCGTGCGCGGGCGCGGCAGGGAAATCGCTAGCTCTTCGATAATTCGGCCCGGCCTCGGCGACATCACCAATACCCGGTCGGCCAGAAATACCGCTTCCTGAATCGAGTGGGTAATAAACAGCACCGACTTGCGCTGCTGCTCCCAGATGCGCTGTAGCTCCAGCATCAGCGTCTCCCGCGACAGCGCGTCCAGCGCCGCGAACGGCTCATCCATCAGCAGCAGCTGCGGATCGTGCAGCAGCATCCTGGCGATGCCAACGCGCTGCTGCATTCCGCCGGAAAGCTCGAACGGATAGTCGTTGGCAAAGGGCGCAAGACCCACCAGCGCAAGCAGTTCGAGAGCGCGCTGCCGCGCCGGGTCTTTGGGCAACCCCAGCGTACGGGCCGGCAGCAGGACGTTATTGAGCACGCTTTTCCACGGTAGCAGGTTGGGTTTCTGAAACACCACACCCGCATGGCGGCCCGGTCCGTTCACTGCTTCAGACGCCAGCAGAACCTGGCCCGATGAGGGCGGCATCAACCCGGCGGCGAGCTTAAGAATGGTGGATTTGCCGCAGCCGGACGGTCCCAGCAGCGCCACAAACTCACCGTCTGCCACCCGCAGGTCAACGCTGCCCAGCGCCTCGATCTCTCCCCGGCGCGTGGTATAGGTCAGGCTCGCCCCGCGCAGCTCCAGCGCAGCACTCATGTTTGTGCCTCGTGCTCTGCCCGCGCGGCGGCAAGAAACGCCAGCACCCGCTCCCAGCTTCTACGGTTGGCCCGGGCGTTTGCAACCGGCGTTCCACCGCCGTCGATGGCGACCCCCGCCACCGGATGCACTTTAGCGATGTCAGTGGTCGGGACAAACGGAAAGCCGATGGCATGCCCGGCCCCGGCGTTATGCACATGCTCAACCGGCCAGGGGTGTTCCCGTGCCACCAGATCGGCCTTAATGCGATCGCAGTACGCCTCCGACGGCCAGAAGCCATCATCAGAGCCGGAGATCACCAGCACGGGCCCGGCAATGCGCTCCACCGGAATACGCGCCGCCGCGGTGAATTCCGCGTTGCGCTCTACCGTTAAAAATGCCGGGGCCTGACGGAGGGGGACGTCCGGGGCGGAAGGGTGGTCAAACGCATGCCAGTCCGCATCAGGATTATTGTGCCAGATATTGCGCAGCGGCTCGCCGCGCCATGTCCAGGCGGTGGCGTCGCGCAACTCGTCCGGGCGGCCAGCGCGCAGCGTGCCGTGGATCACCGCGCTTGGCACATAGCCAATTACGGCGCTGATACGTTCGGGGAAGGTCGAGGCCAGCAGCAGGGCCAGTTCGCCACCGCGAGAGTGTCCGGCGACCGCGATAAACCCGGCGCGCGGCTGAAGCTCACGGGCGGCCCACGCCAGCGCTTGCTCAAAATACTCCAGCGGGGTAGCGGAAATGTACTCCGGGCGGCCAGGCGCTTTGAAATAAGCCAGAGCAAACGCCGCGTAGCCGTGGGAGGCAAACAGGGCGGCACGCGACTCAGGTGTCCCACCGCCGGAGCCGTTCAGCAGCACAATCAGCGGATGCGGGCCCTCTCCCGGCGGGGTGAAGAGGGTGCCGGAAAGATCGCCCTCGCGTACCTCACGGCGCGTAACGCCGGGGGCAACAAGATGCTGCACGATAGTAGTCTGCGCCTCTTTGCCTGCGGCATCCACAAGATGCAGTTCGATCCGTCGCGGTTCGGTGCTGTCGGACAGCTCAGGGGTTACGGGCGCGGAAACCTGGCGCAGCGCCCAGACAGGAGCCATAGGCTCTGCGTCCTGCCAGCTACCCTCCAGCGGTACAGCGGTGGCAACGTCCAGCGCACCGTCTTCAGCGATGGCAAACGCGGCACGGCTTTGCCAGACGCTGCCGTCCGAATGGGTAAACGACGCTGAGAGCCGGGCGACGCCGCGCGCCAGTCCGCTGGCAGTGATGCTTCGCGGCCGATCGATCGGCCCGTCAGCCATATCAATATGCAGTGTCATACTCATTTTGCCGCCTCCGCCCGCTTGCGCAGGGCATCTTTATCAAAATCGTCAAACGCCGTAACGAACTCGTTAGAGAAGATCTTTGCCACCGGCACGTTTGCGCTGGGGAACTCCCCCTGTTTCGCCATCGCGCCAATGGCCTGCTGGATCACCGCGAGGTCATACTCGCCTGGCTGGCGGCGCGTGCCGTCCGGTCGGTAAAGCGTGCGCTGCAGGCGACGGGTAAGCAGCGTCGTCGCCTCGGTCAGGGCCTTGTCATCGGCGTTCGCGGGCTTGCTTTCCGGATGCTGTCGCCAGAAGGCCTGAACGCAGAAAGTCGGGTTGATTTCACAAACGTACTGCGCCTCGGTATAGGCCCGGCCAAAGCGGCGGATTAAGTCTGGATCCTCTTTAAAGGTATCCTGATGGGCGATAAAACCGTTTCCGGGGTTCTCCTGAAATACTGCCGGGTAGGCGATACGGCGGATTTTGGTGCCGGTAAACTCAAAAATATCGCCCCAGCTGCTGTTGTAGTTGAGCGCATCCACCTTGCCGCTGCGCAGCGCCTGGAAGCCGGAGCCTAGCGCGCCGACCGCCACGAACTCAACGTTCTTGCCCGGCTCCAGCCCGGCAACCCTAAGCGCGGCCCTGCTGTTGGGCAGGGTGCCCCATGTCAGCGCGCCGACGCCGATCTTCTTATCTTTGAGATCGGCGAGGGTTTTAATGGGTGAGTCCGCCAGCACCGTATACTCCAGCGTCTGATTTGGCGTGCCGTTATAGAAGTAGCGCAGCGGCAGCGGATTTTTGCCGCTGAAATAGCTGGAAATTACCGGCTCCGAGACTGGATAGCCGAAGGTTACACGCTTGCTGGCGACCTGGGGCAGCAGCGCGCCCGCCCCCTGAAACACCAGCAGCTTAACGTCGAGATTTTGTTCTTTGAACAACCCCAGCTCTTGTGCGGCCGCATAAGGTGCACCGTCGTGGACGGCGGGAGGAATGGCCAGAGCCACGGTCACTTCATCAAGGGCCTGCGCCTGAGCGACGCCGGCAAACGTGAGTGACAACAGCAGATACTTTACTCGCATAGGGCTTCCTGATGATGGCGAAACAGAGGCGCTCAAGGTAGAGCAGGCCACCCTCATGCAAAACGAACATATTGCGCTAACGGTATGCAAGAGAGAGCTAATCTGGGCAGCCCAGCGGTAGCGGCGCTCGCCGTTCAGGTCACCGGCTGCTGATAGGCCCTTATCCGCGCACTGAGCAGCTCAGTTGATGCTTTTTTCGGTTTTATATTGCTGTTTTAATTATTAGAACCCGACGCAAACCTGCCCCAGAATGGCCTCACTAAGAGCGTCAAGGCGGCGCTGTGAGAAGCTCACTGTGGTGAGATAAGCGGCTAAGGGGAGTGCTGTGACGGAATCTTTATCTTTAGGCGAACGTGCTTACCATGCGATCCGCCGCGACATTCTGACCTGTCGCATGATGCCGGGATCGCTGGTGACTGAATCCGAGTTGATGGAGCGCTACCAGCTGGGTAAAAGCACCTGCCGACTGGCGCTGGCGCGGCTCAGCCATGAATACCTTATCGAATCCCGCCCGCGTAAAGGCTACCGCATCGCGCCCATCACCCTCCAGGATGTAGAGGAGATCTTCACCCTGCGCGTGCAGCTTGAACCGCTGGCGGCGCGTCTTGCCGTCGGCAAAGTGGATATCGACCTGCTTAAGCGGCTAGAGGCGGACTGCCGGGTAGAGGTCGCCGCGCCGCTCCCTACGCGCATTGATGTGTTTATGAATGCCAACAAGCGTTTTCATCTGGCTATTGCCGAGGCAGCGGGCAATCAGCATCTGCTACGCACGCTCTCGACCCTGATGGATGAGATGGCGCGGCTGGTGGCGCTGGGGTTCAACGTTCAGCGTACCAAGCCGGAAATTCGCCACGACCATAACGCCATGATCGATGCCTTCATCGAGGGCGACCGCAAACGGGTGGAGTTTATCGCCCGCCGGCATATTGAGACCTTCCAGGCGATGACGCTGGAAAAAATCTACGCCACGTTAACGTCGGACGGTACGCTGCTGCCCGTTCAGGAGAGGAGAGTTTTCTCATGAGCGCCCTTCTTGAAGAGCTGCCTGCCGCCGCTGCGCCAGCGATCGCGCTCCGGCAGGTCGGTAAACATTTCGGCACGCAAGAGGTGTTGAAAGCGATTTCACTTAACGTTTATCCAGGGGAGATCGTCGCGCTGCTCGGCGCTTCCGGCTGCGGAAAAAGCACGTTGCTGAATATCATCTCCGGCCTGCTGCCGGCTGACAACGGCGACATCGTCCTGCAGGGTGAGGCGGTGGCGCAGTTCAGCCAGTGGCGGCAGGTGGCCTATCTCTTTCAGGAGGACCGACTGCTGCCGTGGCGCACGGTGCGCCAGAACGTCAACTTCGCGCTGGAGAACAGCGCCCTGTCGCGCGCAGAGCGTCAGCGTCGCGTTGAGGCCGCTCTGCAACTGGTGGGCATGGCGCAGGTGGGGAATAAGTGGCCGCACCAGCTCTCGGGCGGGATGCGCAGCCGTATCGCCCTGGCGCGCAGCCTGGTGGCAGAACCGCAGATTTTGCTGATGGATGAGCCGCTCTCCAAACTTGATCCGCAGACCCGCAGCGCCATGCACGACGAGCTGCTACGTATTCGCCAGCTTAAGAATATGACGGTGGTGATGGTCACCCATGACGTTGAGGAGGCGGTGATCCTCGCCGACCGCATTGTCATTCTGCAACCCAATCCGGGACGCATTAAACAGTTTGTGACTGTAACTCTGCCGCGACCCCGTTTGCCCACCAGCCGCGACGTGGCCGAGAAGGTCCGTCTGCTGCGGATGGAGGTCTAGATGCATAAGTCCAGGAGAGTGCTCTCCCTTATTGTCCAGCGCCTGATCCTGCTGGCGGCCTTTTTCTTACTGTGGCTGCTGGCGGCACGCAATATGCCCGCTTTTGTCCTCCCAGGGCCGGAGAAGACCTTTAACGCGCTGCTAATGCTGTGGCGCAACGATACGCTGCTACACGACATTGGCGTGACCTTTTCACGGGTATTCAGCGGCTTTTTACTGGCTACGGTGGTAGGAACGCTGGCCGGGCTGGCGCTCGGGGCAAGCCGCAGGCTAGCGCAGTTTTTCGAGCCGCTGCTGGCGGTGTTTAACACCGTCTCGTCGGCCATCTGGGCAATATTCGCCATTATCTGGTTTGGCATCTCTAACGCGACCACCGTCTTCGTGGTGTTTATGACCTCAATGCCGCTGATCCTGACCAACGTCTGGCAGGGGGCGCAAACGGTCGAACGACAGTACGTGGAGCTGGCGCGCAGTTTCCGTATGAGCCGCGTGCAGACGCTGCTCAAAATCTATTTACCCACCATTCTGCCTTACTTTTTTTCGGGCGCGCGGCTGGCGTTTGGTTTTGGCTGGCGCGTATCGCTGGTGGCGGAAACGCTGGGCGCATCGGACGGAATTGGCTACCGACTGCGCCAGGCGGGCGACCTGGTGCAGACAGATCAGGTCTTCGCCTGGACGCTGCTGCTGGTCTCGCTGATGCTGCTGCTGGAGGGCGGTTTGCTTAAACCGCTGGAGCGCCGCCTCTTTCGCTGGAAATCACACACACAGGAATAACAGATGAAAAACTGGTTAAAGGTGGCCACCCTGGCTGCCGGGGCTCTCTTCGCCCTGAATTCTGCGGCGGCTGAAAAGGTCCGCATTGGCTACTGGAGCAGCGGCGTCAGCCTGGGCTATGGCACTGTACTGGAAAATAAGGACTTTTTGGCTAAGCGCGGCATCGATGCTGAGTTCGTTCACTTCCCGGACGTCAATGCACCCATCAAAGCGCTGGCGTCAGGATCCATAGATTTAGCGTTCGGCGCGCCGCTGGCAGGGGTCTTCAGCAGCGCGTCCGAAGGGGTACCGATCAAAATCTTTGCCGCTACGCAACCTGCCGACGTGCAGTTTGTTGTGCCGCAGGGCTCACCCATTACCTCGCTGAGCCAGCTCAAGGGTAAAAAAATCGGCATGTCACCTGCCGGGTCGTCGGTGGCGGTGATCGCCGCCACGCTGTTACAGGGTAACAATCAGATCGCCCCCAATGCGTTCCAGCTGATTGGCGGTAACGAATCACGCCTTGCCCAGTATCTGGTGCAAAAGCAGGTCGATGCCGCCGCGCTACGTTCGCTGACCATTGAGCAACTGGACGAGCTGAAAGTGACGCCGCTTGGTAGCTTTGCCGATGAGTGGAAAAAGCTGACCCATAGCGACGCCGTACCCTATATCGGCGTCGGCGCGGTGCGCAGTGAGTTGATTGAACAGCACCCGGAAACGGTAGCGCGGGTTATCGCCGCGCTGCGTGACACCCTGGCGTGGGGTAAGGCTCATCAGCAGGAGGTGGTTTCTCTGCTGCAGAAAAACGCCAACCTGCCGCAGCGTGAGGCTGAAGTCTATTTCAGCCGCTGGGACAGCATGAATCGCGTCACCTTTGAACCGGCGGATATCGCCACCCTTAAGCGTCAACACCAGGTCTTTGTCGCCAGCGGCACCGTGAAAGGCGACGTGCCGGAGAGTCTCTACGACGACGCGGCGTACAAGGCATCGGCATCAATAAAATAACAGGAGATAACCGTGAGTCAGACCATGAAAGCGCTGGTGCTTAACCAGCACGGCAGCCTGGACAATCTGTCCGTTGTAGCCGACAAACCGCGCCCGACGTTGCAGCCAGGCCACGCCATCGTCCGGGTGAAAGCCTCCGCGTTTAACTATCACGACGTCTTTACCGTTAACGGCATGCCGGGCATTAAGGTGCCGCTGCCAGTGGTGCCGGGCCTCGATCTTGCTGGCGTCATCGATGAGATAGCTGACGACGTGACGGGTTGGAAGGTGGGCGACCGCGTGCTGATCAATCCGCTGAAGCCCGGCGTGGGGCTGATGGGCGAAATGACCGATGGCGGCATGGCGGAATATGCTCTGGTGGACGCCATGCAGCTTATCGCGCTGCCGGAAGCGGTCACCTTCGCCCAGGCGGCGGCGCTGCCGGTGGCCTACGGCACGGCGCACCGCATGCTGGTCACCCATGACACTATCAAACAGGGCGACCGGGTGTTGATCCTCGGTGCCAGCGGCGGCGTGGGCACCGCCTGCGTAGTGCTGGCGAAAAAGCTCGGCGCGGAAGTTATCGCCTGCGTCGGCAGCGCGGAGAAGGGCGAGGCGCTGCTCGCGCTGGGTGCCGATCACGTCGTTAACTATCGCGAAGAAGATTTCTCCCGCTGGGCAATTGGCCGCTACGGCAAACCCCAGCGCCGTAACTATGAGGGCGGCGTGGACGTGGTGATTAACTTCACCGGCGGTGACACCTGGCGTCCCTCGCTCAAATGCTTAAAACGCGGCGGCACGCTGCTGGTCTGCGGTGCGACGGCGGGCTACGACCCGGCGGAAGATCTGCGCTACGTCTGGAGCTTTGAGCTCAACATCAAAGGCTCCAACAGCTTCTACACCGAGGATCTGGAGGCGCTGCTGACGCTGGTGGCGCAGGGCGACATTAAACCGCTCATCGACCGTGAGCTGCCGCTGGAGCAGGCGGCGGAAGGGCTGCGGTTGATCCGCGACCGTGAAGTCTTAGGCAAAGTGATTGTGACACCATAAGGATAAGCAGATGAGCGAGATTGTTGCATTAAGCGCGCAGGACGTGCAGGAAAAACTGCTGAAGGGTCCCTATCACCAGTGGCTGGGGCTTGAGGTGCAGGCGGTGACAAAAGGCGAAATCACCCTGACGGCGCGTTTTCGCGACGAGTGGGTGGTCAACCCAGCGGGAGGGTATATCCACGGCGGCATTCTGGCGGCGCTGGTCGATCTGACCGCCGACTGGGCGCTGGTAGCCTATACCGGGAAAGGCGTGCCAACGCTGGATATTCGGGTCGACTATCACCGTCCGGCGCGCGGCGATCTGCGAATAACAGGTAAAGTCATCAAAGTGGGCAAGCAGGTCTCCAGCGCGGAGGCATGGGTTTATGACAGCGAAGATCGGCTGGTGGCGAGCGGCCGCGGTCTGTACGCCATGCCTGCCGCCTGAGGAGCCGCCCATGCCACTGGTCTTCGATCACCTGGTGATTAATAACCATTTTGCGCTGGAGGCCACGCGGGATCTTTTTGCCGCGCTGGGCTTTACCCTGACGCCGGAGAGCCATCACTCGCTCGGATCGATGAACCAGCTGGTGATGTTTAACGGCCACTACCTGGAGCTTATCGGACTTCCGCGTCACGGGGAGCGGATCCGCCAGGAGCTGCTGGACAGCCCGCGTGGCATTGATGGGCTGGTGTTTCGCAGTGCGGATGCCGCCGCAACGGCGCGGCAGCTGCGCGAGCAGGGCTTCACGGTGCAGCCGGTCCAGCATTTTTCCCGCGAGGTGGCAGCCGACGGTGAAAGGGGCGAGGCGCGTTTCAGTACGGTACGTCTCGCAGCCGGCAGCTTTGCGGCGGGAAGGGTCTATTTTTGCCAGCATCACACCCCGGAGTGGGTATGGCGCGCTCCCTGGCTCTCCCACGCCAATGGCGTTGCGGGGATCGAGGCGTTAACCATTGTGAGCCAGAACGTCGAGCAGGAGGCGCAGGCGTGGCAGCAGCTCGGCGCACCCGATCCGGCTTTTCAGCTGCAATTGCTGACGCCCCCCGCCTGGCATAATGATTCCGCCGGTCTGGTCAGCGTGGACGAGAGCCGCCCCAGCCAGTTTACGACTATCCACTTTCGCGGCGGCAATGCGTCGATGCTGATTCAGGCCGCGCGTAACGCCGGGCTGCCGCTGCATCAACGACCGGGACGGCTGCTGATCGCCATGCCCGCCATACACACCCTACTTGAGTTCAGGCTATGACTATCACTAATCTGGGGGCGCTGCCCCTGGCGGCTCGGCACAACCCGCTGCCCGCCTTTATCATGCCGCAGGGGGAAGGGGAGAACACCATCACCTTTGGTGAACTTGACGCTCAGGCCAACGCGGTAGGCGCGGCGCTGCAGGCCCGTGGCTATGTGCCGGGCGAACGTATCGCGCTGCTCGGGCGTAACTCCATTGCGTTTATTACCGCTTTTTTAGGCATCCTGCGAGCGGGGCTGGTCGCCGTGCCGATTAGCATCAAATTTCCGCCAGCGACGCTGGAGAGCATTCTCGACGACTGCGACGCGCGTCTGGTGATGGGCGATGATACGCTGCTGGCCAGCCTCGCCGCCACGCGCAGCCGGTGGGGCTTCAGCGAGCTGGTGACGCTTGCGTCGGTTACCGACTACGATGTTTTTACGCCGCAGGCAGACTCGCTGGCGATGCTGCTCTATACCTCCGGCTCCACCGGGATGCCGAAAGGGGTTCGTCTCACCCATGCCAGCCACCGCTGGGTGGTGGAGACGCGGCTGGCGGCCAACGAGCTGGTGGACCAGCGGGTGCTGATCGCCGCCCCCTTTTACCATATGAACGCCCTGGCGCTGGCGCTGCTGACGCTTGCCAGCGGTGTCACCACTATCCTGCTGCCGCAGTTCCGGGTGCGAGAGTACATTGCCGCTATTGCCCGCTACCGCTGCACCTGGATCACCGCCGTGCCGCCGATGATCGCGATGATGATGAAAGAGCAGGCGCTGCTTGCTGCGAGCGATCTCTCATCGGTGCGGGTTGTGCGTATGGGATCTGCGCCGGTTAACGAAGGGTTATTCAATCAAATTCGTCAGATCTGGCCCAATGCGCGGGTCATCAACGCCTACGGCACCACGGAAGGCGGCCCGATTGTCTTTGGTCCCCACCCGCAGGGACGCACCGCGCCATTGCAGTCCAACGGCTATGCCCATCCGGCGGTCTCGCTGCGGCTTCGCGACGAGCAGGGGCAGCTTAGCGACCACGGCGTACTGGAGATGAAAAGCCCGGCGCTGATGCAGGGGTATCATCAGCGCCCGGACGTCTCCGCGCCGTTCACCGACGATGGCTATTACATCTCTGGCGACGTATTCATGCGCGATGACCATGGCTTCTACACCTTTATCGGGCGACGCGACGACATGTTCGTCTGCGGCGGTGAGAATATCTATCCCGGCGAAGTGGAAAAGCTGCTGGAGCAGCATCCTGCCGTCCAACAGGCGTGTGTCGTGGCGGTAAACGATGAGATTAAAGGCAGCAAGCCGGTAGCCTGGATTATTCCTCGTGAAGACAGCGTCGCCAGGCCGGAGGAGATCAAGGCCTGGACGCTAACTCACGGCCCTGCCTATTTGCACCCTCGCCATATCTGGCTTACCGATAGCTTCCCGTTAGCGGGTACAAACAAAGTAGACAAACAGGCGCTGCGCGCAGAGGCGGAGCGCTATCTGGCGACGGCAAGCGACAAGGAGATGCGAGCATGAAATTTAACTGGCACAACCCCTACCTGACCACGCGCACGCCGCTATTCGCGCGTAACGCGGTGGCAACATCGCACCCGTTGGCGGCTCACGCTGGCAATCAGGCTCTGTTAAACGGCGGTAATGCGGTAGATGCGGCCATCGCGGCAGCGGCGACGCTGACCATCGTCGAACCGGTCTCCAACGGGCTGGGCAGCGATGCGTTCGCCATGGTCTGGGACGGTGAGCAACTACACGGCCTGAACGCCTCCGGCACCGCGCCCTCGCACTGGGATACCAACTGGTTTGCCCGGCGCTACGGCGTGGATGCGCAAGGCCATGCTAAACGGCCCGTGCGCGGCTGGGACAGCGTGACCATTCCAGGGGCCGTCGCCGCCTGGGAGGTGCTACACCAACGCTTTGGCAAACTGCCGTTTTCCCAACTGCTGGAAACTGCTATCGATCTTGCCGAGCGAGGTGTGACCATTGCGCCGATGGTGGCGCGTAAGTGGCACGCCGCCGTGCCGCTGCTTCAGGATCAGCCGGGCTTTGCCGCCACCTTTATGCCCAACGGCCGCGCACCGGAGATTGGCGAGAAGTTTGTCATGCCCGCCGCCGCCCGCACGCTGCGTCTGCTCGCGGACCAGGGCGCGCGTGCATTCTATGAAGGCGAGGCGGCAGAGGCGATTGTCCGCTTTGCTGCCCAAAGCGATGTGCCGCTAACGCTTGCCGATCTTGCCGGATATCGCCCCGAATGGGTCACGCCGGTGAGCCGTCGCTATCGCGGTTACGACGTTCACGAGCTGCCGCCTAACGGTCAGGGCATTGCCGCCCTGATCGCGCTGGGGATCCTTGAGCATTTCGACCTTGCCAGCCTGCCGCTGGACAGCGTCGTGTCGCAGCACCTGCAGGTTGAGGCGATGAAGCTGGCCTTTGCCGATATCTATAAATACGTTGGCGATCCGCGATCTATGGATATCACCCCTGAGCAGATGCTGGATGACAGCTATCTGGCCGAACGTGCCAGGCTGATCGACCCGGCGCGGGCCAGCCAGCCGCTATCGGGGATGCCCGCCAGCGGTGGCACCGTCTATCTCACCACTGCCGACGAAAGCGGCATGATGGTGTCATTTATTCAGTCGAACTATATGGGCTTTGGCTCGGGCGTGGTGGTGCCGGAGTACGGCATTAGTTTGCAAAATCGAGGGGCGGGATTCTCCAGCGATCCACGCTCCGCCAACGTGGTCGCACCGGGCAGGCGGCCATTCCATACCATCATCCCTGGCTTTCTCACTAAAGATGGTCAGCCGCAGATGAGCTTTGGCGTCATGGGCGGGGATATGCAGCCGCAGGGGCACGTTCAGACCCTGGTACGGATGCTGGACTACCAGCAGCAGCCGCAGGCCGCCTGCGATGCGCCGCGCTGGAAGGTAAACCGCGATTTCTCGCTCGACCTGGAGGTCGGTTTTCATCAGGGCGTGGCGGAGCAGCTGGGTCAGCGCGGGCATCGCTTTACCTCGCTTAACGACCCCTACATGGACTTTGGTTCAGGCCAGTTTATCTGGAAGCTGACGACGGAGGGCAGCGACGGCTATGTTATTGCCAGCGACAGCCGCCGCGACGGCCAGGCGGTAGGTTTTTAAATACGGTGCGCGACGCCCTTCAGGCAGCGCCAGGAGCGCCACCGTCAGTCAGATTACTGCGGACCACCAGACCTGGCATCGCCACTCTCTACTCGCGGCTGTGCCAGCCGGGCAAAGTCGGATCCTGCCGGGTGCTGGTAAATTTGCAGCTCAAAGTGGCGGGCCATCGCATAGATATATTCAAAAATCGCCGCCTGGGTATTTTCATAATCGCTCCAGAAAATAGATGAGGTGAAGCAGTAGATCTCCACCGGCAAGCCATCCGGTGACGGCTTCAGCGGACGCACCACGATATACATCTCTTTTTTAATATCCTCACGCTGGGCCAGCCAGGCGGTCAGAAACTTACGGAACACCATAAGGTTGGTGATGCCGTTCTCCATAAACCAGCGGTCGCCGACCGCGCTGATATCACGTCCATCCAGCAGCTCAGTGATAGATTCGCCTGCGATGCGGATCTGGCTTATCGTCTGCAACATCTCCTGATTCACAAAGGTGATAGACTTCTGATCAAGATAAAAGCTGCGCATGATACGACGCGCGCCCGAAGAGAACATCGCCTGCCAGTTGGTGTAGGTCTCGGTGAGGAAATTCTTGGTCGGGATACGTGAAATGGTGTTATCCCAGTTGCGGATAGTGATGGTATGCAACGCAATATCGATCACCTCGCCACTGATATTTCTATCCGGCATCTCAATCCAGTCGCCCAGTTGCAGCACATCGTTGGACGAGAGCTGAATATTAGCCACCAGCGACAGCAGGGTATGCTGAAAGATCAGCATTAACACCGCGGCGACCGCACCCAGCGAAGAGATAATAATCGCCGGTGACTTGTTGGACATAATCGCCAGAATCATTATCGCGGCGATAATATGCACCAAAATTTTACCAATCTGGATATAGCCTTTGATCGAGTGATTCTTGCGCTTAGATTTGCGCGAATAGGAGTTGTTAACAATCTCCAGCACTTCATTGAAGAAGATCGACAGATAGACAAAAAACAGGATGCCGCAAATGGTCTGAATCGCAACTTTCAGATTTTCAGGCAGGCCTGGCATAAACTGCAGGAAATTGTAGACCACAATCACAGGCACAAAATTCGACAGCTTCTGAGAGAGGCGTACATCTTTATCCAGAGGAACGTCCTGTTTATGGCTGCTGAAAAAGACCTTTCTGATCACTTTGACGATGAAAAATTTGCAGATCAGGTGAGTGACCATCCCGGCCATAATCAGCAACAGCAGACTGACGCTGACCGACAGCACCCTGTTTCCCTCAATAAAACTCATCAAACTCTGAATAAAATGCATGATAACTACCGACCTGGCCCCATTGTTAATGACAACACTCAGTTTATAGAGTGATTACTGCTCCATGATAGTCTTTATCATGGGCGTGGTCAGTGTAGTGTCAAAAGCGGACATTTAATGCGCAAGCCGAATACGGGAGCCGCCTCGTATGATGAGTAAGCTTTACCCGGAACTTAGCTATCAACAGTCATCGCCAGCACCAGCCGCCGTGAACGCCAGAGGGGAGGTTTTAAATGCAGTACGCATATAAAACAAGCGATTGAATACAAAAATCAAAAATTTACATATCCTTTAACATTTTGATAAGTAATGTTTTTTATTATTAATAATTAGACGCGTGGCGACAGGCATTTACTTAAGCCACTTGATCACGGCATCATATAAATCTACTGTATAAATACACAGTAGATATTATAATAAGGTGACGTCCGTGAGTTTAACATTTTATAAGCCCGCTGAGCTGCGCGAAGTTCTCGCGTTTCCTCTCTTTGGCGATGTCGTGCCGTGCGGTTTTCCCTCGCCGGCGCAGGACTATGTAGAGCAGAGTCTCGACTTAAACGAACTGATGATCCACCACCCCAATGCGACCTATTTCGTCAAGGCGGCGGGGGACTCGATGACCGACGGCGGCATCAACGAGGGCGATCTGCTGGTGGTCGATAGCGCCCGAACCGCCGCCCACGGCGATATTGTTATCGCCGCCGTCGACGGTGAATTTACCGTTAAAGAGCTTCAGCTTCGCCCCACCGTCCAGCTTAACCCCCGCAATCCCCGCTATACCCCCATCCGCATCGGCAGTGAAGAGGCGCTCGAAATCTTCGGCGTCGTGACGCACATAATCAAATTCACGTGCTGAACCATGTTCGCCCTGGTGGATGTGAACTCATTCTATGCCAGCTGTGAAACGGTCTTCCGGCCCGATCTGCAAGGTAAGCCGGTGGTGGTGCTCAGCAATAACGACGGCTGCGTGATCGCTCTCAGTGCAGAAGCGAAAAAGCTGGGCATTACCATGGGCGCGCCGTTCTTCAAGCAGCGCGATCTGTTTCGTGCCCACCGCGTCACCTGCTTTAGCAGCAACTATGAGCTTTACGCTGACATGAGCCGCCGGGTTATGGGCACGCTGGAGAGGCTCTGCCCGCGCGTGGACGTCTACTCCATTGACG
>Ga0308166_1002163_pt1 | contig 18799 bp, 19 predicted proteins | sample PhyCR2_2_FD_202137 | JGI IMG/M metagenome (GOLD analysis project Ga0308166, IMG submission 202137) | Phyllosphere microbial communities from UC Gill Tract Community Farm, Albany, California, United States - DLSLCC.R2 | ecosystem: Host-associated > Plants > Phyllosphere > Unclassified | place... | reverse complement strand
CCACAAAGCCGCCTCTACCGGACGGCGAAGAGTAATGCCTGTCCTTACAGGAGATTGATTCCGAATCGCCTCACGACAAGTGCGAATGCTCCGAAGCAAGCCATTGTAATCAGTGCGCAGAAACCTAAAGTCCACCAGAATCCCAAACGCGGCAGCATCCACGGAAAGACGAGGAACATCGGCAGAGTCGGCACCACGTACCAGAATGTATACCAGGCGTGATTCGCGAGTCTGCTCTCTGGCTGTTTTTCAATATGCAGCCACATCAAGGTGAGCAGTGTGATCATCGGTAGGGCAGCGATGAACCCACCGAAGCGGTCACTGCGCTTTGCGGTCTCCGAAACCAGTACGACAACGGCCGCGGTGACCAGGTATTTCGTGATGATCCATTTCATCGTCTATCCTCCCTTGTGCTGAGTCTTCCGGTGGCTACCGCAGCGGCCACCGGACCGGTCTTACTTGACCGAGAAGCGGACGCTGACGGTCTTTTTGTCCGCAAACGTCACAGCCGCCACGGCCTTGCTGCCTGGTTCCAGCTTTGCATTCCCTTTGGCGACCAGCGTGTTGCCGCCGCCCGACTCGAGTGGCACTTCGGTCTTTTCCGTACCTTTCAGCACGGTCAGGGTGCCGGTTGCGCCGATGGTCGGGAGGTCTTTGCCGTGATCGTCGACATAGATCGTAGCGCCGCCGTCCTTGGTCACCAGTTCGAAAGCCAGGTCGCCTGCGCTCTGCACGACACCGCCGTGTTTGGCCTTGGCGCCATGGGCGAGGGCGCTACCCGACAGGATGACGCCGGCCGCAAGGGCTGCTACCGCAAAAAACTTTTTCATGTTCAGACTCCAATAAGGTGTGGCGGCTCAGGATGGGCGCCGCCACTTGGCCCGTATCTCTTAATACGCTTCCTTGCCCTCGTCGGCCAGCAACCGCTCCAGTGGACGGCGTCCGACCTTCCAGAAGATAAGCGGCGTGAGCAGCGAATCGAGCAGGGTGGAACTGATCAGCCCGCCGAAGATCACGACCGCGACCGGGTGCAGGATTTCCTTGCCCGGCGCGTCCGCAGCCAGCAGCAGCGGCGTCAGTGCGAAGGCCGCGACGAGTGCCGTCATCAGGACCGGTGTCAGGCGCTCGATCGAACCGCGCACGATCATCGGCCAGCCGAATATCTCGCCCTCGAACTTGCAGAGGTTGATGTAATGGCTTACCTTGAGGATACCGTTGCGGGTTGCGATGCCGGCCAGCGTGATGAAGCCAACCATCGACGCCACCGACAGCGACACGCCAGCAATCCACATGGCGACCACGCTGCCGACCAGCGCGAATGGGATGTTCCCCATGATCACCAGCGCCAGCGTCGACGAGCGATAGCGCGAATAGAGCACCAGGAAGATCAGTACGAGGGAAGCCAGCGACAGGCCCATGATCAGCTGCTGCGCCTGTTCCTGCGCCTGAAACTGGCCTTCAACACTTACGAAGTAGCCGCCCGGGAGCTGGCTGGCGGCAACCGTCTTGCGCACGTCGTCGATAATGCGCGACATGTTGGAGCCGTCGGTATTTGCATAGACGACGATCCGGCGCCGCCCGTTCTCGCGGCCGATCTGGTTCGGGCCGTCGCCTTCCTCGACGGTGGCGACACTCGAGAGCGGAATCTGTCCTGCGGGGCTGGTGAGCATCACCCGTGCCAGGTCTTGAGGTGAACGGTCGACGTCGGCCAGGCGTACGACCAGATCGAAACGGCGTGGGCCGTCGATGACCTGGGTGACGCGGGTGCCCTCAGCCAGTGCTTGAAGCGCTTGCAGAACATCGCCCGCCGCCAGGCCATACTGCGCCGCCTTGCGGTAATCGATCCGTACCTTGATCTGCGGGATCAGGACCTGCCGCTCGACCGACAGGTCGACCAGGCCCGGCACGGCGCGCAGGCGCCCCTGCAGGCCGTCCGCCAGGCCACGCAGCGTGTCGATGTCGTCGCCATAGATTTTCAGGGCGATCTGGGCGCGCACGCCGGAGAGCAGGTGGTCGAGCCGGTGCGAGATCGGCTGCCCGATCGCGACCGAGGCGGGAATGCTGGAGAGCTGGTTGCGGATGCTCGCCATGATTTGTTCACGCGAGCGCTCGGACGGCTTCAGGTCGACATCGATCTCGGCCGAGTGCACGCCCTCGGCATGCTCATCCAGTTCGGCACGGCCCGTGCGGCGCCCGACTTTGGTTACTTCCGGCACCTGGGCAATCAGGGTCTCGGCAAGGGAGCCCATGCGGTTCGCTTCCGCCAGCGATGTACCCGGCGTGAAGGTCATACCCATGACCAGCGAGCCTTCGTTGAACGCCGGCAGGAATGCGCGGGGGAAGAATGGCACCGAGGCTGCCGCGGCGAGCACCACGATCAGGGCCAACGCCAGCATCATGCGAATGCGCGGGAACGACCAGTTCAACGCGGCGGTATCCCATGCTTTCATGCGGCGAACGATCGGACTGTCGCCGCGGTGCAGGCGCTTCATCTTCGGCAGCAGGTAGTAGGCCAGTGCCGGGGTGACGGTCATGGACACCAGCATCGAGGCCAGGATTGAGGCGATGTAGGCAATGCCCAACGGCGCAAACAGCCGGCCCTCGATGCCTGGCAAGGCGAACAGCGGCACGAACACGAGCACGACGATCACCGTCGCGTAGACAATGCCCGAGCGTACCTCGACCGAGGCATGCCAGACGGTTTCCAGCACCGACTGGCCAGTTTCACCGCGCTGCTTGAGCCTGCGCACGATGTTCTCGACGTCCACCACGGCATCATCGACCAGTTCGCCGATTGCAATGGCCAGGCCACCCAGCGTCATCACGTTGATCGACTGGCCGAGCAGGTGGAAGGCAAGCGCCGTCACTGCCAGCGACAGCGGAATGGCGATCAGCGAGATCAGGGTGGTGCGCACGCTGAGCAGGAAGGCGAACAGGACGATCGCGACCAGGATCGCGCCGTCGCGCAGGGCCTCGACGACGTTGCCGATGGAAGCGTCGATGAAATTCGCCTGGCGGAACAAGACCACCGGCTGCGAGATGCCGGCCGGGAGTCCCTGTTTCAGCTCCGTTAGCGCGGTCTCGATGTCGCGCGTCAGGCGCACGGTGTCGCCGGCGGGCTGCTTCTGCACGCTGACGATCACCGCGGGCTTGCCGTTCAGGCCGGCGTCGCCGCGCTTGAAGGCTGGGGCGTAGCTCACGCTGGCAACCTGCTCGAGCAGCACGGGCGTGCCATTGCGGTAGGTAATCGCGAGGCCCTTGACGTCGTCCAGGCGGTTGGTGCGGCCCAGGTTGCGGATCAGGTATTCGCGGTTGTTCAGGTCGATAAAGCCCCCGCTCGTGTTGGACGCAAAGCCGCGCAGCGCCGTCGTTACCTGTTCCAAGGACACATTAAATTGCGCCATGCGCGCCGTATCCGGCTCGACACGGAGTTGGCGAACTTCGCCACCGATCGGAATGACCTGCGACACCCCCGGGATCGAGAGCAAGCGCGGCCGCAGTACGAAGTCGGCATACTCGCGCGCCTTCATCGGGTCGGTTTTCGCGACATCGATCGGCAGCGCGATCAGCATGATCTCGCCCATGATCGAGGAGACCGGGCCCATCACGGGTGAGATGTTCCCGGGCAGCTGTTCCTTGACCAGCGTGATCCGCTCGGACACGAGCTGCCGGTTGCGGTAGATGTCGGTGCCCCAGTCGAACTCGGCATAGACGATGGACAGGCCCACGCCCGACACCGAACGCACACGGGTGACGCCGGGCATGCCGTTGAGCGAAGTCTCAATCGGGAAGGACACCAGCTGCTCGACTTCTTCCGGGGCCATGCCGCCGGCTTCGGTCAGCACGGTCACGACCGGCTTGTTCAGGTCGGGGAAGACATCCACCGGGGTACGCCATGCTGTCATGGCGCCGTAAACCATCAGCATTAGCGCCGCCGCCAGGACGAACAAGCGATTTTGCAGGCTGAAGCGAACTATTGAATTGAACATGGGCCGGTCACCTGATCTGGTTGATCAGGGAGGTCCCGATGACCACCACCCTGTTGTCTGGGCTGAGCCCCTTGGTAACGATGACTGTGCGCGAATCCAGCGGGGTCGCCTCCACAGGCAGGGCAATGAAACGCTGAGCGCCGGACTTGATCCAGACTACCGTCTCGTTGGCCGGGTTGCGCGCCAGCGCCGCGGCTGGCAGGGCAATGCCCTTGACCTTCGTGTCGAGCTTGGCCAGGACCGTCACCGGCTGGCCGACGGCTAGGTCGAGGTTCGCGCTGCGTGCACGGAAATTGATCGGCACGGCGCCATCGCGCAAGGTGCGTGCACCGCCGAGCAGCGTCAGCTCGACATCCGGCACGTTCACGAGGGTTGCAGCGCTGATCTTGCGGGCGATTCCCGTGTCGGCCGACAAGGCTTCGATCACCATGCGCTGCGGATCGACGATTTCGAACAGCACGTCGCGCGACTCGACCATCTGGCCGTTGAGTACCGATGCACTGGCAATGATGCCGCTCGCAGGGGCCACGATCGTCTCGACGCCACTGATCGAACCGGCGACCGCGCGTTCGCGGCCAATGGTGGCAGCCAATTCGGCCTGGGCCGCTTCGATCTCCTTCGCCGGCACCACGCCTTCGAGCGACTTCAGGCGTTCTACGCGTTTCGCCAGCAGGGCCCGGTTGGCTCGCAGCTCAGCCAGCTCGGCTGCCTGATTGCCCCGCTCGATGGCGGCGCCTGTCGGGCGCAGGCGTGCCAGCACCTGGCCCTTGACGACGCGCTGGCCGGCAACTGGCAGGCCGTCTGGCCCCGGCGCGATCTGGCCAGCGAAAGGCGCCTGCACCCGTCCCCCGGCGTTCGGGTCGATGCTTGCGCGGCCATTCAATTGCACGGTGCGTGCGAATTCTCCTTCCTTGACCATCAGCGTGCGCACGCCCATGCGGCGCTGCGCCAGTTTCGGAACGTTGACGCTGCCATCGGGCAGGCGCGCCAGTCCGCCGACGGTGGCAGTGGCCTGACCGTCCAGGTGCTCGCCGTTTGGTCCGTGCGCGCCGGGCGACGCGAGCAGGGAGGTCGCAAACATGCCGGCGACCAGGCCGGCGATAAGGCGTTGTGTCATTTCCATATCAGATTTCCTTCGCGTGGCGCCGGCGTCGTACGACGAAAATTGCGGTAGCAGCCAGGACAAGCGCTGCAACCCCGGCCAGCAGCCAGCGGCGGTTGAAACCGTGCCCGTGTCCACGGTCGTCGGCCGCCTGAGGGACCGTCAGCGTACCTTCGAGCAGATCGCTTTCCTCGCCTGCGACCAGGGTGAACAGCAGCGCATGGGTACCGGGCTTGGAGATTGCGGCAAGAAACTTCGTGTCGTCGACTGCGTAGTCACCGAGGTCGGCGTGGAATTTGGCCTTTGCCTTGAGGTCCTTGTACTGGACCTCGAGGACGCCGCCCAGTACCGGTTCGTTCGTTTCGTAGCGGTCGATCATGATCGACAGTTCGCCGCCGGAAAGATGTCCGAGCAGCTCGAACGCTTCAGTGAAGGTCTCGACGCGGGGAACGGACGAAGTAGCGCCGCTGGCGGCCGCTTGGCCGTCTAGGTGTTCGCCATTGGGGCCGTGGGCGCCAGGGCTTGCGAATGCCGACGACATGACGAGCATGGCGGCAAACAACAGGTTCAGGTATTTCATGGAAGGATTCCTAAGGCTTGATTGAGTTGGGCATGGGCGAGCCCGAGTGCGACTTTTTGTTGTGCGACGGCGACGTTGGCTTCGTGGGTGAGCGCGCGCGAACGGAGCAGTTCGGCAAGTCCCTTTTCACCCTGGCGAAATGCCTTTTCGAACAGCGCAGTGTGTTCATGGAGGGCGGTTGCGCGTGCGGTGGCAGTCTCCAGCGCAGCACGTGCATTGGCAAGCCGTTCCTTGGCGATCTCGATGTCGGCCTCGGCATTTGCCTGGACCTCGGCCGCTTCCGCGGCAGCCGTGGCGATCACGGTTTGCGCCTGTGCTTCAACGGTACGATTGCGTGCGGCAGTCCCGAACGGGATCTGCAGGGCCACGCCGATGCTGTTGACGGGCTTTTGCAGCAGCCTCTCGTCCTCCCGGCGAACCGACAAGGCAATGGTCGGCGGTGCCGAGCGGGAAGCCGTGGCCAGGCGTAGCGCCGCCCGCGCGCGTTGTTCGGAGGCCTGCGCGGCTGCCAGGCGCGGATTGGCAGGGGCGCTGCTTTCAGCGAGCGTTTCGGGTTCGATCGGAGGCAGACTGGACTGGCCGGTCAGGACGCGGTAGCGTGCGAGCCTTTCCGCGGCCGCAGTGCGGGCATCCGTGACGGCGATCCGGGCCGCCAGGACTTCCTGCTCGGCGAGCAGTCCGTCGCTGCGCGCCAGGTCGCCGGCCTTCACGCGTCGTTGCACCTCGTCAAGGAGCCCCTCGAGGTGCTCCAGGTGGTCCTGCTTCTCCGCGAGCCGGACCTGGGCGGCTGCCGCTTCCCACATGCGGTTGCGCACCGCGCCGGCAACAGCCAGGCGCGTAGCGCCGATGTGGGCGGCGACCTCCTCGGTGCTGCGCGCGGCCAACGCTTCGCGGGCGCTCTTCTGGCCCGGCAGGAAGAATGAGGACGATACCGAGATCTCGGATTCTCGCTGGTCGCGGTCAAGCGAACCCTGGTCCGCACGATGGGACAAGCCGAGCGTCGGGTTGGAGGAGATCCAGGAACGGGCGTAATCGCGCGCAGAGTGCGCTTCGTCCTGGCGCGCTTCGATCGTGCGGGCGGCGGGTGCGCGTTGCCATGCACTCTCGACGGCTTGCTTCAATGTGGTGCCGATTACAATCGGCGGAGGCGATGCTGCGTTGGCCTGACATGGCAGGACAAGGGCGGCACCAATAAGGTAAAAGGACAGGCGGCGGGCGCGCATGTGTTCTCCATCAGGTGACATTCAGGATCACCGAGGGCGAGCACGTCAGCGCAACATGCGTTGCGCCAGCATCTTTCGACTATGCGTGCATCGATCCCCCGGCAGTGAGGCCGAGGGAGAAAGCAGGGGGCTTGTGGGGGCCGTCGAGGAACGGTTCAGGAACTGCCTGGGCAACATATGGCCCCAGCTCAGAAACCGGTTGTTCAGGAGGAAGTACCAGACGCGGAAGGCCGAAGCCTACCGGTTGTAAGGGCGAGGAGCGCTCCTGCGCGTGATCGAGGGATTCGTCTGATTCGTCGTAGTGAACCGAGCCGTCGTCCTCATGATGATGGTGGTGGATGCCCTCATCATGCTCCAGCTCGTGGACGAGCGAGACCGCGCCCGCGGCAGGCGGCAAGCTGCCCTGCATGGCAAAACCATACAGGGGCAAGCACAGCAGCAGGAGGATGTGAACAATCCGACGCAAGGGAATCGCTAAGCAAAATTTCGAAAGATTATATCAGCTGCCTCTAACCTCTAATACCTCGGCCAAGGATATGTTTCAATTCTTCGGTATTGATAACTTGGCGTCAGGCTGCGCTGTCGGACCGATAATGTACTTCGATCGTCGCGTGCACGATCTCTTCATGAATACCCAGTTGCTGACGCAGAGTGGCCGGCGTCAGGGCTGAATCATTCGTCACCACGCTCAGGGCACAGGAATAGAACTGCTTGCCGACGCGCCATACGTGCAGGTCGACCAGCCTCGCGCAGCCGGCAGTCGATGCGCCTGCGATGACTTCGCGAATTTCCTCGACGACCGGCGCGTCCATTTCGCGGTCGAGCAGGACTTTCCCGGTTTCGACGATGAGGTTCTTCGCCCACACGGCTACCAGCACCGCGCCCACGATACCCATCACCGGATCGAGCCACGACCAGCCGAGCGCCCAGCCGCCGGCCAGCGCGCCGATTGCCAGCACGGAGGTCGCCGCGTCCGCAATCACGTGGATATAGGCTGACTTCAGGTTCAGGTCGTGATGGCCGTGACCCTGTCCGTGGTCGTGCCCATGATGGTGATGTCCGTGGCCGTGATCGTGGTGGGCACGGCCAAGGATCGTCGCGCACACGACGTTCACGACCAGGCCGACCACGGCGATCACGATCGCTTCCCGATAGTGGATGGGTTCAGGCGCGAAAATGCGCTCGACAGAACTGAACGCCATCAATGCCGCAATCCCGAGCAGGAAAACAGCGCTGGTATAGCCCGCCAGGACCTCAATCTTCCAGGTGCCGAACGCGAAGCGCGTATCCTTCGCATACTTGCGTGCGGCGGAATAGGCGAATGCGCTCAAGCCGATCGCGAGCGCGTGGGAACTCATGTGCCAGCCGTCCGCCAGCAGTGCCATCGAGTTGAACCACCAGCCTGCGGCGATTTCCACCACCATCATCGCTGCGGTGATCCACATGACTAGGCGTGTTCCGCGTTCGGCGGTATTGCTGCCCTGGTCGAAGATATGGTCGTGGGTCAGGTCATCGATGTAGTGTTGATGAGTCAATTCTTGCATGATTTCCTCCACCGGCCGAGCTATCGACCGGCCAGTTTTTTCTCGCGCCGTGCGCGTTCGTTGATGATCTGGTGCCTGCGATGATCGGTCATCTTCTTCCACTCGCGCGCCTCGGCAAGAGTACGCAGGCATCCGGTGCAGAAGCCGGTCTTGCCGTCGAACTGGCAAAGTTCGACGCAGGGCGATTTGACGGCCATGGATGCTTACCTGAGATACGCGCGGATTACTTCGAGAAGCTCGTCAGCGCCGTCCGCCCGCGCAGCCTCGCTCAGGTCGCCCGCAGCGACGTGTTCGCGAACATGATCCTCGATGACTTCTGCCATCAGGCCATTCATGGCGCCCCGGCTGGCCGCCAGCAGATGCAGGACCTCCGCACAACCGGCTTCGGCCTCCAATGCACGTTCGATGGACTCGACCTGACCGCGAATGCGGCGGACGCGGGCGAGCAGCTTTGCTTTCTCTCGGGAGGTATGCGACATGGGTACGCAGCGCAGACAATAGGGTAGGGGGGTATGCTACCAGATTACTTGGGCTTCCGCACTGATCCTTTGGTATCCGACAGGCGTCTCTCCCTCGAGAACGCAGTTTTGCAGAAAAGTGCCGGCGCGGCGGTTCCTGCTTGTTGAACTTCGACAGCGCCCGCCGCCCGGATTGGCGCTGCCTCAAGCGCATCAGCTGCGCGAAAGCAGGCATACCGAGCGGCTGCGTGACTGACCGCCGAACTAAGCTACGGCCTTGGTGAGATGCTCGTGGAGGATAAGTGAGCCTATGAGCATCAACACTACGCCACCAAAAATCTCGGCGCGTTTTCCGGCAAGCGTGCCAATGCCGCGGCCGATCATGACGCCAACCGTCACCATCGTGAATGTCGCCAGGCCGATTGCGGTGGCCACAACCCAAATGTTGGTGTCGACGAACGCCAGGCCGACACCGACTGCCATCGCATCAATGCTGGTGGCGAAACCGGTCATTGCGAGTAGCCAGAACGAGTGCGATTCAGGCTTGGATGCTTCCGATTCGGGGGGCGAAAAACCCTCGCGAACCATCTTCAGTCCGAGCAGCAGAAGCAGGGTAAACGCGATCCAGTGATCCCAGGCGGACACATACGGCGCCGCCACCGTGCCGAGGGCCCAGCCGGCCACAGGCGTCAGGAACTCGACGACCCCGAATATGAGGCCAGTGCGCAGTGCTTCCCTGATGTGGATGCGTTGGAGTGCCGCTCCCTTGCCGACGGCGGCGGCGAAGGCGTCGGTGGACATGGCAAGCGCAAGGGCGATGATCGATGCAGAATTCATGGGTTTTCCGGGTCGGGCTGACGCAAAGGCATCTCCGCGCGGCCCGACATGGCGCGCAGGGATGCCGATGGTCTCGCCAGCCGAAACGACTTCCCGCACCACGGCGATGAGCGCCGAGTGTGTTGATACGGAAACTTCCGAGCGGAAGCAGGCTACTCCCCAAAGGTTCCGGCATTGTATATGACCGGAGTCTGCAATTCAATTTTGCAATTTCCAGACATCCTGGGCGAGGCCGCTCATCGGACGTCCAGTTCGTGTTCCTCATGCTCACTCGTGCAGGCGCGCTTGTATCATTTACCTCACTGGTGCGGCACAGCACTGAACCCGCCCCATAGTGCAAGGAGACCGCATGCTAAGCTGAGCATAACGTAACAACCGGCCACCGCTAGCTCGTCACGCCGTAAGAGATAGAAGGTCTCAAGACCAAAAGCCGAGAATGTGGTGAAGCCGCCGCACAGGCCCGTGAAAAGAAAGACACGTGTCTCCGTAGTGAAGAAGTCGTCTTTCACAGCCAGTCCGGCAAGAACGCCGATCACAAGACAGCCAACAAGGTTGACAAGGAAAGTTCCTAAAGGAAATTTCCAGCCTTCTGTGTGATGAAGCACGAGGCCCGATAGCTTGTACCGCGCAACGGAGCCGATTGCTCCACCCAGTGCGACCAGCAACGCTGACTTCACATCATCTCCTCAAGTTATCCTGGAGCAGCCAGTCTTTGCTACAAAGCAAGCGAGCCGCAAATGAGCGATTCAGAATATCTGAATGACAGGAATTGACCGGCAGAACGAACGCTCTGCGCGGCTGAGTGTATGCGATTGTTACTCAGCCGGCAACTTCAGGTCGTTTGCAGGCGCTCTAAACGACCCTGCAGAGGTCTGAATATTGTCCAGTTGGCACCGCGCCGATGGAGCGGCCGAGCGGATTGCGTGCCTCGACCAGGATGTCCTGGTGCTCGATCATCGCAGTTCTTTTTCATGTCTGTCATGTCCTTCATGACTGCCATGGTCATCGGCCGACGCGGGAGCAAAGCTGTGTTCCTCAGCTGCCTGCTCGCACGGCGTCGTTTCGAGCTGAATGGTGCTGTGGTGGATGTCGTACTTGTTCGCGACGAGCTGGCGGATATTCAGTAACAAGGTTTGCGGATTCGCGACGTCTTCGCGCTGCACAACGTGTGCCGTCAGACTAGCCTTGCCGCTCGTGATGGACCAGACGTGCAGATCGTGCACGCCAGCCACGCCGGGAACGCCAGCGATCGCATCCTTCACCTCGGCAATGCCGATCCCTTCCGGAACGCCCTCGAGGAGAACGTTCATGCTGGCCTTGAGCAGCGTCCAGGTACGGGGAAGCACCCATAAACCGATGGCAACGGCAATCACCGAGTCGATCCAGCCCCAGCCGGTATAGCGGATGACGAGGGCGCCAATGATGACGCCGATCGACCCGAGCATGTCGCTCCATACTTCGAGGTAGGCGCCCTTGACGTTCAGGCTGCTGTCCTTGCCGCTCGCTAGCAGCCGCATGCTGATGAGGTTGACGACCAGTCCCAGCGCAGCCACGACGAGCATGGTTCCGGACTGGATCTCGGGGGGATTGTTCAGGCGCTGGTAGGCTTCATACAAGATATAGAGAGCTACCAGGAACAGCAGGATGGCGTTGAAGGCCGCCGCCAGGATCTCGAAGCGGTAGTAGCCGAAAGTGCGCTGGCTGTCGGCTGGGCGCTTGCCGATGCGAATAGCCGCAAGCGAGACTGCCAGCGCGGCGCTGTCGGTGAACATGTGCGCAGCATCCGAAATCAGCGCCAGACTGTTGGTGAGAATGCCTCCGACGATTTCCGCTATGAGAAAAGCCGTCGTGAGGATGAGTGCTATCCAGAGCGGACGTTCGTTCTGGCCTGGCTGTGCTGCATGAGAATGTCCTGAACCCACCGTACTCTCCCTGTCATATGCTCGCGGTACCGAGGCTTCTCTTGGGTTCAATTGTGCCGCAAACGGCCGCGGCGGCACGTACGCTTCGTACGCGGACGGCCCGACGAGCATGAGCGGCGCCTATCGTTTGTGGTAGTTCGCCGGCTGCAGGGCACGCTCGGCAAGCTCGATCAGGATGTGGATTACCTTGATGTGAAGTTCCTGCACCCGGTCAGCGTAGCGGCCGGCGGCAGTGCAGATGCACACGTCCGCATGCTGCTTCAACGCCGAGCCCGGCCGGCCGGTCAAGCCGACCACGCGCATTCCCTTGGCCCTTGCCGCCTGCGCGGCGCGCACGACCGAGGCGCTGCTTCCGCTCGTACTGATGGCGAAAAGCAGGTCGCCGGCACGGCCGTTACCCTGGATAAAGCGCGAAAAGACGTGCTCGTAGCCATAGTCATTGGCCACGCAACTGATGTAGCTCGGGTCGCTGATGGCGACTGCCGCCATGGCCGGGCGGTCGTCGCGGAATCGCCCCGACAGTTCTTCGGCCAGGTGCATCGCATCGCACATCGAGCCACCGTTGCCGCAGGAAATGACGCGCCCTCCGCTGCGCAGGGTGTCGACCAGAATGTCCGCGCCACGCCCGATGTTCCCGAGTTGCGCGGCGTCGTTCATCAGGCATTCGAGGGCGTCACGGGCTTCGGTCAGATTTTGTTTGATGTAGTCGATCATCGTTTCTCTCCCTCGTGCTGGTGTTGGTGCGCATGGTCGCCATTTTCTGCGTGCTCCAGTTCCGCCTTCGGACCGAACGTATGCTCGTCCGCCGCCTGTTCGCATGGCGTGGCTTCGATCTGTATGGTACTGTGGTGGATGTCGAACTCGGTCGACACGACCTGGCGGATTCGCACGAGGAGGGCCTGCACATCCGTTACGTCGGGGTCATGCACCACGTGCGCGGTCAAGCTCGCTTTTCCGCTTGTGATCGACCACACGTGCAGGTCGTGTACACTGGTTACACCCGGTATACCCGCGATGGTCTCGCACACTTCGGCGATACCGAGCCCTTCGGGTACACCTTCGAGCAGGACGTTCATGCTGGCTTTCAGGAGCGTCCAGGTGCGCGGCAGGACCCACAGCCCGATCGCCACGGCGATGACGGAATCGACCCAACCCCAACCCTTGTACCGGATGACGAGGGCACCGAGGATGACGCCGATCGAACCCAGCATGTCGCTCCAGACTTCGAGGTAGGCGCCCTTGACGTTCAGGCTGCTGTCCTTGCCGCTCGAGAGCAGGCGCATGCTGATGAGGTTGACGACTAGACCGAACGCTGCCACCAGCAGCATGGCGCCGGACTGGATTTCCGGCGGGTTGCGAAGGCGCTGCCAAGCTTCGTAGAGGATGTAGACCGCCACCGCGAACAGCAGCAGCGCGTTAAACGCTGCGGCCAGGATCTCGAAGCGGTAATAGCCGAAGGTCCGTGCGCTGTCGGCAGGTCGCTTGCCGATCCGGATGGCCGCCAGTGAAATCGCCAATGCCGCCGTATCGGTAAACATGTGCGCCGCATCCGAGATCAGGGCCAGGCTGTTTGTCAGAATGCCGCCGATGATCTCGGCGATCATAAATGCCGTCGTCAGTACCAGCGCGACCCATAGCGGCCGCTCGTTCTGCCCAGGCTGTGCTGCGTGTGAGTGTCCTGAACCCATTCTCGCTTCTCCTGTTGTCGTTGATTCATGCCCAGCTTCCACATCGGGCTCGCTATCGTCTTACTTCTTGTTGCTCCTTGACGGACGCTTCTTGCTTCCCTTGCCGGCGCTCTTGTTGCGGTCCCGATACTTGAGCCATCCTAGAAACACCATGAAGGCGCCAAAAAACACCAGCGCGCCGATGGCAGTGACTTCGATGACCTGTTCGCGTACCGAGTCAGTTGGCTGTTGCTGCACTGCTTTCATCACTCGTCCCTTTCCGATAATTGCAATGGGGTGGCACCTGACCGGTCAATCCATGGCCCGCGCCAGGTGGAACAGCGAGCGCGTGCAGAGAAGCAGAACAGCGACGAGGCCGCCAGCGGCATCGAACATGCCGACCTGCGCCGCAGGCGCCCCGAAAGCCACGCCGAGTGCCAGAGCGCTCGGTGTCGCCGCAAGCCAGGCGTCCGCTCGCGCGAGTTTCAGGCCAGCTCGTCGCGATTGTCCAGCTAAGACGGCCGTCGTCGCCGCGGCAGCCAAGCCCGGCACGGCATAGGCTGCCAGTGCGGCCGATGCGAGCGCCTCGGCGTGGAAAACGCCATGGGCGCCCATGGCGATGACGTACATGGCGAGCAACACACAACATGTCCAGATCAGCACCTGCGCGAGTGCGAATCCAGATGCGCGCGAATTCGACACGAGCGCCTCCTGGCAGCGCTGCTTCATCAGCATCCGAAAACCCAGTCCAGCCAGATGATGTGCGCCGGCGGCAACTAGGACGACGCTCTCGAGCACATAGCCGCCGACGGTACTGCTCACTAATGCGAACGCATGCGTGCCCAGATCGACATTCATCCAGGCTCCGACGCGCGCGCCAGGTCTGTCAATCTTCCCTGGATCCATATTTTGCTCCTGGCCGGGCCGCGGGTCAGCGCGCGGCCCGGCGCACCTCAATGGACGAGAACCTTCGCGGGCGCAACTGGTACCTCGTCGCTATCCTTGTGGTGGGCGAAGCGATACAGCAGGGGCAGGACAAGCAAGGTCAACGCAGTTGAGGACAGGATTCCGCCGATCACGACCGTGGCCAGGGGCCGCTGTACTTCGGCGCCGGTGCCGGTGGCGATCGCCATCGGAACGAAACCAAGCGAGGCAACCAGTGCCGTCATCAGGACCGGGCGCAGGCGCGTTAGCGCGCCATGGGTGATCGCCTTGTCGAGCCCCATGCCTTCCTCGCGCAAGCTGCGGATATAGGAAATCATGACCAGGCCGTTCAGCACGGCCACCCCCGACAAGGCAATGAATCCGACCGCGGCCGAGATGGACATGGGAATCCCGCGCAAGGCCAGCGCGATGACGCCGCCGGTCAGGGCAAACGGAATGCCGGTAAACACGAGCAGGCCATCCTTCACGTTGTTGAACATCATGAACAGCAGCGTGAAGACGATGAACAAGGCCAGCGGCACGACCAGTTGCAGGCGCGTGGTTGCGGACTGCAACTGCTGGAAAGTACCACCCCAGCTGGTCCAGTAGCCGGCCGGCACCTTGACCTGCTTCTCGATGGCGGCGGAGGCCTCCGGCACGAAGCTGCCGATGTCCCGGCCGCGCACGTTGGCGCTGACGACGATGCGGCGCTTGCCGTTTTCGCGGCTGATCTGGTTCGGGCCCGGCGCAAACTCGAGCGTAGCCACTTCGCCCAGCGGAATGTAGGTCGTGGCAGCGCCATCCTTAGCCGGGAGCGAAATCGGCAGCTGCCGGAGCGCATCCAGGTCGGTGCGCAGGGCTTCGGGCAGGCGCACGACGATGTCGAACCGGCGGTCGCCCTCGAACATGGTGCCAGCTTCGCGTCCGCCGGTTGCGATGGCCAGGGCTTCCTGCACATCGCCGATGTTCAGGCCGTAGCGCGCCGTCTTTTCCCGATCAATATTCACGGACAGCATCGGCAGCCCACCCGTCTGCTCCACCTTGACCTCGGCCGCCCCTGGCACGCGCCCCAGCACCTCGGCGATTTCCTTGCCTGTCGCCTCGAGCACATCCATGTCGTCGCCATACACCTTGACTGCGACGTCGCTGCGCACGCCGGAGATGAGCTCATTGAAGCGCAGTTGGATGGGCTGTGAGAACTCGTAGGCGTTGCCGGCATACTTTTCGGTTTCCTCTTGAATCGCCGCGATCAGTTCGGCACGGCTTTTCTTTGGCTTGGGCCACTCGGCCTCGGGCCTGAGCATGATGTAGCCGTCCGAAATGTTCGGCGGCATGGGGTCGGACGCGATTTCCGCAGTGCCGGTCCTGGCAAAGACTTTGTCGATCTCGGGGAACTTCGCCTTGAGACCGGCCTCCACTTTCTTCTGCATCTCGACTGACTGGGTCAGGCTGGTGCCGGGAATGCGCAGCGACTGCAGCGCCAGGTCGCCTTCGTTCAGGCTGGGGATGAACTCGCTGCCGAGCCGGAAAGCGAGCAGGCCCGACAACACGACCAGGACGAGCGCGCCGGCGATGACCACCGGGCCGTTACGCATGACCTTGCCGAGCATGGGCTCGTAGGCACGCTTGGCCATTACCATGAGCCGATTCTCTTTCTCGGCAACGCGCTTGCCGATGAAAAGGGCGACCGCAGCTGGAATGAAGGTGATCGACAGAATCATGGCGCCAACCAGCGCGGCGACGACCGCGAAGGCCATCGGGTGGAACATTTTTCCTTCGACGCCGGAGAGAGCGAAGATCGGCAGGTACACGACCATGATGATGAGCTGGCCAAACAGCAGCGGCCGGCGTGCTTCCCTGGCGGCGGCGAACACTTCATGAAAGCGCTCGGACAGGGTCAGCTCGCGCTTGTGATGGTCCTGCGCATGAGCAAGGCGCCGAACGCAGTTCTCGACGATCACGACGGCGCCGTCGATGATGATGCCGAAGTCGAGGGCGCCCAGGCTCATCAGGTTGGCACTGACCCGGTAGGACACCATTCCCGTGAAGGTAAACAGCATCGCCAGCGGGATCACCGTTGCCGTGATGATCGCGGCACGGATGTTGCCAAGGAAGAGGAAGAGGATCACGATGACGAGCACCGCGCCTTCGAGCAGGTTCTTCTTGACCGTGTTGATCGCCTTGTCGACCAGTACCGTGCGATCGTAGACAGGCACCGCCTTGACGCCTTTCGGCAGCGAACGGTTGACGTCGACCATTTTGGCGGCGACTGCTTGCGACACTGCCCGGCTATTCTCGCCGATCAGCATGAAGACGGTGCCAAGTACGACTTCGCGGCCGTTCTCGGTCGCGGCACCGGTGCGCAGTTCCTTGCCAATGTCGACGCTTGCCACGTCGCGCACACGGATCGGAACACCCTTCACATTGCTGAGGACGGTATTGCGGATGTCGTCCAGGCTACGCACTTGGCCGGGCGCGCGGATCAGGAATTGTTCGCCGCGCCGTTCGATATAACCGGCGCCCACGTTGCTGTTGTTGCGATCAATCGCAGCGACGACGTCGGCCAGGGACAGCCCGTACGAGCTGAGCTTGGCTGGATCGGGTGCGATCAGGTACTCCTTCGCATAGCCGCCGATGGAATTGATCTCGGTAACGCCAGGCACCTGGCGTAGTTGGGGTTTGATGATCCAGTCTTGGATCTCTCGCAAGTCCGTCGGGGTATAGGGCGTGCCATCGGGTTTCTTCGCACCGGGATCGCTTTCGACAGTCCACAGGTAGATTTCGCCCAGGCCAGTCGAAATCGGCCCCATCGTCGGCACCACGCCGGCAGGCAGGTTTTCCCCGGCCTCCTGGATCCGCTGGTTGACCAACTGGCGCGCGAAGTGGATGTCGGTGGCGTCCTTGAAAATGACGGTGACCTGCGACAGGCCGTATCGCGAGAGCGAGCGGGTTTCTTCCAGCCCGGGCAGGCCGGCCATCACCGTCTCGATCGGGAAGGTGACGCGCTGTTCGACTTCGAGCGGCGAATAGCCGGGCGCCGACGTATTGATCTGCACCTGGACATTGGTAATGTCCGGAACCGCGTCGATCGGTAGTTTCTGGTAGTTGTAGACGCCGACCGCCGCCATCGCGATCACGGCGAGCATGACGAGCCATCGGTGTTCGATGGCAAAGCGAATGATTCTTTCAAACATGTCGGTTTTCCTCGTTTAGTGGCCGTGCTCGGCGCCGCCCTTGCCTTGCTGGGCTTTCACCACGAAGCTGCCCGTTGCAACGTATTGCGTCCCGGCCTGCAGCCCGGCGAGAATCTCGACGTTCTTGCCGTCGCTCGCGCCGGTCGTCACAGGCTGGGCCTGGAAGCCTTGCGGCACCTTGGTGAATACGACGGTCTTGCCCTCGATCGTCTGGAGGGCGTCGGCCGCGACGGCCACGGCCGCCTCCTTCCTGCCGCGCACCACCGCCACGTTGACGAACAGGCCGGGGCGCCATGCGGCTCCCGGGTTATCGATCACGACACGCGCGGTGGCGGTCCGGGTCTGCTCCCCCAGCAGGCTACCGACATAGCTGACTTTTCCGGTCGCCGTTGCATTGCCGGCGGCGGACTTGACGGTCACCGGCTGGCCCACGCGCACTACCTCCAGGTCCTTGGCGGACACCACGATCTCGACCCAGACGCTCGACAAGTCCGACACCAGGAAGACATTCGTGTCCTCCTTGACGGCCTCGCCTTGCGCGAGGTGCTTTTCGACCACCACACCGTCGAAGGGTGCGCGCAGCACATAGCGGTTGACGGCGCCCGCGCTGGCATCGGTGCCAAGCGCAATCAGTTTCGACTTGGCCGACTGCGCCTCGATCTGCGCCTCACGGTAAGCCTGTTCAGCTTGCAGATAGTCCTGCTGCGCCGAGATACGGTCCTGCCACAGTTTCTTCTCGCGTTCATAGGTCACACGCGCAAGGCCGAGCCGCTTGTCTGCCGCCAAGGCGGTGCTGCGCAACTCGGCCAAGTCTGCACTGGCGATCGTTGCCAATGCCTGGCCCTTTCGCACTTCCTGGCCAAGGGCGGCGGACACCGACTCCACCACGCCTGCCAGGCGCGGAACGATGTGGGCGGTGCGGTCTTCGTTGAAGCGCACTTCGCCCGGCAGGGTGACGGCGGTATCGATACTCGCCGGCGCCGCTACAAGGGTAGCGATGCCCGCGCCCTGGATCTGCTCTGGCGTCATCTCGACCAGTCCCGGCGGCTCCTCGGCATGGCCTCCTTCCTTTTCAGGAACCTTTTCGGCGCGTTCTTCGGCATGTCCCGCCTCTTCCTGAGCGGCAGGGGCATCCTTTTTCCAGAACACGATCGCAAGAGCGAGCAGGACGCCAACGGCGACCACTGCGAGAACGGACAGCGTGGATTTTTTCTCGAAATTGAACTTCATGGGGCAATCCTGTAAGGGGCTTGGGTAGAGGCGTCTGCGCCGGCGTCGGCATCAACGTAGCGGCTCAGTTCCGCGACGGCGCGATAACGGTCGTACAGCGCCTCGATGTATTGGGAGCGAATTTGCAGG
>Ga0308166_1002161_pt1 | contig 18801 bp, 14 predicted proteins | sample PhyCR2_2_FD_202137 | JGI IMG/M metagenome (GOLD analysis project Ga0308166, IMG submission 202137) | Phyllosphere microbial communities from UC Gill Tract Community Farm, Albany, California, United States - DLSLCC.R2 | ecosystem: Host-associated > Plants > Phyllosphere > Unclassified | place... | reverse complement strand
TCTCTACTGGCAGGTCGAACACCAGCGTGAGGTCCGGGCGCAGGTCTCCCTGAACGAAGGTTTCGAGCTGGGCGATGCGTTCGTGGGAAAGCCCGCGACCGCCGCCTTGGTAGGCGTAGGTGGCATCTTGTTTCGCCTTTTGTATAAATGTAAACACAGTGCTATTATCTACCCAAACAAACAAATGTAAACAAAGCTGCAGAGGGGGTGTGCATACCCCTACAGCCCAGGGAGAACAAGGCGTGAGGACAATATTGGGACTGGCAGCCAAGGCTCGCTCAGGGAAGGACACCACGGCCCATCTCCTGCTAAAGGACGGTAGGGTAGCGGCATTCGCCCTCGCTAATCCACTCAAAGTGGGTTGCCAGGCCTTATTCGGTTTGTCTGAGGACGAAGCCTGGGCGGACGAATATAAAGAGCGCCAGATCCCTTTATGGGGTGTATCACCCCGAGAGTTCTTCCAACAGGTTGGCACTGAGTGGATGCGAGGTCGCGATGCGAACCACTGGCTCAAGCGTGCGGAGAAAGAGATCAATCCGCCTGTGGGCCAGGAGCACTTCACCACCACGCCTGACCTGACCTTGGCTGACACCCCGTTCCGGCTGGCCGCCCAATCATTCTTCAATTTCACCTCGCATCAAGTTTGGGAGGCGGCCCACTTTGAAATCGTCGATCCATACTGGGGCCTCAGCCCTAAGCAGGCTGTAGCGTTCCTAGAGCAGCGCGCACTTGAGCTCGACCCCGAGTTCTACCGCAAGCGTACAGTACGCCCGGTACAGCCCCCTAAAGCCCTCCCTGCCCTGCCACGAACAGCTGCTGTCATCGTTATCACCGACATCCGCTTCGAAAACGAAGCTGCCTTCCTCAGGAGCCATCACGGAGTTATCTGGCACATCGTCCGGCCGGGCGTACAACTGGTAAATGCTCATTCCTCCGAAGCTGGTATCGAGCGAAAGCCGGAAGACATTGTGATCATGAACGATGGTTCCCTTGACCAGCTGGAGCAACGGGTCGAATCCGCATGGCAACAGCTCGTTTCAACGCTGCCAGATCCTAGCGAATCGCTCCCTGTAAGCATCCCTGGAAAGGGGGAAAAGTGATCATGTCAGATCTCACCGATTACCTAGACGAAAAAATCACGAGCCTGAAAAGCCAGCCAGTTCCATGCCGCTTTCGCCAGCACCCCGCATGGGATCGCGAGTTGCCTATGTGTAAGGCTCTGGACTTTATGTTCAAGCACTACGCGGGCAGTCGTTCCGCTTCCAACGGGTATCTATTATTAACCGCCATTGAAGTATTGATGACAGTTGTTCAGCAGCATAACAGCGTCAATCCTCCGGGCCTTGCTGTTACCCGCTACGAACACATTACGTCAGACTTGTTCTCGCGCTATATCCATCACATTCAGGCAAACAAGATTCCTATCGCTTATGCCGAGCGACTAAAAACGGCAATGATCGCGGCTGCCAAGGAAACCGGCAAGCTCCCAATGATAATGCTTCCCATTGTTCCCCAGAAGCCCAAGAAAGAAACGGAGCCTTTGGAGCCAGAAACGTTTGACCAATTGGAGTCCGCTCTACGGCTGCACACGGACAGTCTCTACGCAAAGTTGGAATTTCGCAAAATCGTTGATGCCAGCGAACCCTACACAATGCTTGAGATTGACTCGCACGCTTACCCGGAGATCACACGCGAGCAGGTATTGGGATTTTACAAGTACAACGAACATCATGGGTGGAGCGAAAAGTTAAGGAAACAAGCAATAAATGCTGCAAAGCGGTGTAATGATCCAGTAGTCAATGCCATTGCACAGGCGGGCGGGGAAGCACGTGCCACCCTAGTTGCGATTGCCAATAGCGACCCTGAAATCCGACCTGTTAGCACCGTTGACGTCGGAAAGCATCCTGGGCCTGGAGCATGGAATCCGGAGCTCCCGCGCTTACTAAAAACTTTGCTTACCCACGGCTTCCCTTTCGAGATGTCCTTGGAGGTTGCCGCCGAGCAGTACGCGAACATTAACGCCGTGCGGTACACCTACCGTGACGACTTGATTTCCATGGTCATGTATCGACTCAAGAGGGTCAATTGGCACGAAGACACCGTCAAGCTGCCTTTTCTGGACGACCTGCTGGGGCTTTACTATCCCACTGAACTAGACATGACAGTTTTGGTGCTGTTCATCATGCTCCAGAGCGGATGGAACAAAGAGACAGTGCTTGCCATTGATAAGGACAACTTTGAGCACGCGCTAACGGCCACGATTGAGGATTCGCTGCGAGTAGTATTTTCGGAAAAGCAGAAATCCCAGAGCAACGACAAGCCGTATCTAAAGCCGCAAAGACACAATGCGCCGACTTCCAACAAAGATCCCTACTCGATCTACAACCTCATCCGCCTGTCCAAACATTTGGCCATGCCGCTTATGAAGTATGAGTACGATTACATTCCACGGAGCGAAACCAAGCAAAGCCTGAACCCCCTGTACCTCTGCATCCGCGATCATGCAGAGTGGTCAATGAAAGGGGGAAGGCACACCTCCATCGCGAATCCCAAGGCTTTCCGCGTCGGCGTGAAATACGTGCTTGAGAAATACGAGATCATGGAAAAGGGGGAGCGTCTTAGCGGTGCTCAGGATATCACTCGCCGCCTAAGGCCGACCTGGACGACGTACAAGAAAAAGACACATCCCATGTCGATGCTGTCTCGCATCAGCCTTGGCCACAAAGACCAGTCAACCACTGACATTTATTACGACAATCACTCGCAAGCCCAGACTGAACGCTTCAAGCGTCTGCGAGTAGAGCTTGAGGAGATCCTTGAGCTGCTGCGGGCACGTCAATTCAAAGGCCTGCTGCCCGATCACGCTCAAGAGCAGGCAAGCTCTGTCCTGAAGATTTTCCACATTCCGGGTCACAGCCGCCCCATGTGGGCATGTAGCGATCAAACAAAGCCCGACTGGGCAGGCTCACAAATCATCCGTGAAGAAGGCCGTAAGTGCTTTGAGTTGGATCAATGCATTTTCTGCAGCAGGGTCTGGCTCTTCGAGGACTCGCTCCCCTACCTGATCGAGCGTATGAGCCAGCTCATGCAAGAACTGGAAGATATGGACGATTACATCTTTTCTTCGCGGGTATCGAGTGAGATCAAGGCCATCGAGTTCGTCTTAGACAACTGGCCAAAAGAAAAAGAAGAAGCCATGACCGATGCAGAGAACTTCCAGCGGTTGAACAAGCCACTTCTGCCCCGCAATCTCAATAGTCTAAAACTCATTTTTGAAAGCGAGTCTCTCGATGTCTGATCTAACCCTGGAAGAACTTGAACGCGAATTGGGCTTGGACGTTGAGGACGCACGCAGCGAAAACAAAGACGACATTGATGAAATGTTCAAAGAGTTGGATCTCACTGAACTTTTAGTGCGTGGCACGCTCAAGTACAAGCTTCTGCATGGGGATGGGGATTTCTCAGTCTCTGAAAACTCAAACTACCAATCGGCAGTGTGGTCGCTCCCTAGCGGAAAACACCGGCACCCGAACAATATTAAGTTTGATCGAGTGGTTCCCGGTTCCAACGACTTGAAGCGGGCCCTAGTGTTCCACATGCTGCCTGAAAACGCATTCATGGGCAACATACGCTCTTACCAAACCTCAACAGGTGGAGCCAACCAATACTCCATCCTAGAGAAATACATTTTCTCAGATAACCTCATTGATGCCACACCAGATGGCATTCGAGCAATTTCTGCTATTCTAATCAACAAGGCGCTGGACAAAGCCCGAGAGCAGGACAAGAAATCCCACTACTTTTGCCTATTTAAGTTTGTCATGTTGTGGACGTCACTTTCAAATCACGACATGATACCAGACGACTTAAAATTGTCAGTCACTCTTAGCGAACTGGACACAGTCGAACGCAAACAGGACGTAGTGAATGTTTACACGGGCAGCATGGAAAGTTGGGTCGCATTTTCTGAAGAAGACCTGGAATTGCTCCTTGACTACGCCCTATTCTGGACGGAAAAAGCATTGCCTGCGCTGATAAATGTAAAAGAGTTCGTACTCGAAAAAGGTTACACACGAAACAAAGGCACTATCACCAACTATACCTACCCAACCGATGCGGAAAATGCATTGACCATTTCCATTGATGGTCGAAAGGTCATGGCACCCTCTATCAGAGTTCGAGACCATGAGGGAAGGACATTCTATATGACCTCTTGGCGCCGCAGCTATAACACAGCCATGGACAGGGTGCGCAACTCGATTTTCATCCTCCTTGCCCTAGTGACCGGGGCGAGGAAGGGCGAGCTTGCCACTCTTCGTTCTCCTGACATATACAAAGACAAGATAGGCGATTACTGGGTCAATATCACCCGCTGGAAAACGTCTAAAGACCCCAACTATCATGGCGATACTGAAGCCCTTCCGCTACCGAGGTTTATCGGGGAGACAATCGAACTCTATTCTGAAGCCCAGAAGGCAAATCCGGAGATCGACCGCCCCTACCTGTTCCAGGCAAATGAAAGCTATCGAAAGGTGGAGCGTGCCACCCCTGGCTTGATCAACATCCTGCTCACCCAGCTCAACAATGAGATCCCTGTAGAGCGGCTGCACCCCCATCGCTTCCGCAAAACAATTGCCGAAATTTTGATCAACCGCGACGAGCGCAATATCGAGCTCATCCGGGCCTTGTTCGGGCATAAGAGCTACGCGATGACGCTGAAGTACATCGCCCGCAATCCTCTGATGGTCAGAGCGGTAGCCGTGGCGATCGAGCAGAATTACGCCAAGGATTTCCATCAACTCATCGCCGACATCAAATACGGGCGCTACTCCGGCTTAGCCGGCTCTCGGATTGCAGAGCAAGTCAAGGCCAGACCTGATGAGTTCACTGGCGGGCAGATGAAAGCTTCAGTAACGGTTTATATCTCGCACCTTCTGAAGGCCGGAGAGCCTATCTACGTTCGGCGGACTGCGATCGGTTCATATTGCGTCACGGGCGAAGATTACACGCCAAGCAACCTTCCTCCCTGCATCGTAGAGTCCTGGAAGCCGGGTGATGCTTTGATCCCAAATCCCGGCAACTGCCAAGTCGAATGCAGCAAGCTCGTGCTGGTAGCAAAGGCCAAGACCGCGTTGGAAGAGAACATCGTTTTCTACACCGCAATTTTGGAGAATCCACACAACAAGCTCAATGCCAAGGCTGAACAGGAACTCAACAGGCGGGTGGCTGCCAGCAAGCATCACCTGCAGAACCTGATGATGAACAGGCTTCAGATTCCTTTGACCACTGATTCGGGTCAAAAAATGGTTGGGGTCGAGCAACGAAGCAGTATCATCGTCAAATCGGGGGAAAGCGCATGATCGTCAATGCGACCCGTGAGCGCTTGATCAAAATCATTGCAGAGCGCCAATTAGCAGGCAATGGTGCAAGGATTAAGCTTTCAGATGTGGCAGAAGAAGCTGGTATCAGTCGCCAAGCGTTCAACCGATACTATGGTGATTTGAAGCCATACATTAAAGGCGAGAAAAAAATTGGAGAGCTCATGGCTGACTCTCCTGACATCGCGCTCTCGGACTTTTTAGTTAAGAGTCAGGCCAGGATTGAAGAGCTCGAAGCTACTCTCGCTGAGCAGCAAGAAGAACATGCACTACTGATGGAAAAAACCCTGATTAGCCATATCACTACGCTGATGAATAATGATATTGCATTCTTCAATGCGGATAAAATCCGCTCAAAATTTGAAGCCCAGTCATTACAGGTCGATAACCTTACTAACAAAGGGCTCAGACTTGAAGCCGAACTGGCGCTAGAAAGAATGAACAACCTATCAACTAGCAGACATTTGCCTCTCAAGGAAGCTCGCGGCAAGATCACTGTGGTTGACATAGACATTGATTCGATCTTCAAGGACTACGCAAAGCATAATAGCCTAGAAAAATACAATACTGAAAAATTACAATTAATAAAAACCACGACAACAAGAATCACTAAGCTTTCAAAAGGCGACGACACCATGATAGTGTTGTTCCTTGAGCGATATGTTTCACAATTCAAGATATTCGCTGAGAAATATGAAGCCCCATTATCTCAGAATGTATTATTGGTTAGACTGCCATTGTTCAGACGATCCGAATACCTGCGTTTTTTGGCAGCGATTGAGACTTCCAACGAGGTCATAGCTTATCTCCCGACCTGTATATCAGCCGCTGAAAAGCAAGCCCAGCGCAGCTTCTACGCGCGCATGGTTCCCGAATTTGAGCTGAATGAAGCCGACTCCGCCGATCCGGTGAAGTTAGAGCAAGGCTTCAATCGTATTGTCCAGCAAAAAGTTAGGCAGGGTGATTGATGATTTCGATAAAACGGAAGGAACTCACCTACGTAACTACTGATTTGAGCACAACAGTCTCGCACTGTGTTCTGATTGCATCCCATAAAAAAAAGCAAATATTGCTCAGCCACCCAAACTTATATCTATACGGTACGACGCGCAAGTCTATTGCCACATCAAAGCGTTATGCAAGCATCATACTGATGTTTTACCGCTATTTGTCTACGCAGCCACATTTTGCTAATGTGGATATTGGCCAGTATCATGTCATTGCTAACAATAGGGATATCCGGCGATGGAAAGTCCAGCGACAGATCGACCGCGTGGCCAAGGGATCATTACGACCGACCACAGAAACAACCTCAAATGACGCGACGATACTGCTTTTTTTCTTTCGCTGGCTTAAGGACAATCATTTCATCACCAATGTCGATGTGGCACTTAAGACATGGGAAGCGAAGTTCAAGAATCCAAATATGCTGAACTATATACAGCGCAAAGCAAACGCGAGCATTGACAGCCGCAATATCGACACGCTAGACAGGGAAAGTAGGCAGAAGGTCTCGCGGGATTTGATTACAAATAAAGAAATTGAAACGCTTATCAAAGCCTACCGCGACCCTGTTTATCCAGCCATGTTATTATTGGCGCTGGGCACTGCAATGCGGCCGATGGACTTATGCAAATTCCCATATATCGGAAACGGCGACAACAAGCACATCCTGCCATTCTCAGAAATGCAGAAATCCAAGAAATCGAAGAAAACCGTCAGTTACGAGGTAACGGCCAGCAAGGGAAACAAATCCAGGGGCATTGTTGTAAACACTTCAGACCTTGAAGCCCTTGAGAAAACGTACATCAGTGAACATTATTTTGCACGGCGAGAACTTTACAAGCAACGATTTGGTCATGAGTGCCCCCTTGACGTGCTGTTTCTGAACTCGCGCGGCATCCCGGTTACCCCACACATGGTGGCGACACGCACCTATGTGGCTAAGCAGCGTGCAATGCAAGACGACCCTGAGTTCCGGCCTCACTTGTCATTCTACGAAACGAGACATTGGTGGCCAACCAAATACTTGATTGACTTCTTTGGCGACAAACTCATGACCGAGTATGCCGATGGCTACATTCAAGCCGCAGCTCAGGCGTTGGCTGACCAAATGGGGCACGCATCGCCTGAAACGACCTATAAATTCTACGTGGACATGGCCCGGGTCATCATGGATGCTCATAGCGGGCGAGTTCAGGAGCTCATCACAGCACCGTCTCGCAGTGTTCTAGAGTTCCTGCACCTATTTGAAGAGGACAAGCTTAAGCACATTGTCCAGTCCATGGAGACAGACGACGAGGAGTTCTAACAGGCCTTTCGTCTATTCCAGCGTGAGCCCAACTGCCGATTGCCGAACCCGCTCTCATCACATTCTACAAGATACCCAATGCCTGGCGTCCTGTCCCAAGGGCGTCACTGCACGACCGGGCATCTGTCCCCACAGCCTCAGACGTCCCCTCTCTGTTAGTTCAAGGGCTCTACCGCAAGCGCCATCACCGTCTCTGTGACCTCGTGAAAGATGCAGCGGCAAATTATGCTGGTCTACTCTCCCTCAGGAAAAACAATGGCAAAATACCTGCCATGTCGGCCTCCCGCTGCCAATCGCAATACCATTTGGCCCCTCCCTCAAACAAGCTTTCCTAAAGGCATACATGTCGCTGTTCAAAAAGCTGTTCCCTGCAAACCGCCCCTCAGAACCCGCCAGCTACCAGACTTAATTTTCTGATGCGCTGAAACGAACCAAGCGGTTGGGGCTGGAGCTTCCTGACTTCACACCAACGCCCAAACGATACCTGAGCGGGGAAAATGCAGCTGACATCGGCCGATGCTGGATTGATACCTTTCCCAACGAGCGACCCGAGGCTTTCTCAGGCAGATGTTTCCAGGCCACAGGAGCGATTCAGGCACCGCTCGAAGACCTGCTAGGTATTCCTTTGTATTTTACCTTGGGGTATGTGCAGTTCGAGGGACGACCCGTTTTTCATACGCCAACCGACAAGCTCAAACCTATGCTCAAGCAAAATTTGAGCTTTCAGCAGGTCAACCTGCATGCTTGGTTGACGCTGCCGAGCCACGAGATTATCGATTTAACCTTTCTCACGACGGTTGGGGTTGTAAATAATGTTCCTGACTTCATCGGCAGAGCATGCGTCTCCCACCCGGATGACCTTCCAGAAGCAATCATCTACCACCCGCAGTTGGTAGGCGGTGACTTTTTGAAAAAGACAGGGGTGTTACTAGAAGCAAGGGTATTTCTTTAACCTGCAACCACCCGCGCATGAAAGGCCTCGTTGCGTCCATTTTGTTCACGGCCCATCTGAGAACCTCAGCGAGCTGGAAGATCAGGCCAGTTCCGCCTCACCCCAGCGCATATGCCCATGCCCACTGATGGACGTCGGCACTAGCCCATGCTAGCCTCAGGCCATAGCGATCTACCTGGATCGCGCGGTCGGCACGCAAAGCTACTAGCACAGGTTGCACCCCCTTCTTTGCACGCATTCGACAATGGTCAGCGGGCAGCCGACACTCTGACGTTGGAGAATTGCATGCGCGTTCCCGTATACCCTTCAGATCTTGAATCGCAGAAAGGCTTTAAGCGAATTGCCAAGGTGCTGAGCCGGGATTGGACTGGCCCACATCCGCTCACCCTATCACTGGCAAGAGAAATTCTCGCCCACGCTTTTGGGTACGCTGATTATCACGACGTGACCATGTCAGCAAAGACATGTCAGCCAGGCGCGTTTGCGCCATCTGAGGCTGAAGTGCAAAACGCTATCGAGCGCGCGGTCACCGAGGTTGGCCAAGGGAATGCTGCCATGTCCATTTCCTTGGATAACCTGCAGCAGTTGGTGAAGTCGCTTCCCCTGCATGCGTTGATCGCACTGAAACGTTCACCGACGGCATCCTCATTAGCCCCGTCGCCTTCTGTAGCGACAGCCACCGATAGGTCGTATCTGGCTGAGCAAGGCGTTAGCTATCAGCAGCCAGCGCCTAAGACGGGCGCCGAAGCGGTCGATGGGTCGAGCAACCGACCGCTCCTTTCCGTATCGGAGCTTCAATCCATTGTTCGCGTCGTTGAGCAATCTGGCCAATTACGTGACATGGCGTTACTGGCGTTTATGCTATCAGGACTGCGCAGGAATGAATTCATCGCGCTCAAAGCTGGTCAGGTGTCAGTCTCAGCCCAAGCCCCTGGACAACCCTGGATTGCGCGGGCTCGGTTTAAAGTGCATAAAGCTCGCGGCCATCAAGAACAAAGCCGCTTATTGCACACCAGTTTCATGGCGTTGCCTGCTGCCGCGATCATGCAAAACTATCTGCGCTCGGAGCAATTCAGAAACGACGACTATCTGTTCCCCTCCCGCAACGACCCCAAGCAACCTATGACCGCCTATGAGCTTGATCGTATCTGCGAAGCATGGTCAGTCTTGGCGAAACTTAGGGCCCGGCGCTTTTCGGCAAGCAGCATTCGCCGCCTGATGGCTGATCAGAGAAATACACCATTGGATTTTTCGGAAATGTTTGGGCATAAGTCGCACTCGTCCACAATTGGCTACATCGAGAGCCTCCTGCCCAAATTGGGCAAGGCAGATATCTAGGCCAACTCATGCGGCACTTTCCCCCGCATAGGTCTGATTAGCCCATACATCCAAGCGCGCCCCTTTGGGACGGCTGTTGTAAACCAGGCCAACGAGAAAGCCGCTGTCTTGGCCCCGAGGGCGTACATCCTCACGCCTGCGGTCGTGCCGGCCTGCGTGCTCCCTTTGCCTGTTTGCTTGCAAACCATGACATGCGCTCAAATGGCTGCCTTGCTGGGACGGTACTGACCGAGGGGTCATGCTGAACGCGACTTGGGGAGACTATCGCTGGTACGTTTCCAGCTGCTCACACATACCACTGACTGAGGTGCCCTTCATGGCCAATACGATCGACGATCCGCTTCCCGTGATACAGCCCCCGAGCCTGCAGCAAAACTGCCTACCGGTTTGCGGAACGATGCTGCTGTACATGGGCGTGATCACCCTTAGAAAGGATGAGGCAACGTCGCCCCCCCTACCCGACTCAACTGACCAGCCAACCTTCATTTAATGGTCTACAGCCGAAGGTTGATCAATAGCCAAGCGGCTTTACGTAAGCTTCGACCTAGAAGTTTCGCCCTCTGTGAAGATCCACATGGAACCTGTATGGAGACCCTCAACATGCCAAGGCGACTTACAACTCAAGAATTTGACTCGATGATGCATGAGTTCGACATGGCCGGTGAATGGATGCGTAAGCAACTCGTTCAGAAACGTGCGCAGTCACAGCTCGCTGGGCCTGAGCCGTTGAGTCAGGGCGCCGATTCAATAACAAGATCTGAGGACACGTGACTCTAGGAATAGCTATCTGAGCATGGCCAGCCGAGTTATCTGCAATGCAATGAGCAGTGCATTAGCATTCGCGCCTCGGGGATGTTGAGCATGGCTTCTCCTGGGTGGGTTGACGGTCACGCTTCATACCCACCATTCCTGCAAGGGGCGAAGCGCTTCGCAGCCATAAGCGCTTAGCAACGACCAATAATCAACAATCACGGAGCATGTGGCAGTCAGCAGCCGCTCTGCTACGCTGGTTTCAACCCAAGTGCGCGTACAGGATATCTTCATGCTCAACAACGTCAGGTTCGACCTTTCCGACTATCTGATCCATTTTTTCAGGGACGTCGACCAAAGCAGTACTGACGGCATACTTTTCCCAGAACACGCTCGGTTTAACAACGTTGCAGAGTCTGAGATTCTGGACTCGCTGTTTCTTATGCGGTGCGCGCTGCGCCACCATAAGATCTTTGCAACGTGGTCGTACCGCAATGAGCGCCCCACAATTTATGGTCGCTCACCTGCAGTTTGTTTCACCGATATGCCGCTGGCTGCCTTCGTCCAATCCAGCAGTCAGCGTCTGGCACGCGGCGAAAACGTTGGTCGGTATGCGTTTATGTTCCCTAAAGCTGCGATGTTTCGCGTAGGTGCTCGCCCCGCGATTTATGGTTTGAGCCAAGACGCTAGGGAGCGCCAAGACACTCGCCCATTTCGAGTTCTTGAGACTGATCTGCTTCCATTGGTTGAGCAGTACCGCTACGTTGCCTACAGCATTGGAGATGACAGAACCATTGACTGGACGCATGAGCGAGAGTGGCGATGGCCCTACAGAGGGGAACAGTCTCATTTCGAGTCAGATGGATATAACAATCTGGTCGAAACCCTGGAGGAAATGCCAGGGCTGGACTTTGAGAGCACGCCCATCAGTGGGATGGGCGTGTTGGTTCAGGATCGCGAAGATGTGCAAAAAATTGTTTATGACATCCTCACCCTGGTAGACGCCGAAATTATCCATCGGTCGATGTTCAGTTTCGTGATACCGCTGTGCGACGTAGAGCAGCATGGCAGCATCATGGATCCAGGCCGCGTATCCGAGCTGATCAATGAACACTCAGTTGATCTGGCTCCCTATTTCTCAATCGCAGAAAATCGAGTAGACGAGATCAATTGCCAGCTTGATGACATTATCGAAACGATTTTCGCATCAGCGGGCCATGGGCCGAAGGATCAAGACGACGGCTTTGGAAAGTCGTGGGTGTGGATTCCGGACAACGGCTCTGACCTAGTTAGGGCGCTTTGTGCCTCGGACAGGATCATTGTCAGTACCGAAGGCCGATACCTGCTTGATATAGCCGATTTTGATTCGTTTCCAGAAGGATTCGAGGAACATTACTGCAAAAAAGTTGCGCAGCGTCTGGCTGCTCAGTACGAGGTCAACGCCACGTATTTCACTGTGCGCAATAGCCTAAGCTGCGACGGCATACCTTTCTACACAGGTTTTCACGACGATCATCCGTTCTATAACCGCACCAGGATTTACGATTAGCGTCTGGTGATCGCGGGGCCTTGTACGTTTAGGCCTCCTTCCTGACCAAACCTCCAAATCCCTCCTAACGTTCGAGTTTTGCATGCTCAAGAACGCGCCGTTTGCCGGTGCCAGACATGTATTCAACATGCAGATCATGGCAACCGACGATAACGGCAAGGAGCTCACGACCGTCGAGTCGATCAACAGCGAGTATCTGCCACTCCCTGACGTCTATTGAAGACGGCGTCGGGTGATTCTGAGGATGCGTATGCCACTCCCCGATGTATCGCACTAATCCGTTGCTTTCCTTCCAGCGTTTCATTGCTAGGCGATGATGAAAGTAAGGCATGCGCTCGAAAAGAAACCGGAAGCGTCTGTCCCAGAAAGAGGGTTCAGTCGCTTCAGTAATTTCCAAATGCTCGCCGCGAACGTGGCCCAGTAATATCCCCCCTGCTTCCTTCGAGTCGATGCCATCCTGGATGTATCGACTGAAGACTTCCAAAGGCTGCTGATTCAGGTACACCAACTGCTCCGTTCCAGGCACCACCCAGGTCTTCACGAACGGCATGCAGGACATTCCGCAAAAGGCAGCGGCGAGCAATCCGGGGTTGCTGGCTCGTAGCTGTAGTCGGTCAACCGAGTAGAAAGCGTAGGCCACGCTTTGCCCGCAACCCATGCCAGAGCGGTATCTAATGCCAAGGCAGCAGCTTGAATCGATACAGATGCAGGAAACGGTACATACAACCCTTCACATCCCTGCCCTGCAAATATAGGCGGCATACCGCCAACGACCGTTAACAGGCATCCTCGGCTGTTAGCTTGCGTGAGGCATCGATAGCAACCTTGTTCTGAGCGTTGCTTGAGCAGGGTGCGCACAGCGACACCCGCCCCTTCGATCCAGACGTGCAAGGTTGGACAGGATGCAGCCTTGGCAAGCCAATGTCCGAACGCTTCCTCCCCTGTGGCATCAATAATCAAATCCAGGCCGGCTAAATTCACATCCTTGGCATCGCTGGAAAAGTGGGTCACTTTCGCAGTTGGCATCGCACTGCCTAGCTCTTCGGCCATTGCAGTTGCTTTACCTTGGAACAGGTGGTTGAAGCCCAGTCGATGTCGACCGAGATTCTGAGGCATCAGCGTATCGTTATCGATCAGCAGCAGTTCACCACCACCCGTTCCAGCGCCGGCCTTGACGAGCATCTCAGCGAGAAATCCGCCGATGGTGCCGCACCCAATCATCCCGATGCGTTTGCCTGAAAAGGTTGTCCGACCCGGGATATTGCGCTGGCTTAAATATGCGTCATCAAGTCGGAGCATCGTAAGAAGAGTGACAGCGCATTCAAAGATAGGAAGGCGCTGATCAGTCGAACGTTGATCATTGGGTCGGTTGGCCTGAAGGTCGTGCACGAGAAAACCGTAGCTGTATCCAGTCTTTTGAGACTCGATGACGATCATGACATTCGGCTGCCCATCTCGGTATGCCGCGGTGATTCTGTCGCGAATTTTGCGGCGGCACGCATCGTCCAGCTCTGCTTGCCAGTCGAGAATATGACCGACTGTTTTTGGCGGCCAATTTTTTTGAAGTGGTCTCGGCGCCACGGTGGACGTGATCATCTCAACCCGCGTGTAGAACTCCAAAATCTTTCGGCCTGCATGCGTAAACTTGAGCCGGCTTCTCTCGACATCGTCGGTAAGCACATAAAACTTATTGTCCGACAGTTGAAGTACATTCAGTGAGCCAGACGAGCGACGATCAACATCATAAAAGCAGTACGCGCCTTCCCAGTAGATGAAGAATTCCTCTTGCAAATCGTCCTTCATTTTCCCGGCGAGAATTTCCTCCAGTACCTCAGTCGCCTGGAGCAGCGACGTCCGGGTTTGCCTTACCGGGTCGTAGATGTCTATGACCTCGGTTCCCGGCGCTGCGTAGCATAGATATCCGTTCGGGCTCAGGTGAGGCACAAGGTTCGGTAGTGGCTTAGGCACACCGGTCACCCATAATTTCAAGGGACGTTCGAACGCGCGATCAATCCACACCTCGCATTGAACAGTCCCCTGAGTGGAGGTAGTCAATTCTCCGGCCATTGCCAGCCAACTCGGATTCGGCTGGGGTTCTACCTTGATAAATCCCCATCCGATCATATGGCGCAACACTTCGGGCATGGAATCCATACGTCAGCCTGCCTTGGTGCGTTTCACAGGCTCCGGCGGGCCCGTGAGAGGGGCGATCGCAGCCATGGAAGCTGGCATGCCTTCAGGATTGGACTTCATGCGGTGAGGCGCATACGGGAACCGGTCGCCCAACATGCTGTGTACCCAGTTGTAGGCTGTCTGCGCATCCGCTGCATCAATAGCGCCTTGCAGGTACTTCGCAAATTCTTGGAACAGCTCTACGGCCTCCGCGATCGCCTCTTTGGGCATGTGAGCCGTGAGCGACGCTTCGGGATCGATGGGGCTCTGGACGCCGTTGCGAAGTGCATCCGGAATGCCCTTGACCACGTTCAGCAGAGCCCGGTCATCGCGCTTGTCAAAATACTCGAAGAGAGGACATGCTGCTGCCATTAGCAGGATTGAACTAGGGCCTTTGTCTTCCCACTGCTTGTCACGAAAGGCCTTCAGGTAACGAACCACCCGAATGAGTTGGTCGCCCTTTTCCTGACATTCGCGCTTGAACCAATTTTTCATAGCCATGGGATCAGACTTACGCCAACCCTGCTTGAGGTCGGCCAACAAAATCTTGTCCGAGGGTAAGGTCTTCCAGCTGTCGCGCTCAGAGTTGATCGCACTGTCGAACGTTGCGTGGCCACGGCTTTCCATGCTGGCTTTGATCAGCTTGAACAACGTGTCTGGAATCACATACAGAGGCAGGTCAATGTGAGCGTAGGGAGAGATCGTGACCCTGACACAGGTATCCTTACTCTCGGTGCGCCACCCTCTTTCGGCACACATCGGCCCGAGCACGTCGATGACCGCGTCGAAGAACAAGCTGATCGCAAGCTTAGGACTGCTCTCCTCGCGCATGACACTCAGCGGAAGGTAGACGCCATCGTCGATATCGGACTGCTGAGGCGGCGTTGTGCAAGGGCTGTTGAGGGTTTTGTACGCACGCGATCCCTGGATGTAGAACCGTGGCTCACAGATTTCCCCCTCAAGCCCTTTTTCACTGAGTACGCGAGGCAGGTCAGCTTTCAGGGCTTCGCGAATATCTTGACGCGCCCCATCAATTTCGGCCAGCTCATGGGACTTAAGGTTGAGTTCATCAAGGAAGCAGGCTTCCCCAGTAGTCGTGAATAGCAAGGGACTAAAATTTGGCATGACGCCTCCGCTCAAGGGCTGAATGAACGGTGCCTCCGACAATGCTGACCCTCACACCAAGACTACCGAGCGCCAGGCTCATGAATCTTGTCACTGCAACCCTACGCCAACCACGTAATTCCAGAGGGTGCAGCCCTACCCGGTACGTCAGCCGAAATGCTCGATGACACGTGCCAGCTATGGTGCCATCACACCACATATAGATCAATCACCATGAAAATACACTACATATAGTTTTTCTCAACATCTTTGCGCTAGCTGGCAATGGGCCTTGTGAACGTTACTTGCCCCGCCGTATTGAGCCCTTCCGTCCATTTGCGGTCGGTAAAATAAGTGCCCTCCATGACTAGCCCGTCCCCAGATTCCTTGACGAACACCCTCCCCGCACCGGTGTGCTGATTTGTGTCAGTTGCCAGTGGAACCCGGGTGTAGTTGATGAACATGTAGTTGAGCTCAAGCAGGCCAGTCTGCTCGCTTGGCCGGACGGATACACTGATGGTCTTTGATTCCGAGTAGCCGTCAGCCCCAACGAACTCCATTTTGACGCTGAACAGGCGAGCTTTGATCTTGACCTTCCCCTCAACAACGTAGAGCGAAGACCCGTCGCTTTGGCCAAGCCATTTCTGCATGATCCCCCAGTTGGACTGCAGCTTCATGTCCCACTCACCGTCAATGGGTGGGAAGATTTTGCAGACAAAAGGCAGCTTGCATAGCCATACGAACATGAAGGTCTGGCCCAGAAAATAGAAAACGGCAGCGCCTATACCGACCGCAGAGGACACAGGCCGACGAAGATCCATCACTGGGCCAGCCAACAGCACGGACATGTCCTGCAAATGCAGCAGCAGGAAAATGACCACACATGTGGTAGCAAAATACCAGAGGGTCTTGGTGATCCCTATGACTTGATACATGCAGTTCCTCTATGGATAGGGGGAGAAGTCTCACCCTATACGTTCGGCTACAGGGTGTATACGGATGTCCCGATGCGGATGATTTACGGGAGAACAGCGTGACTATCAAGGCCAGCTATACCCATGCAGCAAACCCGACAAGGAAGCTCCTGCGAGGCATGATTTCGGAGGGAGGCTGAGCAGGGATCCATGAAAACTGCGAGCTAGGGGCTCCGAATGGAATACACGCCAATTGTGGATGTTCAGAGCCGGATAATTAAGAATTTTGCATGGTTATCAACATTGATCACGCCTTCGACCAAAGTGGTGTGAGGTGCAAGGCGGAGACCTATGTCAAAGGCGCAGGCGCAGAGCCGCTGTCGAGCAAATGTGGAACGCCAGCAGTCCATAATCCGCCCTATGCTAAAAGGTGTATGACAAACCTGTCTTCGTCTAAGGACGTTTCCGCCACTTCCCGGAAGGCCCATTCGCCGGCTGCCGATTCGGCGGATATGAAGAAATCACGGAAATCACCAACAGCTCAGAAGACCTGATAAAGGACGTCCAACACAATCGCTAACGGATGCGAGTGGTAATGATCAAGGAAGCGCTTGGAAGGGGGAAAGCCTGAAGACGATGGAGTAGGCCCCGGGCTTAGCTTGGTATGAACCGTCTTTGAACTGCCAACTGTCTCGCAAAGACGTGTCTTTTTGACAGCTCGCCGCGAGCTTTTACTTCATCAAATGTCGTTGGCGCAGCGTTCATGGCGCCTGCAAACCCCTCACCACCTTGAGAGAAGGTAGTGTTCTGCCAAAGGAATCCTTCCGTAGACAGAAGTAATAGGCCGTTCACCTAGTGCGCGCCATGATTGTGCCGATCCAATAGAGCGATGACATATCTGGAATCTATGAAATAGATTTTTCGCACTTCTGCGTCTCCACGCAAAATCATTCCGACGTAGTGAAGGAAGCCATCAATTCTTGCGAATACCGGCCCACCGCTCATTAGGTTCATGGGGTGATCCACCTTATCGACGTCCATTGCGTAGATACCTTCCACGCCTGTGTCATTGCCTAGACGTCCATGCAGAATCGAAGCGATAGGAACAATCTTGAAGTTTTCAGGGTCGTATCGATCCTCAACGTCCGGGTATCCTGCAGCATAAAGGGATTGCCCCTGCTTGAGTTCAGATGCGGGCCGATTCCACTGATCCAGTTTCCAAGACCACCAACCCAGTTCATCATGACCGTTCGGCAGCCCCCGGATGTGCCATGCATAAATGTCATCAAGCTCATCCCGATCGAGTCGAGGCGCTTTAGAAGGGGTGACCCCACCATACATCTCTAAGGTAACCTCCGTACCCGGAACCAGAAGCCGAAACTCCTTGCGTTCGGCCCCTAAGTTTTCGATAACGTGCAAAGCCGTAACTGCGAAATGAACACCATGCCATATGACGACAAACAGCGACCCTCCGCCCCACTGCGCGTTATCGTACGTTGCTGGGCCAGGAATTTTTTGGAAAAGAACTGGGCGGGTACCCGTCAGAAGCGGTGTTCGCAGTTCGATCGCAGCCTTTCTTTTAAGGATCTCCTGCAGTTGCACAAAGACCCTGCTGTGCTCATCAGGCGGCATTCTTAGGCGTTCCGCAGAATTCAGCTGCAGAAGCTGATGAAGAGGAGCTATAGCCTCGGTGCGCAAACCGTTGAAGGCAGCTATGAGGTGTTGAGCTGCGCGCGCGGGCACAGTCTCGATCAAGGCCAGCCCTCTATGTAGGTGGCCAAGTAAAATGTCAGTGTCATCGGCAAGGCGCGCCCAGAGGCTAGCTTGTTCCTCATCGCCTTGCGCGGCATAAAAATCTGCCAAATCTAGGGCGTCATGGCGGTTGCCTGACTGCCACCCCTTGATTTTCGATCCAATGAAATCTTCATCGGAATTGTCATATCCAGTTTGGTCGTATAGTGGTGGCATGGTTGGTACTTTATAGAAAGCCGCTTAGGACTTGCCGCTAGGCTGCCAGTACGGGCGTTGGCTGTAGATGATGATCCGATTTGCTACCGAAGGCATCGCTTGGTAGAGGTATGGGCGCGCCATTGTTCTGGCTTCATTACCCCAGAAGCTACGCTACTGCCCCTTAAGTGGCAGCGTGCCGGGTCGGCGCGGGAATTTCAATTGGCGCGTTTTGACCTAAACGAACCGTATGAAAAATGTAACCGTCCGGGCAAGTCATCTAGCGTAGCTGGCTCTATTGTTTTACGAGATTGCGCAACGATGAAGCTCAGCCCTCAATGTCGATCAGGGACTGCCGGGCATCATCACCCCAGTCAGACCCGATC
>Ga0308166_1002158_pt1 | contig 18821 bp, 17 predicted proteins | sample PhyCR2_2_FD_202137 | JGI IMG/M metagenome (GOLD analysis project Ga0308166, IMG submission 202137) | Phyllosphere microbial communities from UC Gill Tract Community Farm, Albany, California, United States - DLSLCC.R2 | ecosystem: Host-associated > Plants > Phyllosphere > Unclassified | place... | reverse complement strand
TATTTTAGTCAATCTCAATACAGCTTATAAAAGCCATGAACTTGAATATGTGTTGAATAAAGTCTCATGCAAAGGATTGATTATTGCTTCTCAATTCAAAACCACTGATTACCAAGAATTACTGACAAAAATTGCCCCTGAATTACCTAATAGTCCAGATAAAGTGCTCAGTTCAGCGCGACTGCCACATTTAAAATTTGTCATTAAAATCGATGACCAACAACATACGGGTATTTATCGCTTTAGTGATTTAGTCACCACACCAACTTCTGAGCAGCTTGAACAATTAAAACAATTAGCGAAGCAACATCAGTTTGATGAAACCATTAATATCCAATTTACCTCAGGAACAACAGGTAACCCTAAAGGGACTATGTTGACCCATCATAATATTTTAAATAATGGTTATTTCGTGGGGGAAGGCATTCGTTTAACCCCGCAAGATAAAGTCTGTATTTCTGTGCCGTTGTTTCATTGTTTTGGCATGGTGATGGGGAATTTGGCATGTGTTACGCATGGTTCAACAATGGTCTATCCATCGGCGGTATTTAATCCTTTAGAAACTTTAAAAGCGATTCATCAAGAGCGTTGCACGGCAGCTTATGGCGTGCCAACCATGTTTATTGCCACCTTAGAACATGAACAGTTTAATGAGTTTGATCTGTCGAGCTTAAGAACAGGCATTATGGCAGGTAGTCCTTGTCCACGTGAAATTATGCAGCGTGTTATAGACCGCATGCACATGTCTGAAATCACGATTTGTTATGGTATGACTGAAACCTCACCAGTCAGTGTACAAAGTTCGGTAAATGATTCGATTGATAAACGTGTGAGTACAGTTGGTCATGTTCATCCGCATGTTGAAATTAAAATTGTCGATTTAGAAGGGCAGATCGTTCCGCAAGGAACTTTGGGTGAGCTATGCGTTCGCGGTTATTCAGTGATGGCTGGCTATTGGGGCGAAGAAGAAAAGACCAAAGAGGTCATTGATGCTGCTGGCTGGATGCATACAGGTGATATTGCCGAAATGGATCAAGAGGGTTTTATTAAAATTAAAGGCCGTATTAAAGATGTGGTGATTCGCGGTGGGGAAAATCTCTTTCCAAAAGAAATTGAAGACTTTTTATACACTCATCCAGATGTGAGCGATGTGCAAGTTATTGGCTTGCCAGACGCCAGATATGGTGAAGAACTCTGTGCTTGTATTATTTTGCATGAGCATCATCAAATTGATGAAGACAGCATTCGCCAATTCTGCAAAGAGCATATTTCTCATAATAAAGTGCCGCGCTATGTCCGATTCTTTAATGAGTTTCCAATGACAGCTTCAGGCAAAGCGCAGAAGTTTAAATTGCAGGAAATTATGCGAGCTGAACTTAATTTAACAGGAAATGTCTTTGACTAAAGAAGTCAAAAACTTGATCAAAGTGCAGCAAACTATAAATTGAAAGGTAGTTTAAATAGAGGATAAGCAAAATGGCAAAAGACTTTAATAGCCCAAAGGTAGTCGAAGGATATGACGAACATATTCGTAAATTAATTCCGGGTTATGAAGTGATCCATCAACAGGTGGATGCCATTTTGCAATCGGTGTTGCCGCCAAATGCTCATATTTTAATTGTGGGTTGTGGCACGGGGTATGAACTCGAATATTTACTTAAACGTCATCCAAACTGGAAATTTACAGCAGTTGATCCATCTTTGACTATGCTGCAAAAAGCTCAGGAACAGGTTGAACTTTTAGATAAATCTTCTCAAGTCATCTTTGTTCACGGTGAAACGTCAGCTTTACCTCTTGAGAATTGCTTTGATGCTGCACTTTCTATTCTCGTGGCTCATTTTATTGCAGATGACATAAAACCTGTTTTTTTTAAGGGTATTTATGATCGCTTAAAAGAAAAAGCGATTTTGCTGACCTACGATTTAATGACGTGTGTAAATCCACAGCATCTTCAAGCTTTACGTTATTTATGTTTGGCACAAGGCTTAACAGAAGAACAATGTCAAAAAATGTTAGAGCGTATGGCGCAAGACTTTTTTAGCCTAACCACTGAAGGATATATAAAACTTTTAGAAAAAACTGGTTTTGAAAGTGTGCATCCTTATACGCAAATTTTGACGTATCAAGGGTTTATTGCAAAAAAATAATGGATTTGGGAAAGCGTTAATACGGATATAAAACCTGCATATTCTCAATGAGGAAGAGAATATAAAAACTGAAAAAAATTAGAAGATTTAGCTTTACTTAAAACAAATTAAAAGTGGTTTTCAGGCCGCTTTAGGGAGGTTTTGTCTAAAAAATATGATCGAAGGTTTTTCTTGTGAAAGAAAGACAAATTTTAAGCACCTATTTTAGATAGGTACATAACAAAAAGGATGTCGAGATCTTTAAGTCGAATTAAAGATCAAAAGGAAAATTTCATGATGAAAGTTTTAAATAAAACGGTTCCAAAAAGCCTGTTGGCTGTTTCTGTGACCCTGTTTGTGTCTTCTGCTTTTGCAGGTCAAACAGATCCTGAAATAGCACAACTTCGCCAAGAAGTAAAAGAACTTCGGGCGATGTTACAAGCCAATATGCAGGCGCAAAAATCTTTATCGCAAGGACGAGTGGAACTAGCAAATTCAGCGACTCCTCAAGCCGTACCTGTACCACCGCAAGGTTTAACCAAGTCTGGTGCAGAATTTAACTTATATGGTTATATACGGGCAGATGCCTCTTATCAAATGAAAGGGGCATCTACGATGTATAACAATATTAGCGGTGTTCCACTTGAGAACACGCCAGAAGAATCTGCACAAAAAGACCAGTTGCATAGTACGGTTAATGTGACACGTTTCGGGTTGAATTTTAAAACCCCGACGGCCGCGGGTGAGGTGGGCGGAAAGTTAGAAATGGACTTCTTTGGGGCAGCCACTCGTGATCAGTTTAGAATACGCCATGCTTATTTAACGTTTGATAAATGGCTTATCGGTCAAACGTGGTCAACATTTATTGCACCTGAGTATTATCCGGAAACGATTGATGCGGGCACATTTGTAGGCAGTGCATTATTAAGATCACCGCTAGTTCGCTATAGCGATAACTTAACGGCAAATACAAGCTTTGCAATATCGGTTGAAGATCCGAAATATACTGCAACCTCAGATCCAGATAATCAAATGCGTTTACCAGCATTGGTAGGGCGCTTAAATCATAAATTTGCCAATGGCTCGATGTTGTCGGGACGTAGTTTTGTTGCCGAAAAGAGAACTAATCATGATGAGGAAGTCGCTTGGGGCGTAGGCTTGGGTGGTAAATACCAAATTACGCCCGATACATTACTCAAAGCCGATTATTACCATGTCAAAGGAGATGGGCGTTTCCTGCTATGGAGTAACAGCGGCTATGCAATAGATGATCAAAACAATATGCATAGCAATGAATTTGACACCGTTTCTTTAGGTATTACTCATCAATTTACACCGCAAATTCGCTCGACTTTAGGCTACGGCTATATGAAAGCCAAAGATGATAACCGTTTTGCCGAATTACAACGTAATAGCACCACCCAAAATAAAGAGCTTTGGCAGGGCTGGGTGAATGCACTTTATAACCCATACAAACCAATTACCTTGGGCGTCGAATATGTGTATGGCGAACGAGAAACTTTTGATGGACGTAACGGGATTGATAACCGCTTCAATATGATGGCGAGTTATGACTTTTAATTTATTCAATAAAACCTTGAATAATTTGTTTTTTCTTTAGGGTGCAGTATGTCGTTTTAAAAAATTGAATATGAATTTATCTCACAAAGGAGGTGAGTAAATGACAACATCTAAATTAAATGTAAATGAAGTTATTGATCAGGCCAGATTTACCCCTTTTCACTGGAGTATTTTACTTTGGTGTTTATTAATTATTATTTTTGATGGTTATGATCTGGTGATTTATGGCGTGGTACTGCCTTTGCTAATGCAAGAGTGGTCGTTAACAGCTGTACAGGCGGGGATGTTAGCAAGTACAGCACTATGCGGAATGATGTTTGGGGCAATGTTCTTTGGAACATTGGCAGACAAAATAGGCCGTAAAAAGGTAATTTTAATCTGTGTGACTTTTTTTAGTGGTTTTACCTTTTTAGGTGCTTTTGCATCAAGCCCACTTGAGTTTGGGGTACTTCGGTTCTTGGCGGGACTAGGCATTGGTGGGGTTATGCCAAATTTAGTTGCACTTACATCAGAATATGCGCCTAAACGTATAAGAAGTACTTTGGTGGGAAGTATGTTTAGTGGTTATGCAATTGGGGGAATACTTTCAGCATTGATCGGTAGTTATTTGGTTGAAAGTCAGGGGTGGCAAATTATGTTTTTAATTGCCGGTATTCCATTATTTTTATTACCTGTCATTTGGAAGTTTTTACCTGAGTCTTTAACCTTTTTAGTTAAGACGGGTAAGACTGAGCAAGCACAGCGCATTATTCAAAAAATTTCGCCTGAACAAAACCTAACGATCACTACGCAATTAGTGCTTAATGAAGATAATGTTCCAACAGGTAGTTCTGTAAAGGGATTATTTCAACAAGGCCGTGCTTTCAATACACTCATGTTTTGGCTCGTGTTCTTTATGTGCTTGCTCATGGTGTATGCCTTAAGTAGCTGGTTACCAAAACTCATGCTGGCAGCAGGTTATTCACTCGGAAAGAGTATTTTGTTCTTGCTTGCTCTAAATGTTGGCGCAATGATCGGTTCAATCGGCGGCGGTATTTTGTCTGATAAATTCCATTTAAAACCGGTAATTATGGGAATGCTACTGGCGGGAGTTTTAGCTTTAGTCGGTTTAGGCTTTAAGTCACCCGCCTATGTTTTATATGGTTTGGTGACCGTTGCAGGAGCTGCAACGATTGGTACTTCAATTCTTCTTTATAGCTATGTTGCACAATATTATCCACTAAGTGTGCGTTCTACTGGGATTGGCTGTGCCTCTGGTGTAGGTCGAATTGGGGCTATTGTTGGACCTATCTTAACGGGCCTGTTATTGGGTTTAGAGTTACCACATAAGATGAATTTTGTGATGATCGCAATCCCTGCAATTTTAGCGCTTTTCGCCGTCATGGTTTTAAGACGATATGCAGCTGAAAAACAGCCTATTACACCAAAACTTAATGTCGAGTTAGAGGGGAATTAATCCATATTGATACAGGTAGGAAGCAAATTCCTACCTGTATCTAGACATTAATTATGGAGTAACTGGTTTACATCAACCAGATTTGCCATTTGTTGATTCCCACGGTCATTCGGATGTAAATGATCTCCCGAATCATAAATTGGATTTAATCGGTCAGGATGCTTAGGGTCTTTTAAACCTCGCTCAAGATCAAGTACGCCGTCAAATGTATGGCTGGTTCTGATCCAGTGATTAATGCGCTGACGTAATTCATCTTTATTCGGTTGATAGTAGTTATCAAGAGGAGTATTTGGTAAAGCTCCTGAAAATGGTAATAAGGTTGCTCCAATCACTTGAATACCTTGGCGATGTGCTTCATCTACAACACGTTTATAACCTTGAGTAAGTGCTTCAAAAGTCGGTATTTGTTGTTTAGGTGCAAAAGCAGTACCGGGCCATGAAATATCATTAATAGCCACCAGAACAATTAATGTTTTCACACCTGAATATTGAAATACTTCTTTTTGTAAGCGTTCTAAAGCACTGTCACCCATACCGTCGTTAAGTAACCGATTCCCTGAAATTCCACTATTAATTACCGCGACTTGATGTGGTGATAAGCGCTTAGCTAAAAAGTCGGTCCATCTCGTATTTGCATCTAAAGTTGCAGTTGCTCCATCGGTAATGGAGTCTCCAATGACTGCAACAACATGGGCTTTACGCTTCGGTTTTACTTCTACAGCCGACAATAATAATCGCGCAGTTGTGGTTTTGGCACTGCTAGGCGTATTTAAGTTCGCAGTCTGGTTACCCGTAATGAGCCAACTGGTTTGTTTCGCATCCCAATGAAAAGTTTTAAATTTAGTGGGCTTTTGAATAAAGCTATTTACCATTAACTGTGCATGATCTGGAACAGGGAGCTGGATTGGATCACTCATCAGTTGTTTGCCTGGTAAAATTTGTGCTTTAAGCTTTCCAGAGAAATAAACTGGATAAGCACTCTTTGATTTAAGACTTTGTCCTTTGACTAGCCCCACGGTAGTTTTATCAATATAAAGCGGTTGATCACCATATTGATTTGTAAAAACGAGTCTAATAGCTTCACCACCTAAACTAATTTGACTAATTTGTTTAATGGTCTGATTCGAGATTTGATCTGGAATATTTGTCGGGAAAACGAAATCTTTATTCCAGACTTTTTGTGGGCTAGCTGCCCAAGTGGTAACCCACTGGCTCTTTTGTACTTCTGCTTGTGCAAAGCTCGTAAATAAAACAAGAGAGAATAGGGCGGGTTGATAAAGTTTCATCTCGTGAACTCTTTAAAACGAATTAAAGTTATCTTGAAACAAATTGCTGGCTTGTTATAGCGACCTAAGCGGAATAAGATTTGTGAATGAAATTCATAAATAGATTTTGTTATGTCCTATTTTGATATTAATCGGTCTGGCGAGTTGACAATTTTTATTCGGGTAGTTGAATTAGGAAGCTTCTCGGCAGTCGCAAGAGCTTGTGACATGACGCCGTCTGCGGTGAGTAAGTTAATTTCTCGGTTGGAAAAAAGACTTGGCGTTAGGTTGCTTAATCGCTCAACACGTCAGTTTCAACTCACCAGTGAGGGATGCCAATTTTATGAGCAAGGTATTCAAATACTTAATAATCTGGATGAACTAGAACAATCAGTTACGGCAAACCATATACCGCAAGGGCGAATTAGAATTCATACCAGTCTTTCATATTGGACACACTTTTTATTACCTTGTATTTCTCTATTTAACGAGTGCTATCCACAAATTGAATTAGAGGCTCATTTGAGTGATGAAATCATTAATTTAGTTGAGCAAAGAATTGATGTCGCAATTCGTACAGGACCTTTGAAAAGCTCAAATTTGGTTGCTCGCTCACTCGGAAGCACTCAGAAACATTATGTATGTTCACCTACATATATTGAAAAGAATGGTTGTCCGCAGCATCCAGAAGAGTTATACGAACATCAGCTTTTAGACGTAAGTTACCAACGTCAAAATAAAACGTGGCTTTTTAAAAAAGACGATCAAGAAATCACACTTGCTCCCACTAAGGTTTTAAGGGTAAATCATGGAGAAGCCATCTTACAGTTAGCGCTTGCAGGTACTGGTATTGCACAGCTTAACCAATTCCAAGTCAAAAAAGCTTTAGAACAGAAACAGTTGGTCAAAATCCTTGAAGACTGGAATATCAAGGCTTCAGAAGAATTTCATACCGTCTGGATCGGACATGATAAATATGTCCCTAAGCGCGTAAGAGCTTTTTTAGATTTCTTGGTAGAGCATGCAAAAGTTAGTTAATGGAGTCTTTTCTTGCGCTTAATTGACATTGGTGCATAGTTTCATTCATAGTTTCCACAAAGTGCATATTCGCATTAATATTTTGTAAGCTTACTTTGGGTAAGTTCTCTACAAACTGCGGCGAATAATGTTTTTCTAAAGAGTTATAAATACAGTTGCATTGTGAAAGTGCACGACCTGCCCAAACACAATGTGTATTAAATTCATTTTTACTGATAGACCTGCAACCTAATAAACTTATAGAACTTATTAATAGGGTGCAGATTAAAACAATACGATATAAAAAAAACATCATTATTGCTCTTCATTGGTTGTTGTTATCGTTAAGTCATGTTTATAGAAATTTTCTAGTCTTTATCGAGCGTTAAATATGGAAATATTTACTCTGAAAAGATAGGAAAGCAGAAACATAAAACTGTAGGATATTTTCTTGAAAATAGTTTCAGTGAAGTCGATAACGTGATGAAGAGTAGAAGAAAAAACACGATATAAAATAATAGTCATTAGAGACTCCTTGATGAAAGAAGTTGCGCCCAATCACTGCTATTAATTATGGTGGTGAAACGAAAGAGGGTTAGCAGACTGATACCTAAGAAACCAGCACACCCGAAGGTGTCCCACTCCCGTTCCTCCGTCAAAGGCACGAGGGGCTACACACCAAAAAACTTGTTTTTAGTGCGCTTAGGTAGACGGTCTGCTAAAACCGACTGACAAAATAGGTCAGCCGGAGCATCATAAGCTGAGCCTTAAAGCGGGTCAATTGCAAAAATAAAAGATTGGTTTATATAAACAAATATTAATATTTTTAAATTTTCATTAATAAAATAATGAGTTATTTAGAATTGAAAATATTGAATAATGGTTCAATAAAGGTTAAAAAATAATTTTTAATGTTTATATATCAAACATTTATTAATTGTTTATTTATATAGTGTTTGCAATTGTTGACTTGATTCAACATAAGTTAAAAAAGAGTGGAGAATTTTGATTTTATGAATATGCTGTAATCAAATAAATAGCTGTTGCCAAATTTTAATTAAAATATCAATTGCAAGAAAAGTAATTTTTTAACATTTATTTTATTTAGCTTTTTACAAAAGCTTGCACAACCTACAAAACTTAAGAGAACCACAGCGGTAGGCCAACATAAGATAATGTTATTCATAAATCTACATCTTAAGATTTATAAGGGTGACCTCAATGTTAAGAATTTTTTGTGCAGTGAGTATGGTAGTTGCAATCGCAATGGGTATGAGTGCATGCCAAGATCGAAACTCAACAGATGATGATGGAACACATGGCTCTAATGATCCAGCAACTACTCAACAAATGGAAAAAAACTCATAATTCTTTTGTTTAAGAAAACTCACTTTTAAGTGAGTTTTCTTATCGTTATTTTCTATAAAATATGTAACATAATAAAAAAAGCAATTATATGAAAATATAAAATTAATCAATAAATTAGTCTGTTATAGTCTTTAGATCAATTTGTTGTTATTGAATTGTTGCGCCAGTAAATTATAGTTTCAAAAAATTAATAAAATAAACACAAGAAATTACTTATATTCATCCTAAATTCATTTTAGTGAATACAATTTTTTAAAGGTAAGGATATGCCCCAGTATTTAAAAGTAGCTGAGAAAATCTATCAAAATGTTAAGGAAAAAAAGGGGTTTACAGATGACCCTATGGAAGATCTTAACAATTTAATGATTGAGCTCAGACATGAGATTAAGGGGACAAAGCTTAAACTTTTATACAATTATATTGATTTCGCTGAATTGCTGATTAAGCCTCTTCAGGAATCTAAAATTAAATTGGATTTAAGTATTATTCCGAAGAGTAAAAATACGCAAGAATTTGTGTTATGGCATGCAGGTTTTATTGAGCGTATTACTACAGGTGGCCAAGAAAAGTTACCTCCAATTCGCGATAAAGTTGCATTGCCTGCATATGCTTATGAAGAAACATATCCTGCTCAAGAGACTCCCGTGAATAACGGAGAAGAAATTATTGAATATTTTAAGAAAAACCAAAACTGATATTTTGTTTACGTATGGCTCAAGTCTATTGTTAGACTTTTGCGTTAAATAAATGGGAAAAACCAGTAACTTCAGTCAAGAAATAAGGTGGCGGTATGTTTGTATATTTTACTGATGGAACTTGCATTAATGATTCTGAAATTTATGGTGTAAAAGCTAAGCAAGAACAAAACAGATATGTCGTAGAAGTTACGATCAAGCCAACACATACACTATCTACAACGCCAGATGTACAATTTAAAAAAGAAATTTTTGATGATCCGCACCAAGCCAATCAATATCTTAGTAATAATTTTAATATGCCGCCGTTTTTCTAATTTATAAATATTTCAAATAATAAAAAAGCTTATTTCCCAGGGCCAATAGGAAATAAGCTATATGCTTTGGACCAATTAAGGATGTTACATATCATCCCATGCATCTTTAATGGCTTGTTTTGCATGTTCCCATTTTAATCGGGATTCAGCTTTGAGTTCTTCCCACTTTTGTTGCAAGCTACCTTCCATATCTTCAAACTGAGTTCCTTCTTTAGATTCTGAACGGGCACGGTGACCTAGTTCATAAGCTGCAGAAAAATCACGATCATAATCCAGATCTGGCGTAGTTAATTGAGCTTCTTGATAATAAGGTCGAGTAAGATAACTTTCTCGCCAGCGAGAGTCAGAATAATTATGGTCGCCAGCTACAAGTTGAGCATGGTCTGTATTTTGATCTGTCATCAGTTTTTCCTCATCTCTTATTTAATTTTATGCTTATGTTAAATTTAGGAAGGTGAGGGCACCTTCCTAAATAAAATGAATGACCGCATCAAATGACATTTAAGTCAGCAACGGATTAGCGTTGCTGATTGTTGTTATTTGAGTTTTGTTGGCCTGAATCTTTTTGATTCGAACCTTGTTGTTGACGGCGGTTGTCATTTTGCTGTTGTTGCTGATTGTTTTGTTGCTGTTGATCGTTTTGCTGTTGGTTGCCTTGTTGCTGCTGGTTGTTACGGTTGTCGTTTTGCTGTTGTTGTTGCTGTTGATTATCGCGTTGATTGCTTTGATTATTAGTAGTGCTCATCTTTAATTACCTCATATCATTTATGATGTGTGTTTTATCTGAGAGCTTCAGATAGGTTCATTTAAACATGAAATTTTTTAATGTGTAGCTTTGGGGTGTTACCCTATATTTAAATGTAAATTCAAAAATTAAATAAAACCTTGATTTCTATAAAATGTAATTTTAATGATTAAACATAATTAATATGAATATAGTTAAAATTACATTTGGGTACATAGAGGTTAAATAAAAGCTATGATCATTTCTAAATATGTATTTGTTATCTTTTATGAAGGAAAGCTATTTTTTATTATCTAATATTATATATTCTATATCTTGAGTAATGTAATAGAGCAGTTGTCTAAGTTTAAGATAGGGTAATCCTTTAAATATACGTCTAAAATTATAAAAATTATCTTTATAATAAATGGAATAAAAAAAGGTACCTACAGGTTTTTCTTGAGTTTCAGAACCTCCTTTTTTTAATAACCCAGTACAGGCAATATAAAGATCGGCATTTAAGAGTTCTTTACCTTTTTTGATCATCTCTACAGTGACTTGCATCGACTCAGGCGTATATTTTTCAATGAGTTCTGGTGAAATATGAAGTGTATTTTCTTTTACACGTAAGTCGTAGCTAACTAAGCTCCCAATAAGAATATCACCTGAATAGGGACTTAAAGAAAAGCGATAAGCTAAATAACCTGCCGAAGCACTTTCAAAAAAAGCGATTTTAATTTTTTCTTGTGCTAGTAATTTACAACATGAGTTAAACATTTGTATTCTCCTTACAATTGTTTTTAATTTAGTTATAAGATTATTTTTAATTTCTTTTTGTTAAGTTTTTAGTCTTTATAATTTTAAAGGTAAGTTAATTGTAAATATAGTTTATTGTTTATATATTTTTTATAAAAACATATAGTTAAATTATTCGAAAGATGAGAATGTAAGTTTATGTTATTTTTTATGTTATTGAAATATAAAGTTTTTAAAATTGTGGGTTATTTCTTACTAACGTAATATAACAAAGATAGGCTGGGATTATTGTTCAGTTAAAGTATGGTAATTTATATCTCACTAAAGGAGAATAGAAATGCCTGTTGTAGTGAAAAAAAGATTATTAGACTTATTACAAGATAATCAACAGAACTATTACGAATTATTTGTTTTTTTCCTTGATCCTGATATTTCTAGTTTTGAAAAAGAGAAGAAAGCAAGAGATTTTCTTAATGAAGAAATAGATAAAATAGATCAAAAGGAAATTGATTTTCCTGCAACTATAAATACAGTTAAAGAATGGTGTGAGAACGACAATAAACAAAATTGTGAGTTATTTCAGGCTTATCTAAACCGTAGACAAAGTGGGGGTGAGAGAGAGTATTTCCAGAATGTCGGACAGGCATTTGAATTTTTGATTAAGGTCTCTCCAACTAAAAAGGTCGACGGTGCATGGCTCTATAGCTCAGTTCACTACTGGAACGATCCGGTTTTTCATGACCTTATTATTACTTATCTAGAAGAGCTGGGACTCGGTGAGCCGAAAGCAAACCATGTCTGTATTTATGATGACTTATTACGTAGTCTGGGGCTTGATAGTTTTGATCTGCTTTTAGAAGATGAATACTATCATAATGCTGTGATTCAGCTGGCGCTTGGCTATGCTCCACCAGAGTTCATTCCCGAAATTGTCGGCTTCAATTTAGGTTATGAGCAACTACCGCTGCATCTACTCATCAGTAATTATGAACTTGCTGAACTGGGTATTGATTCTAAATATTTTAATTTGCACATCACTATCGATAACATTGATAACGGACATGCAGATAAAGCAATTAAAGTTATAGAAAATATTTATGATAAATACAGAGATAAAGAAGCTTTCTTTAATAAATTAAAACGTGGTTTTGCTCTTAATAATCATGGTGTTTCTTCTTCAAAAATTATTAAAAATTTAAATCTTGAAGATTTAGTCCTTAAAATTTTAAAAAGAAAAGCGCTCGTGGGGCAGCTTATTCATAACGAAACTAGACAGTTTGGATGTAAAACCATTAACCAATGGTTATCAAACCCAGAAGACGTTAAAGGTTTGGTTACACATCTTATTGATCACAAATGGATTAAATTTAATACCGACCCTGAGCAGAGTGTGTTCTGGCGGATGATTAATGAAGAAAATGGAAAAATGTTTGGGGTATTTAACCCTGTGGAACGTCAAATTATTCATGACTGGATTGCTGGTACTGATCATTCTTCTAACTACTTGGCCTACAGTAGAGAACTAAAGAATAGCCAGCGTATTCAAGATTATCTGTTTAGCTATATTTCTGATGGCGAACTTGATGCGCTCCAAGAGCGTATACGTCAGACACCTGATCTTGCCATAAAAATATGCAAGCTGACTCCGTTTTTGGCTCCAGATTCACACCATAAAAGCATTGGGCTTTGGAGCACACGTAAATATGTCGAGCTCCTTTTTCCATATTTAAGTTCCTTTAACAAAACTAACTCTTGAAGTTTTTAATTCACCCCACGTTTAACTTTAAAACATAGGTAATGAACATGACTGATAATGTTAAATCAACAAATAAAACAAGTGAAATGGCTGGTGCTGATGCTGCAAATAAAGCCAATACTACCCAAAAAACTGAACAATTAGACTCAGTCAGAGACGATGCAACCAATGAAGCATTAACCACAAATCAAGGGGTTAAAATTGCTGATAACCAGAATAGTTTAAGAGCAGGTATTCGCGGTTCGACACTATTAGAAGATTTTATTTTACGAGAAAAGATTACTCATTTTGACCATGAACGTATTCCTGAGCGTATTGTGCATGCACGTGGCGTGGGTGCTCATGGTTACTTTCAGGCTTATGAAGGAAATGAGCGCTTAACAAAAGCTGGTTTTTTGACTGACCCAACCATTCAAACTCCAATTTTTGTACGCTTCTCAACAGTGCAGGGCCCACGTGGTTCTGCTGATACGGTCCGTGATATTCGTGGTTTTGCCATTAAATTTTATACTCAAGAGGGTAATTTTGATTTAGTCGGCAACAATGCGCCTGTGTTTTTTGTGCAAGATGGGATTAAGTTTCCAGACTTTGTTCATGCAGTAAAACCTGAACCAGATACAGAAATACCAACAGGAGCAACTGCACACGATACTTTTTGGGATTTTGTGTCTTTAGTACCTGAGTCAGCACACGCGGTGATTTGGGCTATGTCAGACCGTGCAATTCCACGTAATTTACGCTCAATCCAAGGGTTTGGGGTTCATACATTCCGACTCATTAATGCCGAAGGAAAATCACATTTTGTGAAATTCCACTGGACCCCTAAACAAGGTTTAAGTGCGTTAGTTTGGGATGAAGCTCAAAAGCTTGCTGGTAAAGATCCAGATTTCCACCGTCGCGATCTTTATGAAGCCATTGAAAATGGGGTTTATCCTGAATGGGAACTCGGTGTACAAATTGTTGAAGAAGAAGACGAGATGAACTTTGACTTCGACTTATTGGACCCGACAAAAATTATTCCTGAAGAGTTGGTTCCAGTGACACCAATTGGCCGATTTGTTTTAAACAGAAATGTAGATAACTTCTTTGCAGAAACAGAGCAGGTGGCTTTCTGTCCGGGACATATTGTGCCAGGAATTGACTTTACAAATGACCCGCTTCTACAAGCACGTCTATTTTCATATACCGATACACAGTTAAGCCGTTTAGGTGGACCAAACTTCCATCAAATTCCGATCAATAAACCTGTGTGCCCATTCCACAATAATCAACGTGATGGTATTCACCAGCATACGATTCATAAAGGGCAGGCTTCATATCAACCCAACTCAATTGATAATGATTGGCCAGCCGAAACGCCACCTGCTGCTTCAAATGGTGGTTTTGAAAGCTATCCTGAACAGATTAGCGGACATAAACTTCGTCAAAGAAGCGAGACTTTTTCTGATCATTTTTCACAACCGCGCCTTTACTACAAGAGCCTTGCCCCTCATGAGCAAAAGCATGTGGTCGATGCCTATACTTTTGAGTTAAGTAAAGTGCAACGAAAACACATCCGTGAGCGTCAAGTTCAACAAATTTTAGCAAATATTGATCTCGACTTAGCACGACAAGTAGGTGCTAATTTAGGAATTGAAGTGCCTGATTTAACGCTAGATTATAAAAAAACCGCAGTTGAAAAATCGGCTAAATTATCTTTCTTAGCTTTCCCACCCCAAGATATTCAAGGTCGAAAAGTTGCAGTACTCATCCATAATTTAGTCAAATCTGATGCATTAGAAGCTATGAAAAACTGGGCAATTAAAGAAGGGGTGACTCTTCATTTATTAGCGCCAAGCTTAGCTCCTGTAAAAGATCATCAAGACAATATTATTACGGCAGATGGGATGCAAATGGCTGAACCGTCAATTGCGTATGATGCAGTGATTATTCCTGATGGCGATAACTTAAACGCTGTCATGCAAGACGGAGTGACTCGCCATTATCTATTAGAAGCCTACAAGCATTTAAAACCAATTGCATTTTTAGGTAATAAATCTGATTTACTTGAACCGCTAGGTTTAGTTCCCGATGAAGGCACTCTAGTTGGAGATGAATTCCAGCCGATTGCTGAAAAGTTCAAAAACCTGATTATGGCTCATCGTGTTTGGTCACGAGAACCAATAGCTGCCCACATACCAGCTTAAAAAACAAAAAGCCCTGCAAGCTTTAACTTTCAGGGCTTTTTTATAGCTTAGGGATTAGCCATTTACGATTTGACCACCATTTACATGAATGACCTGACCTGTAATATAACTTGCATCATCTGAGGCAAGAAAAAGATAGGCGGGAGCAACTTCACTTGGTTGTCCCATTCTTCCCATTGGGGTGTCTTTACCAAACTCTTTAACGGTTTCTGCATCGAAACTGCTTGGAATTAATGGTGTCCAGATGGGTCCTGGTGCAACACCATTTACACGAATTCCTTTTTTCTGTTTCATTAAATTGTTCGATAAGCTACGCGTAAAAGTCGTAATCGCACCTTTGGTACTTGCATAATCAATGAGCTCATCATGGCCTTGATAGCTGGTAATACTGGTGGTGTTAATAATACTGTCACCTTCTTCCATATAAGGAATGGCTTCTTTAGTAAGATAAAACATTGGGAAAATATTAGTTTTAAATGTCTTTTCTAATTGCTCATTACTAATACTTTCAATTTCTTTTTGTTGATATTGCACACCAGCGTTATTCACTAAAATATTAATTTTGCCGTAATGTTGTAGAACTTTATCAATATCGAGTTTTGCAACATCTGGGTCAGAAATATCACCTTTTAATAAAAGGCAATGTTGTCCTTCTCTTTCAACGAGTTGTTTAGTGATTTCGGCATCTTGATCTTCTTCGAGATAAAGTATCGCAATATCAGCGCCCTCACGAGCAAACAATACGGCGACAGAACGACCTATACCGCTATCGCCACCACTAATAACGGCAACTTTATCTTTTAGCTTATCGCTACCTTTATGGGTACTTTTTATTATCTCAGGTTCAGGACGCATTTTTTCCTGATCACCTGGTTGATGAGATTGAACTTGTGCGGGGGCAGATGTTGGATACTGGTTTGATGAGTTTTCCATTTTTAAATACCTCGGTTGTAATATCTAATTTTCATATAGTGAGCTGTTACCGCGTAAATGTGAGTAAAATGAATTTTTTAATAAGTTGTCTTTGTTATTTTATTTGTAAGGATGTAAAAAAATATTTTATATTTGAGGGCTAAATAATATCGATTAATTTGATTTTGTTTTTATCAATCATGCTTTCAATAATAGATCTATTTCCTGTATCCTCTAACCAGTTTTCTATCGATATATTATTAGATAAGTCTAATATTTTTTTAATAATTTCTTTTGCTCCATCTATATTTTCTGAATTTTTATTATTTTTAACAGCCATATTATCTAGCAACATTTTTATATCTTCATGTTCTATATTTTTTGACTTAATAATATATAAGTCTCTTTGGAAGGGATGACTTGCATGAGGTGGGTCTAATCTATAGCTCCATTCTTTGTCATAGTCCTGCCATGAGTTTTTGGACTTAATATGTCCTAGTAAAATTTCAGGGATAGAAATATGGATATATTGTAGAGCTGACTGTTGATTTTTTAATTGCATAGTTAAGTTACTCAAACCATCTTATTAAAATTAGTTTTAAATATTCATATTAATCTCTCAAGTAAATTAATTCTGAAAATGTAATGATATATGTTATTGTTTTTTAATTAAAATAATTGTTTACTTGTTATTTTCTCAATAGATCTGATGTTGTGTTAGTTTACTGTTTTGTACATTTTGAAATTTTTTGTTATCAGTTAAATTATTTTAACTGTGTTTGTAAAAATATATTGTAGTGTGCCCTTAGGTAATAATGAGTATATCCAATATTTAAAGAGTAAAATTATTAATAATTAAAATTTTTAAAATATTTTAAAAATAATGTGTTTATAAGAAATTTCATTTTTTGATTGATATACATTTAAAAGGATTGATACATCACTTGGGTGGGAAAATATTATAGATATTCTATTGTTATTAAATCCGTTAACTAAAAGCGGTAGTGACTATAATTAAATATAGGAAGATATAACTATGGCTAATACTAGATATGAAGATGATGATAACAATAGAACAGGTACTTCAAATCGTGGATTTGCAAGTATGGATCCTGAAAGAGTACGAGAAATAGCCAGCAAAGGTGGGCGAGCTGCTCACGCGAGTGGTAATGCTCATGAGTTTACCTCTGAAGAAGCTCGTGAAGCTGGCCGAGCAGCCCATGCAAGTGGTAACGCTCATGAATTTACGTCTGAAGAAGCGCGTGAAGCGGGTGCATTAAGCCATAAAAATGATGGCCGTAATGGTCGTGGCCGCGGTCGTGATGATGACGACGATGATGACGATCGCGGTAGCCGCTCAGGTGGTCGAGGCCGAAGCCGTTACGACGACGATGATGACGATGATCGCGGTGGCCGTTCAAGCGGACGAGGCCGAGGTCGCAGCCGTGATGATGACGATGATGACGACGATCGCGGTGGCCGTTCAAGCGGACGAGGCCGAGGTCGCAGCCGTGATGATGACGATGATGACGACGATCGCGGTGGCCGTTCAGGCGGACGAGGCCGTGGCCGCAGCCGTGATGATGACGACGATGATGACGATCGCGGTGGCCGCTCAGGTGGTCGAGGCCGAGGTCGCAGCCGTGATGACGATGATGACGACGATCGCGGTGGCCGTTCAGGCGGACGAGGCCGTGGCCGCAGCCGTGATGATGACGATGATGACGATCGCGGTGGCCGCTCAGGTGGTCGAGGCCGAGGTCGCAGCCGTGATGACGATGATGATGATGACGATCGCGGCCGTTCAAGCGGACGAGGCCGAGGTCGCAGCCGTGATGATGATGACGATGATCGTGGAGGCCGCTCAGGCGGACGAGGTCGTGGTCGCAGCCGTGATGACGATGATGATGACGACCGCGGAGGCCGCTCAGGCGGACGAGGTCGTGGTCGCAGCCGTGATGACGACGATGATGACGATCGCGGAGGCCGTTCAGGCGGACGAGGCCGTGGCCGCAGCCGTGATGACGATGATGATGACGATCGCGGAGGCCGTTCAGGCGGACGAGGCCATGGCCGCAGCCGTGATGACGACGATGATGATGATCGCGGTGGCCGCTCAGGTGGTCGAGGCCGAGGTCGCAGCCGTGATGATGACGACGATGACGATCGCGGTGGTCGCTCAGGCGGACGAGGTCGTGGTCGCAGCCGTGATGACGACGATGATTATGATGGCCGTGGTCAAAACTCTCGTAATCAAAAACGTGATGCCTACGGACGTTTTACGTCTTAAGCAGAATGTTTTAAAAACAAAGGAGGCTTTTGCCTCCTTTGTTTTTTAGCTTACTTACTGTATTTACTGAGGGAGAGGTTGTAGGCCTTTTACAATATCAAGGTATTCAGAACCGTTTAACCAAAAAGATTTTTTCAAAAAAAGTGTCGTCATAATACTTTCGGCTGCTTCGCTATCTGGATTTTCACAAAATAATCCGTAGCTTTCACCTAAAACCGCATCATTTTCAATTAGGCGGATATAGTAAGCATGTTGCTCATTTGCATAACCTAAAACCGCATCACGTTGATTTTTCATTTCGCATGTCTCCATACCAAAAACTGAATTTAACCAGAATGTTAAGTGTTCAGAATCTCATTTGATAAAAATCA
>Ga0308166_1002156_pt1 | contig 18827 bp, 17 predicted proteins | sample PhyCR2_2_FD_202137 | JGI IMG/M metagenome (GOLD analysis project Ga0308166, IMG submission 202137) | Phyllosphere microbial communities from UC Gill Tract Community Farm, Albany, California, United States - DLSLCC.R2 | ecosystem: Host-associated > Plants > Phyllosphere > Unclassified | place... | reverse complement strand
CACCTCCTCGTAACGGCGCCACATCTCGTCCGGGACCTTGCTGGCCGCCGTGATGACGGCAATGCAGGCGTCCGTGCCGCCGGACAGTTCGACGAAGCGGCTGAGAATTTCCTTGTTGTTCTCGCGGTCCTCATGGCCGCCGACGATGACGAGGTGGCCGTGCTGGCGGCGGTCGATCGGTTCGGTCATGCGGCCACCTGCGCGTGCGGCATCTCGCGGTTGCTGGCGATGCCGGCATCCTGGCGGCCGAGGGCAATCACACCCACGTCGATCTCCTGCGGGAACAGCGCCACCCCTTTCTCGGCCGCTTCCTGCGCGCCCATGCCGCCGGCGATCCAGCCGTAGACCGTGTAGGCCAGCAGCCGCTTGACGATATGCTCGCCGATGCCGGTCACGGCGACGGCGCCGTCCTCGCCGGCATAGAAGCCGCTGCCGATGACGGGCGTGTCGCCCACGCGGCCCAGCAGCGACGGCGCCGAGCCGCCCGTGGAGCAGGCCACGGCAAAGCGGCCATGCGCGTCGCGCACGACGGCGCCGACGGTATCGCAGGGCTGGAACGCCCGGGTGGAATCGTAGTTCCAGTGTTCGGCAAAGGCGCGGTTGGCGACGCCCGGCGTGGCCTGTTCCGTGCTGGCCAGCGTCTGCATCAGCTTTTCATGCTTGGCGCGCTGGCGTTCGCTGATTTCGTGCCAGCTGTCGAAGCCGACGACACGGGCGAAGCGCTCGGCGCCTTCGCCGGCCAGCAGCCAGTGCGGCGTGCGCGTGACGGCCTGCGCCACCAGCACGGGATTCTTCACGCGCTGGATGCAGGCGACGGCGCCCAGGGCGCCCGTCGAATCCATGACGGAGGCGTCCATCTCGATGGTGTGGCCGTCCAGGCACAGCACCGAGCCGCTGCCGGCGTTGTAACGGCCGTCGTTTTCCAGCGCAACGACGGCGGCAACGGCTGCCTCCAGCGCCGAGCCGCCGCCCTGCAGGCGGTCGAAGGCGCTGCGGGCCGCGAGCTGGCAGCCATCGTCCTGGTCGCGGCTGCCGCCGGCGCCGCCGTGGGTGAGCACCATGGGCTCTGTCGATACGGATTGTTGCATGATGTCTCTTGTCTCTGGCTTATGGGATAGTTGGATGATCAGTGCCGCGGCCGGGTGGCCGACAGCCACACGGCGGCGATGCGGTCGGTGTCCTGGTAGGCGGGCGTGTCCAGCTCTTCGCCAAAGACGTCCGGATCGATTTCCTCGTATGTCCACGTCAGGCCGTCCAGCAGCGGCGTGACGGCCGCCAGGAACGGATCGCTGTTGTGGCGCATGGCGACGCCCGTGTACAGCAGCAGCGTGCCGCCGGGCGCGAGGCGCTTGACGGCCTGCCCGACAAGCGACAGCGACAGGCCGGCCCCCAGTTCGCCGCCGCCATGGCGGTACGCACGCTCGGACGGATCGAGCAGGTAGGGCGGGTTCGAGACGATCAGGTCCAGTTCCCCATCGATGTCCTGCAGCAGGTCGCTGCGGCGCACGTCGACGTTCGTCAGGCCCGCCAGCTGCATGTTGACGCCGCACAGCCGCATGGCCTTGTCGTTGATGTCCAGCGCGTACACGTGCGCTTCGGGATACGCCAGCGCGACGGTGGCAGCGCCGGGACCGGCGCCGGCGCCCACGTCGGCGGCCCGACGGATCGTGCGGCCGGCCGCGCGCATGTCCGCCAGGTCACGCTGCAGGGCGCGGCCGAAGCGGTACGTATCCGGCCCGAAGAACACGGCGTCGGCATCGGCGGTGGGGTAGGCCGAGTGGAAGTACAGCTGGCCGCCCAGTTCCGAGACGCGCACGGTGGAACGCCAGCCGTCGCGGTGCGGCTGGGCGACGCCGGCGGCCTGCATCAGGTGCAGGATCTCCGGCGCCACGGCATCGCTGTGGAACGGCCGGCTCCAGCCGAACACGTCGCACAGGTTGCGGGCCCAGACGTGATCGGCGCGGGCGCGCACCCGGTTGTGCGTGGCGGGTGTCACGGTCGTGAAACGATAGCCGGCCGCCGACAATGCCCGGCCCAGTTCCAGCAGCGCTGCCGTGGATGCATCCGGTCGCGCGACCGCGACACCTTGAGGTGTGGCGGGCGTGGCGTGCGGCACAGCGGCATCGGCAGTGCTGGTGGTGACATTCATCATGGGTGGCCTCGATTGAAAAAGCCGGCTTCTGGCCGGCGGGGCCGCTGAGTGCGCGGCGAGTACATGCGATATGGCAGGGCGGGCGCACCCGCCGCTGGTCAGCCGTATAGCCGGCTGAAGATCCGTGTCGCCATCAGGCCGGACGACGTATGGTGGCGCTCCGGCGACATCAGGCCCACCAGCAGGTCCATCGCTTCTTCCTTGCTGGACGTGGCGGCCAGGCGGGCTTCCAGCAGGCGCAGTTCGCAGCCGATGGATTCCCACGCGTGTTCGTCGTCGGGGAAGCGGTGACGGATCAGGCCGCGCGGTGCGCTGCTGCGGGGCGCCGTGCCCGAGTTCAGCGTTTCCATGCTGCGCAGCATGGCGCGGTGGCTCAGCACGCGCGGGGTTTCTGTCACGCCTTCCGTCGCGGCCTGCCCGGCCCCGGCGCGCGGCGTGGCGATCCAGTCCTGCAGCAGTTGCTGTTCGTAAGGGCTGAACACGCCGAACATTTCGGCCCGCTCGCCCTGGATCAGTTTCCAGAAGCGGCTGTTCTCGGCCGGTTCGCCGCGGCGGATCCAGCCTTGTCCTTCCAGTTTTTCCAGGAACAGCGGAATCTGCGTGGCGTCCGCCAGCCAGTCGTTGACGGTACGGCCGGCAACGCGGCAGTAATCCGAGTGCATGTTCTTGCCGACGGTGCTCTTGGCCGCCAGCATGGCGACGGTCTCGGCCTCGAGGTCGAACGACGCGATCGCATCCACGGTGCCGACGCCCAGGTCGTTCAGGCGGAAGCCGGCCGCCACGCGGCGCAGGAAATCGCTGGCGTCACCCACGCGCGGCATGATCTGTTTCAGGCCTTCCAGCGCCGTGTGGGCATGGCCCGTGGCGGCGTTGTCAACGGTGACGTGCAACGTGAAGTAGTAGGGATCGATGCCCAGTTCGTTCAGCTCGTACGACGTGATCAGCAGGTGCAGCGGCAGCTGTTCGTAGCCGAGGTTGTAGCCGATCAGCTCCGGCAGGAAACTCTCGGCGCTCTGCGCCAGCGCCAGCTGGATCGCACCCTGCAGGAAGTGCGTGTCGGGCAGGTCCTGCCATTGTTCGCAGCCATGCTGGGCCAGCAGCTTGCGGTAGATGAGGACGTGATTCTTGTCCGGTACGCCGTTGCCCAGCTCTTCCAGATAAATCCGGATCAGCGGGCGGAAGTCTTCGTCGTCCCAGCGCTGCAGCACGCCGTACAGCCAGGCGCCGTCCACCAGCTTCGTCGGCGCGACGGCCTTCAGGAAGTACAGCGCCTGCGACTTCGTCTGGAAGTAGCGGCGCGGCGCGCCGGCCTTGCGGGCCGCCAGGTAGTCGCGGTAGGCGGTGCCGACGGCATCCGTGTGGCGCGTAATCCAGTCTGCCATTTCGTCCAGCGATTCCGGCAGATCGGCGGGGAGCGCAGCCGCTTCGGCCAGGCGCGCCTCCAGGTAACCGGCGGCCAGGGCCGGGTCTTCCATCATGGCGAGGCGGTTGTAGACGGGCTTGGCCACGTCGGTGCCGATCTCGGCTGCTTGCGGGGCGGTGCGCTGGGCGTAGGCGGTCGTTTGCATCGGGGTCTCTCAGGTATTTCTTCTTTGTGGAAGTGTCAGGCAACGTCACAGCGTTGTCATCCATGCAACGAGTATGCTGGGGCGCCGCGAGGCTGAGTAGCGGCACGCATCCCGTTGCGTTGTAAGAGAGGGATTACATGCATTGGACAAGCCCGACATGCGCTGCATGCGCCGGCGCGTACGCTCGAGTTACCGCGACGCTATAAAAAATACCCGAGAAAAATTGAGGGAATTAAAGCTGGAAAGCTCTTGTGCGATATCAGGCGGCCGGCGGAGCGTGCCTTTAAACTCCCTCAGCAGTAAATCACGAATAACCTGGAGCACGCCATGGCACATCCGCAGATAATGCAGTGGGCACCGCCGGCAATTGCCGGATTCGTTCGGGAGGCACACACGGCGCTGGAACGGCACGGCCCCGAACATATTCCGGTGCTGGCCCAACGCTTTCGTGAATTATTCAGCCAGCCCGCGCCCCTGTCGGAGCTGGTCAATGCCTGCCTGTCGCGAATACTGGCGGGGGCGATGGACAATGGCGATCCGGCAGTGAATATCGACATGCTGCTGATGTGCTATTCGCCCGTCATGACGCTGCGCGTGATCAAGGACCGGCCGGACGTGCCGTCATTCAGCACAAAACCATGGCGGGCGGCGCTGATGAATTATCCCGCCAATACGCTGATACTGGTCGTGGCGCCCCGGCCAATTACAGTGCAGTGGTATTGCCTGGCACCCGGCGCCGATTTCGATGTCTTCGATGCGTCGCTGCAAATCTGTCGGGAGAGCGATGCGACGGTGGGTAATGGTGAGCTGATCCATGTGGAGGCGCGCCGCCGCTTTCCGCTGTTGCCGGAACAGGGCGACGCCATTTATATTGCGCTCGGCAGCGCGCCCGTCAACGCCCAGGTCGTGTCGTTCGACCCGGTGACCCTGGCACCGCTGGGCGCCAGCATGGCGTCGGAAGACCATTCGGTACTGTGCGTGATGCTGGGATTGCTGGACCCGCGCCGGCCCGACTATCCGCTGGCCGCCGTGTCGGACCTGACGGCGCACCCCGACCACCACGTGCGTTGGGCGGCCGCCACGGCGCTTGGCAAGCACAGTCGCAATGCGGCGCTGCACGTGGTGCGCGACATGGCCGCGCACGACCGCCACAAGTTCCTCCGCGACGCCGCCTGCCGCACGCTGCAGCACTGCGGAGGTGCGCGATGAGAAAGCAGCTGTTGACCTGCCGGCCCGCGCACCCGATCGGCGTGGAAGAACTGCTGGCGCTGGCCGAGCGGGAAGTCGATCCGCGCGAACCGGCTGCGCTGCTGGCGCTGGCCGAACCGCTGTACGGACTGGCCGGCGACCCCGCGTTAATGCAAACCTGCATCAATCACAGCCTGGCGCACTGGCGCCAGGGCAGCTCGCATTTCTACAGTTCGCAATCGTGCCATATCGCCAGTCGCGGCGTATTCGCGATCCGCATCAATTTGTGGCCGCTGTTGCCGGCCGATCCGCGCCGCCGGGCCATCCTTGCCGATGTACTGTCGTATTTCGATTACCACGACCACAATTTCTCGTTCATCACGGCGAATTATTTTGGTCCCGGTTATGCAACGGAGATGTACAGTTATCAGCGCGGCGATACGGCCGTTTATCCGGGCAAGGCGGTCGACCTGGTTTATCACGGCCGCCATACGCTCGATGCGAATACCGTGCTGCTGTACGAGCAATACCGCGACATTCACATGCAGCTGCCGCCCGCGCGATTATCGGCATCGCTGAACCTGATGATGACGCCGCCCGATGCGGGACTGACCGACCAGTTTTATTTCGATATCAAGGCGGGACGCGTGCGCGATTATGTGGCATCGGCATCGCACAAGCGCGTCAACGCGCTGGGATTTGCGCGCCATTTCCATGATGGCCAGACCCTGGCGCTGTTGCAGGAAATCCTGGAAACGCATCCTTGCAGCCGGACGCGGGTGGAGGCGGCCCGGGTGCTGGTGGATGGCGTTGTGGGCGCGGTGCGGAGCTGCGCCATGAGCATGCTTCCAGTCGCCTGGCTGCTGATTGCGGAAGTCAGGAAGAATCTGCTGCTGGCGGTGCGCTATCCGCTGCAGCCGCTGTGCGGTATCGCGGTGCTGCTGGGTATTTTTGCCGCGGTCGCGCTTGGCGCCGCACGCATGCCGTCGCTGGCGCTGTTCGAAGGCGGCGACAACCGGGTGCTGGTGGCGTCGTTTGTCTGCTGGATGGTCGCCATTGGCGCCATCGGCCACGTGCCCGGCGAGCTGGAGGACGACATCAAGGCCGGGCTGCTGGAACCGGTCTTCCTCAGCCGGCATCCTGTAGGCGTGGTGCTGCTGGCGCGCGCCATGGCGGGCTCCGCGCTGGGCGTGCTGTTCTGCTTCGGCATGCTGGCCGGGCTGGCGGCGTGGTCCGGTGCTGGCGTACGGCTGGGCTGGTCCGCTGTCCTGGCGCTGGTGCTGCTGGAGCTGGCCCTGGGCGGCATCGGCCTGGCGACGGCCGGGATCGTCATCCTGTGCAAGCGCGCCGCCGGCTTCGCGCCGCTGGTGCAGCTGGGGCTGGCCGTGCTGATCGCCCGTGGCGTGTCCACCGTGACCAGCGACACGATGCTGCATTTCCCGATCGCCTCGGCCATCGAAGTCTTTGGCCGCGCGCTGTTCGGCACGCCACTGCCGGCCATGGCGACCGTGGCGGCCACGGCGTGGGCATTGGCGACCCTCGGGGCCAGCTGGCTGGCGCTGGCGCTGTGCGTCCGCCAGGCGCGGCGCAGCGGTTCGCTGGCGCACTACTGAACGGAGGCCGCCATGACGCATCCACTGCAATTGTCCGGCGTCGGCAAGACGTTTGCACGACGCGAACCCGGGGTGGTCGAGAACGCGACACTGGCGCTGGCGGCCGGCGCCTGTACGGCGATGATGGGCGAAAACGGCAGCGGCAAGACCACGCTGCTGCGCCTGGCCTGCGGCCTTGTCAGCCCGGACAGCGGCACGGTGCGCGTGTTCGGGCGCGACCCCGTCCTTGATGGCGCCGTGCGGGGCCGGCTGGCGGCCGTGTTCGACGGCGCGCGGGCGTTGCACGGGCGCCTGACGCCGGCCGAGAACGCCGTCTACTTTGCCCGCGTCAAAGGCTGCAACGGCGGCGCGGCACTGCACCGGTTCGGCGCGCTGGCGCGGCGCTTCCAGATCGGCCGCTTCGAGCACGTGCCGGTGCGGCGGCTGTCGCGCGGCACGCAGCAGAAGTTCGCGCTGGCCGCGGCACTGGCAACAGGCGCGGAGCTCTGGCTGTTCGACGAGCCCACCCTGGGCATGGATGCGGCCGGCCTGGAGATTTTCCACGACATCGTTCGCAGCCATCTGGCGGCAGGGGGCGCGGTCCTGATGGCCACCCACGACGAGGTGTTCGCCCGCCGGCTGGGCGGCATCGTGCGGTTGACGGGCGCGCCCCAGGCGGCCCTGCGGTTGCAGCTCTGACGGGCTGTATGGCGCGGCCCGCGCGGGCCGCTGGTGTCTACTCAACGAAAGGGAGGAAGCATGGAAACTCTGGAAGTGGCCAGCCTGGCATTCACGGCGGACGTGGCCGGGGCGCTGGAAGAGACGCGTGTCAGCGTCAAGGTGCTGACCAGCGTGATCCGCGAGATCGCGTCCATCATCAGCTGGTGGTGATGGGGGACGCCGGCCGGGCGGAAGGGTCCGGCCGGCGTCTGTGTTGTTGCTGACGCATTGTCATCGCATTGTCACTTGAGCACCGCGCGCGGGGCGACTACACTGCACAGCATCGCTCCTTGCGGGGCCGATCGACGAGGTGACCCATGGCACATCTGCATCTGGCGCTGGAACTCGGGGGCGGGCTGGGGCGTGCCGGACGCCTCGGCGTGCTGGCCCGGGCGCTGCTGGCGCGGGGCCACCGCGTCAGCCTGAGCCTGCGCGACCTGGGCACGACACAACACTTGCTGGCGGACCTGTCCGCGCCGTGTTTCCAGGCACCCGTCTGGCAGGGGCGGATGGAAGGCATGCCGCCGAACGAAGCCAGCCTTGCGGAGATCCTGCTGCCGCAAGGTTATTTCGAGGTAACCGGTCTGTGTGGCCTCGTGGAAGGCTGGCGCTCGACGCTGACCGCCGTGCGGGCAGACCTGGTCGTGGCCGATTACGCGCCGACGGCGCTGCTGGCCGCGCGCAGCCTGGGCCTGCCCGCCGTGGCGCTGGGCGGCGGCTTTGCCTGTCCGCCGGCCGCGCGGCCGCTGCCGTGCCTGCGCGACTGGGAACAGATCGCGCCGCAGCGCCTGGCGCGGGCGGAAGCGCACGTGCTGAACGTCGCCAACGCCGTGCTGGAGCACCATGGCGCCGCGCCGCTGCCGTGCGTGGCGGCGCTGATGCTGGGGGACGATGCGCTGCTGACGACGTGGCCGGACCTGGACCCGCACGGCCGCACGGAGCACGCCGCCGACTGGCATGGCCCGCTGTGGCAGCGCACTGCCACCGAGGCGCCCGCGTGGCCCGTCGGCGACGGTCCGCCGGTGTTCGCGTACCTGAAGCACGAGCATCCTTCGCAGGCCGCCGTGCTGGCCGCGCTGGTGGAGGCGGGCTGCCGCGTGTTGTGCCATATGCCGGAGACGATGCCGGGCCGCCCGCCGCCGGTGATCGATCCGGCGATCGTCTACGTGTCGCACCCGGTGCCGCTGGAGGCCGTGCTGCCGCAGGCGGCACTGTGCGTCTGCCACGGCGGCGAAGCGACGTTGACGCAGGCGCTGCTGTCCGGCGTGCCGACGCTGATGCTGCCGATGCGGCTGGAGCAGTTCCTGCTGGCGCGGCGCGTGGAAGGGTGGGGCGGCGGCATCAACGGCGCGCGCGTGCTGGGCGACTGGGCCCCGGCCCTGCACGCGCTGCTGGGCGACGGCCGCTGGCGCGCGGCGGCGCAGGCGTTTGCCGCCCGTCATGCCGCCACCACCGTGGAGGAGCGCGTCGCCCGCGTCGTGCGCCGACTGGAGCTCAGGTTGCAGTGAGCCTACTTCGGCCGCGGCTTGCGCAGGTCGCGGTCGGGGCGTTGCAGGCGCCCGGCCCGGATGTCGCGCACGGCCTGCGCGACGGCGCGCGCGGCATTGCGCACTTCCTCCTGCAGCGCCGTGTCGCGGTCGAGCGTGCGGTGGCTGTCCGCGTACGACTCGTAATAGCCGACGTAGCGGTCGAACACGCCCTGCGGGCCGGCGCCGATCAGTCCCATCCAGTCGAGCCAGTCGGCCAGATTGCGGCGCTGGCTTTCCACGCCCGCCACGTCGCCATGCACGACGATGCCGTAGGCGCGTCCGGCAAGGTGCTTCGGATAATCCCAGCCGTCCAGCTCGATCGCCTTGGCTTCCGCCGCCTTCTTGCCGTGGGTGCTGGAGGGATCGGGATTGCCGCCGTCGGCGCAGACGAGCCGGTCGATCATCAGCTTCAGCGGCGAAGGCGACTGGTACCAGTAGGTCGGTGCCACGATCAGGATGCCGTGCGCGGCGACCCACTGCTCGTAGATGTCGTTCATCCAGTCGTTGACCTGGTTCAGGCTGTGGTTCGGGTAGCAGCTGCACGGCCAGTGGCACAGCGGCATGGCCGTCGAGGCGCAGCCCTTGCAGGGGTGGATATGCAGCGCGTACTCGGATGTGAGCCGGCTCAGGTCCAGCACGTCCACCTGCACGTCTTCCGTTTCCAGCGCCGTGCGCGCCCACTCGACCATCCGGTACGACTTCGACATCTCGCCGGGGCACGTGCCGTCGTTGCGTGACGAGGCGCAGATGACCAGCACGCGCGGGCGGGTCGCCGGGTCCTTCTGTACCGCCTCAAGCGCCAGCAGCCGGTCGCGCGCCGCGCGCCATTCGACGGACAGGTCATAGTCCGGGTCCGCAAAGCCCGGGCCCGCCTTCTGCGTCACGGGGGCCTTGCGGCTGTCGCAGTAATTCTCCCAGGCCACGTCCTCCAGCCGGGCGATGTCGGGGCGCAGCGGCTCGAAGCGGGGATCGGCGAAATTGGCGATGAATTTCAGGTGGAATTCGTTGCGTGCCAGCTTGCCAGGCGCCTGGCCGGTGCGCACGTCCACGTCGTTCTTGTCAGTCATGGGTTTCTCCGTGTATTTCTCTTGCTTAATCGGCACTGTCGCATCGCCCGCCGAAGCGTTCTGTACGCTGACGAACCCAGTGCCGCCCGCTGCCGGGTCAGGCCGGCCTGCGCTAAGATTGCGGTTCCCACCGGCGCCCTGTACACTCGACAATATTCATGCAAGTCACACGCTATTCATTCCAGATCCGCAGTACGGCTCGCAATACGGCGCGCGCCGCCCCGGCCGCATGAGCCGGCGGGCCTCGCGCCGCCGCACCTATGCGCAGGACTTGCGCGGCCACCATCTGACTTCCAGCCGGGCGTGCGCCGTCACCGTGACGGCGCTGGTCCTGGCCGGCGTCGTGCTGGATTACGCCGTGTATCCGCACCTGATGGCCACGTTCGCCATGCTGCGGGTCGTCACGGCAGCCGCCGTGCTGGCCGGACTGGGACTGCTGTACACGCGCTTCGGCTGCCGCCACGTACACATCATCACCTTTGTCTGGCTGACGTTCCCGCAGCTGATGATCGCGTGGATGATCCACGTGACGCAGGGCGAGACGTCGCTGTTCTATGCCGGCATCATCCTGACGATCTTCGCCGTCGGCACGCTGTTCCCCGTCGGTTACCTGTACACGCTGGCGTTCGGCCTGCTGACCGTGCTGCTGTACCTGCTCGCTTGCGTCACCCGGCAGGGCGGCGTGGCCGATCCCAGCCAGCTGCTGTTCCATACGTCGATCATCGCCTTTGCTGTTGTCGGCAGCACGGTCTACACCTATTTCAACGAGCAGGGACGGCGCCTGCTGTTCGCGCTGAAGGACGAGCTGGCGCACAAGAACGCCGAGCTGGAACGCACCAACCGCAACCTGGCGGCCATCAAGGGCCAGCTGGTGCAGCAGGAGAAGATGGCGGCGCTGGGCACGCTGTCGGCCGGGCTGCTGCATGAGGTGAACAACCCCGTCAACTACTGCATGCTGGCGCTCGACCTGGCGCAGGAGGAGCCGGCGGCGCGCGGCAGCCCGCGCCTGGCCGAATGCCTGACGGATGCGCGCCAGGGCATGGCCCGCGTGCAGGCCATCGTCTCCGACCTGAAGACATTTGCCTACCGTGGCGACAACGTGGCACAGGACGTGCCATTCTGTTTTGCCAGCGCCGTGGAGACGGCCGTGCGCATGGCGCGACACGAACTGCGCGGCATCGCATTGCGCTCCGACGGCGTCGGTGCCGAACGGGTGCTGGGCGACGAGGCGGCCATCGTCGGGGTGCTGATCAATTTGCTGGGCAATGCGGCGGCCGCGCTGGGGCGGGGCGGGACGGCGGTACCGGAAATCGTCATCGCCAGCGCCGTCGAAGGCGCGCGGCTGCGCGTCACCGTGACGGACAACGGCCCGGGCATCGCGCCGCAGCACCTGGCGCGCCTGTTCGAGCCGTTCTTCACGACCAGCGACGTCGGACACGGGCTCGGACTGGGGCTGTCGATCTGCTACAGCGTCGTGCAGCGCCACGGCGGCCAGCTCAGCGCCGACAGCGTGCCGGGCGTCTGCACGCGCTTCACGTTCGACCTGCCGCTGGCACCACCCGACAACGCAACCCTTAACGAGCCATGAACCAGGCAGCCAATTCACTCCCCGTGATCCTGTACGTCGACGACGAGCCGGGCGCACGCAAGTACTTCCAGCGCGCGCTGGAAGACCAGGCAACCGTGCTGACGGCCGCCTCGGTGGACGAGGCCAAGGCCCTGCTGGAGCAGCATGGCGAGCAGCTGGCGGTGCTGGTTTCCGACCAGCGCATGCCCGGCGCGAACGGCAACGCGCTGCTGTTCCATGCGTGGGAGCGATATCCGCAGACGGTGCGCATCCTGACGACGGCGTACTCGGAACTGGCGCAGACGGTCGAAGCGATCAACCAGGGCCGCATCCACCGCTACCTGCCCAAGCCATGGGACATCACGACGTTGCGGCTGGAAATCGCCCAGGCGGTCGATCTGGCGCGGCTGCGCCGCCGGCATGACCGGCTGCTGGGCGAAAAGCTGGCCTTGCGCCGGCGCGAGGTGCTGGGCAACCGCATCGGCACGCTGTATGCGCTGTGCATGGCCGGCACGGCGGAAAGCGCCGCGCTGGACGCGTATCTGTCCGGCGCCCTGTGTGCCGGCGTGGCCGCGGCGCCCGACTGGCTGATGGAAGACTGCGCGCAACTGGCGGGTGCGGACGCGTTCAGGGCCGCCGCGCTGGCCCGTGCGGTGCGTCTGTACGTCGAGGCGCTCGACACGGGCGGCGCCAGCCCCGCCGATCCGCTGGCCCTGGTTGCCGACACCTTCGGCACGGCGTTCCGGCGCGGCGCCGATGGCATTGGCGCCCTGACCGAGCCGGGCGTGCTGGCCGAATACCTCGACTGCGCGCCCGAAGCCCCCGTCTCGCCGCGCCACGCGCGCTGGCTGGCGTTACTGGTCTGGCTGGCGCGGCGCGACGTCACGCTGCGGCTGACGGCATCCGCGGACGGCGTCCAGTGCCGGCCCGCCCGCACCGCCGAACCGCCCACGCGGGCGCACCTGGCCAGCTGGATCGCGCGTTTCTGAACGTGGACGCGACAGGCGTGCGCCGCCGGTGCTGTCGCTTCGATAACATCCCCTCATCGACAACATCGAAGGGAGGTTTGTATGCCACGCGGAGCCAGCCCGAAACGGGAACACGAATACGAGAAACTGGAAAAGCAGTTCGAGAAGGAAGGCCGCTACAAGGGCCGCGAGGAAGAAGTCGCGGCGCGTATCGTCAACAAGCAGCGCAAGCAGTTTGGCGAGACCAAGACCGCGAAGGCCAAGGACCGTGCCGGCGCCTCGCCCGACCGCAACGTCCCCATCGCCAATTACGAGCACATGACGGTGCCGCAGGTGCGCAGCGCACTGGCCGAGCTGACGGCCGCCCAGCGCAAGAAGGTGCGCACCTATGAGTTGGCGCACAAGCACCGCAAGGGCGTGCTGGAGGCGCTGGACCGGCTGTAGGAGGCAGTGACGACGGCTGATCCGCTGGGGTCTGTCCCCGGTAAGTAGCGGCCGATGATGCAATTGTTGGCAGCGTCAGGGGACTGACCCCGGTTTTTAGTCGGCATTCAGACAACGCAAGCCAAACGTCGGGACTGGCACCTCTTCGGGCGTTCGCCCGAAGAGGTGCCAGTCCCCAGCCGGCCCGAAGTCAGGCTGTCAGCCCCAGCACCAGCTAGCCCCGCAACGCCCGCGCCGGCACCAGCCGCATCGCCAGCCACGCATGCCGCGCTGCGGCCAGCCCGGCCACGGCAACCGTGCAAGCCAGCGCCGCGGCCAAGGTCCAGCCGCCGATCGGCGCCTGCTCGACAAAGCCTGCCAGGTACCGCCGGATCGCCAGGAACGCCAGCGGCAGCCCGATCAGGCTGGCCGGCAGCAGCAGCGCTCCGATGTCGCGCGCCACCAGCCAGCCGATATCCGGCCGCCGCGCCCCGTACAGCTTGCGCAGCACGATCTCGCCGGCGCGCCGTTGCACCGTATGCGCGGCCAGGGCGTACGTGCCGAAGGCGGCGATACCCAGCGCGACCAGCGTGGCGGCGCCCAGCAGGCGTCCGATGCGGGCGTCGTCCGCATAGCCGGCGGCCAGCACGGCGCCGGCCGGCTGCATCTTTGGCACCGCATGGGGAAAGTAGCCCGGCCACAGCGCCCGCACGGCGTCCTCCGCCTGCCGCAGGTCGCCCGCGGCCCGCACGCTGACGGTCGGCTGCGCCGCCCACAGCGCATAGCCGGTCGGCCGGGCCGCTTCGCGCAGCGAGCGGAAACGCAGCTCGGGCGCGATGCCGATCACCCGTTTCGGCTGCGCCTTGCCGTCCCAGCCGGGGAACTGGAAAACCTGGCCGACGGCGTCGCCCGGATTGGCAAAGCCCAGCGCGCGCGCCGCCACGGCGTTGATGACGAGGGGTTCGGCATCGTCGTCGCGGTCGCGGCCCCGTTCGAACAGGCGGCCGTGCAGCGGCGCGATGCGGTAGACGCGGAAGAAATCCGCATTCACGGCCTGCATGTCCAGGGACACGCTGGCGCCGCCCGGCCGTTTCAGCTCGTTCATCCATGCCGCCATGCGGCGCCCGACGGCGTCCTGGCTGACCGCCACGCCAGCCACGGCGGGCTGCGCCGCCAGCGCGGTCAGGAAGCCACGCGCCTGCGGCTCCTGCCAGTCCGGTTCCGGCAGGTCGACGATCAGCAGCGGCCTTGGGTCGAAGCCGGCCGACGCCCGCATCGCATATTCGGCCTGCCAGGCGACGGCCAGCGCGACGGCGCCGAAGCCCATGGCGGTGGCCACCTGCGCCACCGTCAACGCGCGGCGCCAGCGCGCACTGGCGCGCGATTCCGTCTCGGGACGGCCGGCCAGCACCTGCTGCGGCAGCACGCGCAGCGCCGTCCACGCCGGCCAGGCAGCGCTCAGCAGCCCCAGTGCGCAGCCCAGCAGGATCGCCAGCGCCAGATTGCCCGGCGTGGCGACGGTGCCCAGGTCCCGGTTCATCAGCATGGCGAACAGCGGCAGCACGAGCCACGCAAGCAGCAGTCCCAGCGCGGTCGCCAGCAGCGCCACCAGCACGGATTCGGCGACGAAACGGAGTGCGATGCGGTGGGCGCGGGCGCCCAGCACCTTGCGCAGCGCGATCTCGCGCTGGCGCCGCAGCACCCGCACGGTGGCCAGGTTGACGTAATTCACGGCAGCCAGCGCCAGGATCAGCAGCGCGATGCCGCCCAGCGCCGCCGTCACGACGGGGTCGGCCCGCTCGCCCGGCTGCGAGATGTGGTTGCTGGCGATGTCGCGGTCGAAGTAGACCCAGCGCAGCGGCGCCAGTTCGATCTCCATGGCCTTGCGGCCCGCCAGCCGTGCCGCCGCCTCAGGCGGATAGCGGCGCAGCACGGGCGAGCGGTCGGCCGCCTCCTGCAGCGCGGCGGCAACCGCTTCCGGCCGGGTGCCGGGCCGCAGGCGGAACAGCATCTTGCCCCACCAGCCGGAGGCACCGTCCATCTCCTTGACGAACATGGGGTCCATGATGGCCGAGCCGACGCCCACCAGCGCGTCGAACGGCATCGTCGTCGGTCCGTTGGACGGCACGACCGCTCCCACGCGCAGCAGCTTGCCCTGGACCTCGAAAGCGCGGTCCAGTACCGCCGTGGTGCCGAACAGGCGGTGCGCCGCGTCGGCCGTCAGCACGATGCGGTCGGGCCGGCGCAGCGCATCGGCCACGTCGCCGGCGAGCGGCCGCAGGCCCAGCGTCGCGGCAAAGCCATCCATGACGGCAAAGGCGGCCAGCTCCCGCATCTGGCCGTCGACGCGGGCGGACACGCCGGCGCCGTTCGGCCGCGCCGGGACGAACGCGGTGGCCGCCGCCACGCCCGGCGTCGCCGCGGCCACGCCACGCAGCAGCAGCGGCCCCTGTTCGAACCACGGGCTGGTGGGGTCGATGTTGTTGCGCAGCTTGAGCACGTACAGCTGGTCGACGTCGGCAATGCCGGCGTTGTACTGCCAGGCATGGCGCACGTAGCCCAGCAACAGCAGGCAGGCCGCCAGGCCGATGCCCAGGCCGAAAATGGCGACGGCCGTGTAGCCGGGTTCGGCCAGCAGCGAACGCCAGGCCAGGCGCAGGTCGCGCGGGAAAGGAATGAAGCGAAGAGTCATGGGCCTGTCCAGTATGAGGTTGGCAAACGAACATGGCAAGGCGCAAGATGCATGCCAGCCGCCCAGCCGTGGCCCGCCACGGCCGCGCCCGTGACAACATCGGGGTCAGGCACGAAAACTGTCACGAGCCCAGGCGTACAGGCAGGTGTCCGGAACCGGACAGCGCCTGTTCGCAGCGGGACACTCGCAACCGCGGGCACGGTCCGCTAAAATGCGGCACCTCAATTTCCGATCGACGTCGATGCTGCGCAAACTGATTCAACTGGCCCTGGCGGGCGCGCTGTCCGCCGGGCTTCTGTGTACTGCCCACGCTTCCCAATCCTGTCCGCAGCACTATGTGTCCGGCCAGGCCCCGCAAATCACCAACGACAAGATGGCTCGCGCCACGCGCGAGCTGTGCTACAACGTGTTCGGCATCATGCATTCGGGCGTGACGCGCACGCCGCTGTGGTCCGCCGAGCACCTGACGGCAGACAATCTGGCGGCGGCCGAGGACCTGTCGCGCGAGAACTCGTTCCACCCCGAGCTGTCGCTGCCGGCCGGCCAGCGCGCCGAACTGGCGGACTACGCGCGCAGCGGCTTCGATCGGGGCCACATGGCGCCGAACGGCGACATGCCGGATCGCGCCAGCCAGTACCAGAGCTTCACGCTGGCGAACATGGTGCCCCAGGATGCGGACAACAACCGCCACATCTGGGCCGGCATCGAAGGCGCCGTGCGCAAGATGGCGAAGAAGGAGGGCGACCTGTATGTGATCACCGGTCCCGCGTTCATCGGCGGCGAGCTGCGTAAAGTCGGTAACGTGCTGGTGCCGAGCCACCTGTACAAGGCCGTCTGGAGCCCGCGCAAGGGCGCCGGCGGCGCCTGGTTCGTGGCCAACGAGGCCGATGCCCGCGTGCAGACGATGACGATCGCGCAACTGGAAAGCAGGATCGGCATCAATCTGATACCGTCGCTGTCGGCACGGCAGAAGGCGGAGATGCTGAAACTGCCGAAGACGAAAGCGGGCAAGCGCAAAGGAGCTGAAAGATGACGAAGGCGAAAGCAAAAGAAGGGGGCTTCGCGCCCTATGCCAACGAAGCGGACGTGCTGCAGGTGGGCGGCCTGACGATCGAAAACCGGCTCGATCGCATCACCATCGACGGCGACATCGACCTGACGATGGACCAGGCCGGCCTGGAACATGCACGCGAGCTGTATCAGCTGCTGGGCAAAGCCGTGGCGAAGCTGGAGGCGCAGCGCGATCTGCCGGATCGACTGGCGGCGCCGAAGGTCGCCAAGGCCGCCAACCCGTTCGAATAACCGGTACTTCACGACAGTTGGCCGAAATGCTGCCGGGGACTGGCTCCTCTTCGGGCGAAGGCCCGACGAGGTGCCTGTCCCCGGCCTTTGGCACGCGCCATACGCGCTTTCGGTGCAGTGGTATTTTCGGCGTTTCGTCAGCTTCGCAGAGCACGTCGGGGACAGGCTCCTGTCACAGGGCCTTTGCCCTGCGACAGGAGCCTGTCCCCGGTACTTCAACGTCGCTGACCGGCGATCCGCTGGGGGACTGGTTCCGCTCGGGCCGCAGGGCCCGCGAGGTGCCTCGCGTGGTGATCTCGTCGACGTTTGGCCAGCAGCATCACACCATCCACGTGACATGCGCCTCGCGCAGCGGCCGCCATCCCAGCGTCGCTTCGATCAGCCGCCGGTAGCGTGTATCGATATGCGCAGGCGTGCGCCGGATGTAATACTCGGCCGCCGCGCGGTCGTCGCCGGCCAGGCCCCGCAGCCAGTCCAGCACTTCCTGCGCGGAAGGCACGCGCCCTTCCGACCCGCGTGAGCGGGCCTGCAGCGCCGTCCAGACGACGGCATCGATCCCGCGCTCCACGCGCCACGCTTCGATATGCTCGGCGACCGGCGATGCCGCCCCTTCAGGTGCCGGCACCGTACCGATCCAGTCCGGCCGTGTGGGATCGATCTTCTCGCGCTCGCGCAGCATGGCGCGCGCCGACGACAAATCCTTCGCATCGACATAGGCCCAGTAGCTGGGGCAGGGCTGCGCGCCTTCGCACAGCGCGAGCGCCAGTTCGGGCGTGTCCTCGCTGTTGCGGACGAATTCCAGCGGCAGCAGGGGGCCGCCGGGGTGCCAGCCGGAGGCCAGCTTCAAAGGGCCGGGCTTCCACAGCAGGGAGCCCCAGGCGATGACGGCGATTTGCATGAGCGTGATGTCTTGGACAAAACGCCAGTGTAGCCCGTGCCCGCGAAAATCCCGGGCACGCCTCGTCAGCGGTGAATCACGACCAGCAGCGCCTTGGCCTCCGTCTTGCCGGGATTGCGGATGGCGTGCTGCTGGTCGGCCGGGTAGCGCCCGGTGCCCCCCAGCTTGATTTTCTTTTTCTGCGTCCCGACTTCCAGTTCCATCGAACCGTGGAGCACCGTCAGGTGTTCCGTCGTGCCGGGATCGTGCGGTTGCGACAGCAGCTCGCCGCCCGGCGCCAGGGTCAGTTCGTACCACTCGTGGCGTCCCGCCAGCTCCATCGGGCCCAGGATGCGCAGCACATAGCCGGCGTGGTGGCCCGGCAGCGTCGGCGTTTCGTGCGCCTCGATGACGCGGATCGTGTCCACCGCCGGCTGTTCGTCCGACAGCAGCTCGCCGATCGGAACCCCCAGCGCATTGGCCAGGCGCCACGTGATGGCGATGGTGGGATTGGCCTTCTCCCGTTCGATCTGCGACAGCATCGACTTCGAGACGCCGGCGATGCGCGACAGGTCCTCGAGAGTCAGGCCGCGCGCAAGGCGCAGCCGCTGCAGCGCGGCGCCCACTTCGGGTGGTGCATTATTCACAAGGGCTTTCATTCTGGGGCAGTGGCTTGCAAAGTCCGGTATGTTTATGTAGGATTCAGTATATTGAATCTGCGTTCAAGATAGTGAACTCCGGAGAAAGTATCGAAAAAAGTGCAAACTTCGATACCCTGTTCTCCGCGAGTCACGGTACAACATAGGTTACAGTCGGTCAAGCTGCCTGCCAGCGACCACCCCACGATCCGAGGAAAACATGAGCGAACAAGCCAAGAATGCCTTTTACGGCGGCCTGCAACAGAAGCTGGACACGCTGCGCGAGCAGGGGCTGTACAAGCCCGAACGCGTGCTGGCCTCGCGCCAGGGCGCCGAAGTGACGAGCGAGGACGGCCGCACACTGATCAATATGTGCGCCAATAATTACCTCGGCCTGTCCGGGCAGGAGTGGGTGGCCCAGGCTTCCATCGACGCGACGGAAAAATACGGCTACGGCCTGTCGTCGGTGCGCTTCATCTGCGGCACGCAGACGGTGCACAAGGAGCTGGAGGCGGCCATTTCGAAGTTCCTCGGCACGGAAGAC
>Ga0308166_1002155_pt1 | contig 18831 bp, 21 predicted proteins | sample PhyCR2_2_FD_202137 | JGI IMG/M metagenome (GOLD analysis project Ga0308166, IMG submission 202137) | Phyllosphere microbial communities from UC Gill Tract Community Farm, Albany, California, United States - DLSLCC.R2 | ecosystem: Host-associated > Plants > Phyllosphere > Unclassified | place... | reverse complement strand
ATTTAAATTTCGCGTCTATTAATTCTAGCGCAACTGAGTGGTTAAGCAAGTACGTAATCAGTAAATATTAAAAAAATAACACAAAAGCACGATTATATAATACAGTGTCAGTGTTTTATGATAATCAACAACGCCTGTCAAGGCAATCGCATGAAGCTCACCTGAGACCTAATAGTTCAGCCCGATAATCATCAGAGGTTGCAGCAATCAGCCTTCGTGCCTTGATGCCACCCTTGCGCTTGACCGGATCCAACCGGATCAAATTCAATGTAAGTTGCTTGAGAACGGCCATGTTGTGGGCAGCATGCCCGGTTCGGATCCGCATCTGATCGTCACCAAAAATGACATCCATGCACCAGAGGACGCGGTTCTCCACGCCCCAGTGCGCCCTGATGGCATGTGCGATGCGCTCTGCATCCGGAGCAAGACTGCTGATGTAGTAACGGCGCTCCAGGCTGGTCTGGTTGCCCACAGTCCGCTCGGACTCCAGCATCACGAAAGTGCGCAGTCCTGGCCAGCGTTCTGGCTGTGGCAGGCACTGGAGTTGGTCGAAAACATGGCAGCGACGAACCTCCAGCCGGCCATGGTCCTTCTCGACATGCTCGAAGTGCGCATGGGGTACCCGGGCAGGATCGCCGTCCAAAAAGGTGTCAGCGAAGTCATCGATCGCTTCGGCCAGCTTCGGCTGGTTTCCCTTGATGGCCAGCAGATAGTGCGCCCCGCGATCGAGAATGGCCTGTGCAATGTCCGGCTGGGTACCCATGGCATCGATCGTCACGGTGCAGCCCTCAAGCGCCAGTGTGGCCAGCAGCTCAGGAATGGCGGTCTTCTCGTTGGACTTCTGGGAGGTCGCCCTCTGCCCGAGAATCAGCCCTGAATCAGCCGCAAAAGCGCTGACCAGGTGCAACGGGGCCGTGTTTTTCTTGCCGGAGCGGCGACTGGTCTTGCCGTCTAGGGCAACCACTTGCGGAGAAAGGGCCGGTAGGATCGCCGCAACCCAACAGCGGAAGGCCTGCTCGAACTCCTCTGGATCGATCAGGCTGAATAGCCGTCCAAAGGTGTCGTGTGAGGGAATGCCGTGGGGTAGTTTCAGAATACGGCGGAACCAGTCCAGCCGCTGCTCAGCCCAGAGTTCGATTTCGATGAAGGTGTCAGCGCCGGCAAGCACGCCGCAGATAGCCACGACCAGTGTTTCGACCAGGTCGTGACGAATCTTGCCCTGCTGACGGGGATCATTGATGGCGACCAGAACATCGGAGATTGGTATGTGATGCGACATTGCAGGGCATCCTGAGTAGAGAGGCGCTCAGGATGCCAACAGGGAAAGGACTCATTCAAATCGGCAGGCGTTCATGCGATTGCCCTGCAACGCCTGTTTAGATGCTGGTAGATGCGAATTTTTTGGCGTACAGTCAAAATTTTCTGATGGTTGCTTAGTGTGTTGGCGCTGATGGAAAATTGACCCACCCTGCCGATTGAAATTTGACCCAGGGCGGATTGCTGATTTTGTTACCAGCAACTGTGGATAAGTCTACCAGCGCAGCTGCTGTTGCCCCCACTCCTTCGCTAGCCCAGTTCAGTTGTTTAAGACCTGCCACACGCAGCCATGTAGCAGGCCGTCGTCGCCATGAAATCAGAACGGCTCATCGTCCTCCGGTTCCTGGCCGCCCTTACGCTTTCGCTCCCGTGATTTGATCTTGGCCTGGGCCGCCAAGCTACTGTGTTGCAGGCGATAGGACTCGTTACCGGTTTCGACGATGTGGCAGTGGTGGGTCAGCCGATCCAGCAGGGCGGTGGTCATCTTGGCGTCGCCGAACACGCTCGACCATTCGGCGAAGCTCAGGTTGGTGGTGATCACCACGCTGGTGTGTTCGTACAGCTTGGATAGCAGGTGAAACAGCAACGCACCGCCGGCCTGGCTGAAGGGCAGATAACCCAGTTCGTCGAGGATGACCAGATCCATGCGCAGCAGAGCTTGGGCGATCCGCCCGGCTTTGCCGTCGTGCTTTTCGCGCTCCAGCAGATTGACCAGATCGACCGTGGAGTAGAAGCGCACGCGCTTGCCGTGCCGGGTGATGCCGGACACGGCCAGCGCAGTGGCCAGGTGGGTTTTACCGGTGCCAGGCCCACCGATCAGCACCACGTTCTGCGCGGTGTCGGTAAAGGCCAGACTGGCCAGTTCGCTGATCAAACGAGCGTCTGCGCTGGAGGCGCTGAAGTCGAAGCCGGCCAGGTCGCGGTGCATCGGCAGCTTGGCCATGTTCATCTGGTGGCTCACCGAGCGCATGGCGCGATCTGTGTGCTCTTGTTCCAGCAGGTGTTCGAGCAGCCACTTGGACGAGGCTGTGTTCGACTCACCCTGCGCAGTCAACTCCGCCCAGGCCGTGGCCATGCCGTGCAGGCGCAGCTCCTTGAGTTCCGCCATCAAATCACGCATGACCGATCTCCTCGGTCTGGCCACGCAGGCGGTCGTAGCGCGCCGTGTTAGCGACGGGGGCTTCCTTGAGCGACAAGTGGGTTTCGACGCTGGGTGGTGGTTCGGTCGCGGCCAGGCGCGCCACGACATTGAGGATGTGTTCGGCGCTCAGGCTGCCGCTTTCCAGTACCAGCTCAACAGCCACCAGCACCGCATCGAGCCCGGCGACCGGTACGGCAGCCAGAACTTGCGCCATGATCCGGTCACCGCCGGCATGACGCCCCAGACCGTGCTTAAGCTGACGCAGCGGCGCCGGCAGATCAGCAAAGGGCGCGCCGTTGCGCAGCGCACCGGGCTTGCGTTCGATCAGCGGGAGGTAGTGCTGCCAGTCATAGCTGACCTGGTCGCGATCCAGCAAGCGGACATGGCTGGCGATCAGCGCGTCGTCAGCCACCACCTCGATTCGCGTCGGATACAAACGGCTGCTGACCCACTTACCCGCATACTCACACGGCACCGAGTAGCGGTTGCGCCCGACGCTGACCAGGCAGGTGCTGGAGACCCGCGCAGGCCGCTCGACGTAACCGTCGAATGGCGCTGGCACAGGCATCAGTTCAGCGCGCTCCAACTCCAGCACTTCGGCCACACTCAGCCCGCTGTATTGAGGGTGCGTCAGCTCGTTCCAAAGCGCGCGGCAGCGCTGGCCCAGCCAGGCATTGAGTTCCTCGAAGGAGTGAAACTGGCAGTCCTGGGCGTCTAGCCAGATACGCCTGCGGCTGTCTTGCACGTTCTTTTCAACGATGCCCTTTTCCCAACCAGCGGCGACGTTGCAGAAGTCCGGATCGAACAGGTAATGCGCGCACATCACCGCAAAGCGCGCATTCACCGCCCGGCCTTTGCCCTTATTGACCCTGTCGACGGCGGTCTTCATGTTGTCGTAGATGCCCCGGCGCGGCACGCCGCCCAAGGAGCCGAACGAGCGTGTATGGGCGTCAAATAACATCTCATGGCCCTGGCTCGGATACGCCACAAGCCAGAACGCACGGCTGGCACACAGCTTCAGATGTGCCACCTGCATACGCCGGTAAATGCCGCCGACCAGCAAGCCTTCCTCGCTCCAGTCAAACTGAAACGCCTCGCCAAGAGCAAAGGTCAGCGGCACAAAGGCCTGCGACGCCTTGCCCTGTCCCCCTCGCCAGGCACGGATAAACGCGGTGAGCTGGCTGTAGCCACCGTCATAACCTTCGGCTTTGATTTGCGCCAACAGCGCCTTGGCACTGCGCCGCTGTTGCTTGGGCCGCAGCGAATCGGCTTTTAGCGCCTGCTCCAGCGTGGCGTGAAAAGGGCTGAGTTTGTTGAAGATCGCGCGGCGTTGGTAGACCGGCGGCTTGGCCTCAGGTGCTCTGACCCACTTGCGAATCGTGTTGCGCGCCAACCCGGTGCGCTTGGCTATCTCATGCAGCGACAGCTTGTCGCGGAAATACATCCGGCGAATTTTGCCCATCATTTCCATACTGATCACCCTGTGTTCTCCTGCTCAAAAATTGAGCAGAAGCAGTTGAACACCTGGGTCAGTTTTCAGTCGGCAGAACAGCCTCTACTGGGTCAGTTTTCGGTCAGCGGCAACAGCCTGGGAGCCGTCCGCCTTCGATACCCGCATGTAGCCTATCAGCATGTCGTACCTGTCACATATACGTTCGTTTTGTCGAACCATTGCATCGCCCTTTGTGATTGGCGTATAAACACACAAACACCTATTAGCGGAGAACGCTATGAATACCATTCGCTGGAATGTCGCCGTCTCGGCCGACACCGACCAGTCGCTTCGGATGTTTCTGGCCAGCCAGGGCGGCGGCCGTAAGGGCGACCTGTCGCGCTTCATCGAAGAAGCGGTACGGGCACACATCCTGGAGCTGAGCGCTGAGCAGGCCAAGGCCGCTAACGCCCATCTGAGTGAGGCAGAATTGACCAACGCGGTTGACGAAGCGCTCGACTGGGCACGTAAGCGCTGATGCGGGTCGTGTTGGATACCAACATCCTGTTCAGCGCCCTGATCTCGCCACATGGCGCGCCCGATGCGATCTACCGTGCCTGGCGGGCGGCGCGTTTCGAGGTGGTGACCTCGCGGATGCAACTCGATGAAATTCGTCGAGCCAGCCGCTATCCCAAGCTTCAGGCCATCCTACAGCCCGCCAAGGTGGGCGCCATGATCAATAACCTGCAACGGGCTGTGGTACTGGAGCGCCTGACCATCGAGGTCGAAGCCGATGATCCGGATGACTCGTTTTTGCTGGCCATGGCCTTGGCGGGCGATGCGGACTACCTGATAACCGGTGATCGCCGCGCCGGCCTGCTGCAACGCGGGCACATCGAACGCACGCGGATCGTCACGCCCGCCGTGTTCTGCGTCGAGGTGCTGTGATCAATGCCGGTCGGTTTTCTGACTCAAGAGCAACGCGACGGTTTTGGCCGCTATGTTGATTCGCCCAGCCGTGAAGAGCTGGAACGTTACTTCCACCTGAGCGATGAAGACCGTGAAGCCATCCAGGTGCTGCGGGGTAACCATAACCGTCTGGGTTATGCCGTTCTGCTGACCACCGTCCGCTTCGTTGGCGTTCTGCCGGACAAGCCCGCCGCCGTGCCGGTGGAAGTCCTGCAGGTGCTTTGCCGACAACTGGCGATTCCAGACCCCGACTGCCTCCAGCGCTATAGCGATCATCGCCGCTGGATACATGCCACCGATATTCAGAACCGCTTTGGCTATCGTCATTTCACCGATCCGGGCATCGGCTTTCGCTTGAGCCGCTGGCTGTATGCCCTCTGCTGGACGGGCACCGACCGGCCGGGAGTGCTGTTTGAGCGAGCCACCTCGTGGCTGTTCACACAGAAAGTCCTCCTGCCTGGTGTGTCTCAACTAGAGCGCTTTATCGCCCAGTTGCGCAGTCGGGTCGAAGAACGCCTCTGGTTTACGCTGGGCCGCAGCGTGACTGAGGAACAGCGATTGCAACTGCAAGACTTGCTGACGGTGGCCGAAGGCAACCGCAGCTCCCGGCTGGATCAATTGCGCTCCGGCCCGGTCATGGTCAGTGGCCCCGCGTTGATTCGGGCACTGCGCCGGCTCGATGACGTGCGCGGCATCGGCATCACCTTGCCGGCGGCGGCGCACATCCCTCCCAGCCGTATCGCCGCCCTGGCCCGCTTCGCCAACACGGCCAAGGTCACCGCGATTAATCGGCTGCCGGCGTCGCGGCGGATGGCGACACTGGTGGCCTTCGCACTCTGCCTGGAGGCGACTGCGCACGACGACGCACTGGAAGTCCTGGAGGCCTTGCTGCGCGACCTGTTCAGCAACGCGGAGAAGGCCGACAAGAAAGCCCGCATGCGCAGCCTGAAAGACCTGGATCGGTCGGCCGCGACGCTCGCCGCCGCGTGCAAGGTCGTGCTGGACAGCTCGATCAGCGATGACAACGTGCGCGCCCGGCTGTTCAACGACCTGCCGAGGACCACCCTGGAAAAGGCCCTGGAAGAGGTCAACGCGCTGATCCGCCCGGTAGATGACGTCTATTTTCTTGCATTGGAAGCGCGCTACCGCAGCGTGCGCCGCTTCCTGCCCGACCTGCTCAAGCACATCCGCTTCGGCTTCAGCCCGGCCGGCAAGGGCGTGGCGGCTAGTCTGGAGTGGCTGCAACTGAACCTGCCGCGCCGGAAGCCAGAGGATGACGCGCCGCAGGAGATCGTGGCCAAGGCTTGGCAGAAGCACATCACCCGCGAAGATGGCTCCCTCGACATGGGTGCCTATGTGTTCTGCACGCTCGATGCGCTGCGCACGGCCCTGCGCCGCCGCGATGTCTTCGTCTCGCCCAGTTGGCGCTATGCCGACCCGCGCCTTGGCCTGCTCGACGGTGCCGAATGGCTGGCGGCGCGACCGATCATCTGCCGGTCACTGGGCCTGACCATCGACGCCAAAACCACCCTGGACGCCTTGTCCGTCGAGCTGGATGCAACCTGGCTGGCAGTAGCCGCGCGCCTGCCCGACAACCCGGCGATTCAACTGAGCGAGAACACCGAGGGCAAGACCGAACTGTCGCTCGGGGCGCTGGACAAGCTGGACGAGCCCTGCTCGTTGCTGCAACTGCGGGCGGCCGTGTCTGACCTGATGCCGCGTGTCGATCTGCCGGAAATCCTCTTGGAAATCGCCGCCCGCACTGACTTTTCCGAGGCCTTCACCCATGTCTCCGAACGCAATGCACGCGCCGACAACCTGGTCACCAGCCTCTGCGCGGTGCTGTTGGGCGGGGCCTGCAACACCGGCCTGGAGCCCTTGATCCGCACCGACAACCCGGCGCTGCGCCGTGACCGGCTGTCCTGGGTCAGCCAGAATTATATCCGCGACGACACCCTGTCAGCGGCTAACGCCATCCTGGTCGGAGCGCAAAGCCAACTGGAACTGGCCCAAGTCTGGGGTGGCGGCGAGGTCGCCTCCGCCGATGGCATGCGCTTCGTCGTACCGGTGCGCACCGTGCATGCCGGCCCCAATCCGAAGTATTTCGGCACCGGCCGGGGTGTCACCTGGTACAACCTGATTTCCGACCAATTCTCCGGCCTCAACGCCATCACCGTGCCCGGCACGCTGCGCGACAGCCTGGTGTTGCTGGCGGTCGTGCTGGAACAGCAGACCGAGTTGCAGCCGACGCAAATCATGACCGACACCGGGGCCTACAGCGATGTGGTGTTCGGGCTCTTCCGCCTACTTGGCTACCACTTCAGTCCGCGGCTGGCCGATGTCGGCGGTACCCGCTTCTGGCGCACGCGCCCGGACGCGGACTACGGCAAGCTCAACGGGCTGGCCCGCCAGTCGGTCAAACTCGACCTGATCGCCGAGCACTGGGACGACCTGCTGCGCCTGGCCGGCTCGCTCAAACTCGGCCGGGTGCCGGCGACTGGCATCATGCGCACGCTGCAAACGGGAGATAGACCCACCCGGCTGGCCCAGGCGCTGGCCGAATTCGGGCGGATCGAAAAGACTCTGCACACGTTGACCTATATCGACGACGAGTCCAAGCGCCGCGCCACCCTGACCCAGTTGAACCGAGGCGAAGGCCGGCACAGCCTGGCCCGCGCCGTGTTCCACGGCAAACGCGGCGAGCTCCGCCAGCGCTACCGCGAAGGCCAGGAAGACCAGCTCGGTGCTCTGGGCCTGGTGGTGAACATCATCGTGCTGTGGAACACCCTCTACATGACGGCGGCCGTGGAACGGCTCAAGCAGCACGGCTATCCAGTGCTGGAAGAGGATTTGGCCCGGCTATCGCCGCTGATCTACGAGCACATCAACATGCTCGGGCGGTATTCCTTTGCGGTACCGGAAGAAGTTGCGCGCGGCGAGCTGCGGCCACTGCGTAATCCAGACGACGACCTGTGATCCCCCTAAACGCTATGAGCAACACCCAAGCTGCTGCTGGATCGGCGGGCACTTCACCGAGCCGAACGAACAGAAAACGCAGCAATCCCCTGGGTTGGGGCGCAGCAGCGCCTTGCAGTTGCTGCACTCGTAATAGAACTGGCAGGCGTCCGTGGGCATGGTTTCCGGCTTGGCGAAGCCGCAGCGCGGGCAAGTCAGCACGGACTCAAGGACAATGGCGCTCATCGTGACCTCACTTCTGCACTGTGGAGGGGTATCCCGCGTTCGCGGTCGCCTCAGTCAGTGCCTCGGGCTGGGCCTTATCGGGATCGTAGGTGACGGTCGCCGTCTTCTGGTCGAAATTGACCTGGACGTCACTCACGCCGGACACCTTCTCCAGCGACTTCTTGACCGTGATCGGACAGAGTCCGCACGTCATGTTCTGCACGTCGAGCGTGACGGTTTTCGGGGGAGCCGCCAGCGCCACGAAGGGCAAGGCGAAAAGCACGGCGATCAGCAGTTTGCGCATGGTTAATCTCCTTCAGTAGAACAGCGGGGCGAGCCACGGCACGGCCAATAGGCCGAGCAGCAGCACGCTGACGATCCAGAACACGAGTCGCTGTCGCACGAGCGTGCGCGGATCGGCGCAGGGTGTACCTGGCGTACAAACCTGTGGCACCAGGTAGAGCTTGCGGAATGCCAATCCCAGGAACAGTAGAGTCAACCCGATGAAGAGGGGGCGTAGTGGCTCCATCATGGTCAGAGCGCCCACCCACGTACCGCCGACACCGAGTGCCAACAGCACCAGTGGCCCGACACAGCACACCGACGCACCGATGGCGGTCAGCGAACTCGCGACCAGCGAGCCTTTCCCGGTGAGTTGCATCCCCATTCCCATCTCCTGAGCCTGATTGCCTAGGTGCTATTCTAAACTCCGTACCAAAGTACGGAATCAAGGAGAAAGTGATGGCCACAGAGCTGACCATTGGCAAGCTGGCAGACGCCGCCGGGGTGAACGTCGAGACGATCCGCTACTACCAGCGACGCGGGCTGCTGGATGAACCAGCCAAACCCTTGGGTGGCCATCGGCGCTATCCGGTGGACATGGTGAAGCGACTGCGTTTCATCAAGCGGGCTCAGGCGCTGGGTTTCACGCTCTCGGAAGTCGGTGGACTGCTGACGCTGGATGAGTCGTGCGCCTGTGCCGAAACGCGAGCACGGGCTGCACGCAAGCTCGCGTTGATCGAGCAGAAGATGGCCGACTTGGTCGTCATGCAGCAACTGTTAGGCGAACTGGTGCAGCAATGTGATGCGGGAGACGGCGGAACGATCTGCCCGATCATCGAGGCACTGATCAGAGAGTAATGCCTGGCGGGTGAGCTGGAGATCGGAAAGCCCCTTTACGGTGGGATTCAGAGCTTACGTTGGTTTTTGGTTCCATTGCTCCCCAAACCCCGTTCACGCGGCTGCGCGCACTGGCCGCAACACCGGTGCCTCTGCAGAGAAGCCCTGCTTCCTAGTCCTTCCAAGTTCAGCCGCTTTCGTGCTCGTGGCTCATGAAAATATCGTAGCTACCCCTCCTGCCAAATTCTCTGTAATATTGCCGGTTTTCATAACCGAGAAATGGAGTATTCAAGGTGTATAAAAACTTAGGACTGCATCTAAATAAATACATCCCCATCCCCACGACTCTTCAACACCCCTCAAAATTGAATGAACCTGTTCCGGAGGTTTGTTTAGATCTAGCCAACCTTTACCATCATTACTATATGGATACATATGGTGCCTGCCCGCCAAACCCCGACCCTACGAGATTTGAGCACGTCACATTCTTAATGTCAGATGACCACCTCCGGTTTCAAGGAGATGGTCTTGGAGTATCTACGGCCGCACGTAGAAACAAGTCATCGGAACTCGGCCAGGCTTTTTGTCGCTGGTTTTTGCATGAGCACCTAGGTGTAAAATATTTTGCTCACATTGGCGAAATGACAGAAGGGCGGGTTCGGAAAAAATTTAATGGGTATACCATTGAACGTTCAGACGTAGGCGACATGCCAGACTATCTATGTAGTGAAGGTACAGGTTCTGTGTTTCTGGCTGAAGCCAAGGGCAGATACACGTCAGTAAGTTTCGACAGTAAGGAATTTGAAAAGTGGCGAGCTCAATTCTCACGAGTTCGGGTGCTTGATAATTCTGGGAATGCCGTTAGGGTGAAGGGGCATATCGTAGCCACTCGATTTGCTACAGAAGAAAGATCTCGCGTCAAATCAGCGATCTATGCAGAAGATCCAGAATCAGAAGGTAATGCACCCATTGAGGGTGATACCGCAAAAAGCCTGGCTGAAACTGTCGCGGCGTACCACTACAGTAGATTGCTTGAAAAGTTAGATCAGCCACTTTTGGCTGCGTCTTTAAGAAACAACGTTCGCCTTCATGAGGATATGAGGCTACCGGTTGTTTTATGGGGATCGGCTCTCAATCCGAACTCATCTCAAATTTACGTTGGTGGCTATTTTGCTGGCCCCACAGGTGAAAACGTATTTGATTTTGTGGATGGCAAGATCCAGTCAAAACGAAATGATCCACTGAGACTTGGCATTCCCCAAGGTACGTTTGTCGGCGTTCAGTTAAAAATCTTTGAATTTTTAGTCAAAGCAGCCAGAGGCTCAAGTTTTGATTTGGATTTCATGCCTGAGGTGGACCCATTAGATTTCACCTACAGCGGTATCAGCTTGCTACAAGATGGATCAATCATCGGTCCTATAGGGCTATTTCAGCCACTGGCCGGAACGACTTATTAAGCAATAGAGGCGATCGCCAGCCAATGCTCCTGCAAATTTTGGGCAATTTCCTGGGGCTTGCTGAGTTGTTTGCAAGGTCAGAAGCCAAGGGCTACTTCCTAAGACGAAGCTCCGTAATTCTGTGCTTTGTGGTAATAGCGGATGTTGGTTGTGTCGAACTATGTTATTAGAAGATCAGTGCAGGATTCAAAAGATAAAGGTCGCTGTGTCAATCTATGTTGCTAGTCCGGCTATCGATCCGTTTCGGTTTCTCCAATGTTTTTAGTGGGGGGCTTGTGTCAAACTATGTTGTAAACGCCCAACAACATATCCTGTCTTTAGATACTCAAAGAAAGTTTAGATGAGCGAATAAAGATGGAACAAGACCCCATGGGTTTCATAGCCATTGAAATTCTAAAGGCACAGGGCGAGCACCTCATTTTCGAATGAGAAAATTTTGGAGCGTAAAGGAGACGGATTAATTATCAGGTATCTGGTCAAGTAATTGTTTCATCAGTTATTTTGCTAATAGCACTGGCCGGCAATAAAATACATAAGTCCAGTGCGTTAATCATGAAGCTTATAGGATCATGCACCATAGTGACTGCCATTAATAAAATGAAACTAGGCGTCAGTGGTTTTTTTGCACTGATAGGTTTTGCTTGCCTAATACACACCGATTCTGTGTATGCTGATCTTGCTCAATGCTCACGAGATAGCCATATTGTCACTGCATCGGGGCAAAGAGTTGATATTCAAAAGTTATGGGGATTTCATATAAGTACCGAATTCACGGATGGAACCTGTCGCGCAGTTACGCTGGAGGGCCTTATTTGGTGGCGAAGCGGAGAATTAGCCTCTGTGGCTCCCGAAGATAGGAATGGATGGACCCCCTTTAAAATAGCATTTGGGTTTAGTCGGGAGGTACAGGATAGCCACCTTCAGGGAAAGCGCAAAATTCAAGATAAGCCACGAGGCACTTTACGCGCTCCTCAATGGAAAGGGCAGGAAATCGCACTAGATCACTACCCAGGTCTAAAAATCAGACTAGAAGAAGGACTCACAATGACTGAGGTCTCGCATTTTAATGGGGATTTTATATTGGACAATTGGCGCGGAGCGGTAGGCAATAGAAAAATTGTTATCTGCAGTACAGTGGTTACGAATCATAAAAAACCCACCGCGTCTTTGCTGTCTGGAGAAGAATTAAAAGCGTATAGATTCGAAAATGATTACGATTGGTGTGGGCTAGAGCTACCAGATTTTGCAATGCCAAGTGGGGTGGGGCGAGTCTTGTTTTCCGGCGACAAACTCAGCGAAGCCGCTGCCGCTCTGCCAAGGATCTACGAATATATCCACTCTGCTACCGTTGAAAAGGATATTTGATTATAGTTTATAAATTCGTTCATACTGCGCTTGCAACTGGTCGATATGGTCAAGGTACGGCTGTTTGACCGAGCCTCAGACATCACCGCTCTCAACCACCGCTTTCAGCGTCGCATAAGCCTCCTTGAGATACCCAGCGGTACGCACAATGCCATCAACAGTGTCGTTCAGTCCAAGCATGGCAACTGCGCCCGTGCCTATTGCAAAAATGATGTCCTGAGAGATGTCTATCACCGTCCATTTAGTAGCAATATCTGCCCTGCACACCACACTTGGACTCATCCATCTCCTTTCCTCTCTGAGCTTTCTGCTCTTTGCTCAGGTCTGGACAGTGTTCGTCCCCGCCTGCGCCCCCGTTAGGGCACCGCTCGGTCACCGCCAGCAACTCTCCCTGCCAGCCCGCCGCCACGCCTGCTCGTCCCTTCACACCGTCCCCTCAGGCTCCACCTTCGCCAGGATCCGATCCAACCGCTCGACGATCTCCTTGTCGATCTTTTCATGCAGTCGCATGATCTCCAGCTCCGCGCGCAGGTTCACCTCGAAGTCCAGGCTCGCGGCCAGGCGGTCTTTGGCTGACTGGCGGTTCTGGCTCATCATGATCACCGGCGCCTGAATGGCTGCGACGGTGGACAGCATCAGGTTGAGGAAGATGTACGGGTAGGGGTCGAAGGCCAGGCCGAAGTGATCGAGCACATCGGTGTTGAGCAGCATCCAGCCCAGCAGGATGATGGTGAAGGCGATGATGAAGGCCCATGAACCACCGATTGCCGCTACCCGGTCGGACAGCCGTTCACCGAAGGTGGCTACCTCGTCAGAGGCGTCACCGGCATCGCGGCTGACGGGCAGTCGTTTTCTCATCTGCTCCAGCACATGGATTTCTTCGGGTTCGAGCTGATGGGGGTGTTTGCCGAGGAAGCGTCGAGCCAGCGGTTCAAGTGGGTGCTTGGTGGCCATGGGGCAGGGTCTTCAGGTGGTGAGGAAGACGGCCACTATCCCATGGAATTCGACGCTGTTGAATGCTCGAAGCTGTGGACACTCAACCCTGCGGAATAATGGCCAGCGCATCCGGCTCCGGGCCTGCCGGCCAGCGAGCCTGCACGGACCAGGTGGCAGTGTCGATCACGGCAATCTCGTCGCCGCCGCTGATGGCGACGAATGCACGCTTGCCGTCCGGCGCCACCACCGCGCCGATGGGAAGGGCTGCGGCGCCCAGCAAGGTTTCGCGATACACCGCGCCTTTTCGGGTCAGATCGATACGCTTGATCTCGCGCCTGTTCGCCACGTCGATCACCGACAGCTCGGCAGATTTGGCGCAGCTGACCAACGCATGTTTGCCGTCTGGTGTCATGACGATGCGGATCGGGAAGCGGCCGGTCTTGATCCGATCCACCACCTTCAGCGTCTGGGTATCGACCAGCGCCACCTCGTCGTCTTCACGGTTGCTCACCCACACATGCTTGCCCGACTGCTCGATGGCAATGCCCTCGGTGCTGTTGCCGGTGGGTACCGAGGCGAGCTTGCGGTGCTGTACAAGGTCGACCACCGACAGGCTGCCGCCTTTGACGTGGGTCACGTAGGCGCGGCTGGCGTCTGCCGACAGCACCACCATATGGGGCTGACCACCGCCAACGTCGATGCGCTCGAGCACCTTGCCCTGGGCCAGGTCGACCACCAGCAGGCGTTCGCTGTCTTCGGTGGTCACCACGACGCGTTGGTTGTCGGGAAAGAAGCGTATGCCGTGGGGGCGCGAATCCTGGCCCAGGTCGATGGTGTGCAACACCTTGCGGGTCGGCCAGTCGATCACGCTCAGGCTGTTGTTGGCCTTGCCTTGGGCGCCGTAGTTGCCCACCACCGCCAGCCGACCGTCGCCGGCGACGATGACTTCATGGGGGCCGGTGCCGACTGGCAGCTTCAACAGTTCCTTGCCGTTGACCATGTCCAGTGCCGACACACTGGCGCCGGCCTTGTTGCCCACCAGCAGGACGTCGGCCGCATGAGCCATCGGCAGGGCGCCGAGCAACAGCCCGGCCAGGCAGGCGCGGCGCAAAGGTGTCAGCAGCGTAGGGGTCGAGTAGGGCATGGGCTATCTCCTGAAAGTCCGTGGGCAGGGCATGGAGTTGTGACCTGCAGGAAATCATGAGAGTTCGGATCTAGAGCGGTCGAGTGGCATCCCATGGCTGCCTGGGTGAAGACTGCTGTCGGCTGTGTGGATTTTTTTTCCCGCTCAGTGAGAATCGTCCTTCAGAATCGAGAATTTGTTCTTATAGTGCAGTCATGAACGACCCACGAACCACAGGCATCGTCGACCGTGTGCTGCAGGTGCTGACCTGTGTGGCCAAGGCCGGACAACCGATAGCGGCCAAGCGCATTGCCGCGCAGGTTGGGCTGCCGCTGAGCACGGTCTATCGGCATCTGGCGTCGCTGAAGAAGTGGGGCTTGTTGCAAGAGCACATGACCACCGGGCTGTACGAACCCGGTGCGACCGGGGTGCAACTGGCCTGGGGCTTCGATCAGACGTCCCATCTGATCAGCCAGAGCCGCGACGAGATCGGTGCCCTGGCTGAACGCACAGGCGAAAGCGTTGGCCTGCTGGTGTACAGCAACGGCCAGATGGTGTGCATTGCCATGGAGGAGAGCAGCAGTTCGCTGCGTTGCTCGTTCACCAAGGGCCGCGCGCATTCCATGATGCAGGGTGCGTCGGCCAAGAGTCTGCTGGCGTTTCTGCCCGAGCCGGTGCAGCGCCAGTTGCTTGCAGAGCAAGCGCAACAGGGCGCCGTGGACGTCGCGGCGCTGGAAAAGGAGATCGCCCGAATTCGCAAGAATGGCTATGCCACCAGTGACAGTGAAGTCGATCTGGGTGTCTGGGGCGTGAGTGTCCCATTGGTTTCAGCGGACGGTGGCCTGGAAGGCACCATTACGTTGATGGCGCCGTCATTGCGCGTTGGCCCACGGGAGGCTGAGCTGATCAGCCTCACCAGAAAAGCAGCCAGCCGCATCTGCAATCGCTTCTAACTGCCGCTCAATCCATGTTTCGGGTCCTGACGGACTCACCCTTGCCAAAGGAATTTGTGATGAAAGCGTTGAAGTTGTTCACCCCCCTGGCTGCCGCGCTGACGCTGATGGCCTCGCTCTGCACCTCGGCCCAGGCAGCCGACGATGTGATGCGTGTCGGCACCGATGCCACCTTCCCGCCCATGGAGTTCGTGCAGGATGGCAAGCGCACCGGCTTCGATATCGAATTGATCGAAGCCATCGGCAAGCAACTGAACAAGAAAGTCGAATGGGTCGACATCGGCTTCAAGGGGCTGATCCCTGGCTTGATTTCGAACCGCTTCGATGTCGCTGCATCGGCCATCTACATGACCGAAGAGCGTCAGAAGGTGGTCAACTTCACCGACTCCTACTATCGCGGGGGCCTGGCTGTATTGGTCCTGAAGGAGGACGCCAGCATCGACAAGCCTGCCGATCTGGTGGCGGGCAAGAAGGTTTCGGCCCAGGTAGGCACCAAGTCCATCGACTTTCTGAAAACCAACTACCCCGCAGTGACTGTGGTGGAAGTGGAGAAGAACCAGGCCATGTTCGACCTGTTGGCCATTGGCCGGGTCAACGCTGCGGTCACTGGGCGTCCGGCGGCGGTGGAATACGCCAAGCGTCAGCCCAAGGTCCGGGTGCTGGACGAAGGTCTGACCACCGAACTGTACGGTTTCGCCATTCGCAAGAATGACACCGAGCTGCAACAGCAGATGAACCAGGCGCTGCAGACCCTGCGCAGCAACGGCGAATATGCCGCTCTGACCCAGAAATGGTTCGGCACCACCAAAGAATAAGCCGCCACTGCAGGTCCGCGCGATGCTTGCGACGGACCTGCACATCACGCCTTCAACCGTAGCCTGTGCGGAGTACTTCATGGATCTCGACTTTTCCCCGGTCTGGGACGGCTGGCGCGCGCTCGCCTCCGGCACCCTGATCACCATCGAAATCACGGCTGCGGCATTGGTGCTGGGCTGTGTGCTGGGCCTGTTGATCGGGCTCGGCCGGCTCAATCCCGATCGCAAGATCATCTATGGGCTGTGCACCACCTACCTGACGCTGGTCCGTGGCACGCCGCTGCTGGTGCAGTTGTTCATTCTGTTCTTCGGTCTGCCGCACTTCGGCATCCAATTGCCCGCCTATGTATGCGGGATCTTCGGCCTGGGCATCTACAGCGCGGCCTACGTCTCGGAGATCGTCCGCGGGTCGATCCAGTCCGTGGAAAAGGGCCAGATGGAAGCCGCCCGATCCTTGGGTCTGCCGCACAAGCTGGCGATGCGCAAGGTCATCCTGCCCCAGGCCTTCGTGCGCATGATTCCCGCCCTGGGCAACGAATTCATTGCCTTGATCAAGAACTCGGCGCTGGTGTCGCTGCTGACCATTGCCGATGTGATGCACGAGGGCGAGAAGATCATCAGCGTGTCCTATCGCTCGCTCGAAGTGTACCTGGCCATCGCCTTCATCTACCTGATGCTGACCAGCATCACCACCTTGATCCTGCGCCGCACCGAGAAAGTGCTGCGCGCCGACGGGAGAGTGTGATGAGCACCGCCATCATCGACATTCGGAACCTGAGCAAATCCTTCGGTACCCATCAGGTGCTGCACAACATCGACTTCAGCGTGCAGCCCAGCCAGGTTGTGGTGGTGATCGGCCCCAGCGGTTCGGGCAAGAGCACCTTCCTGCGTTGCATGAACGGTCTGGAGACCGCCGAAGGCGGAACGCTGCGCGCCTGCGGCCACACGGTGGTGGAGCAGGGCCGGATGATGTCCGAAAGCAAACTCGACGCCCTGCGCAGCGAAGTCGGCATGGTGTTCCAGTCCTTCAACCTGTTCCCACACCTCAGCGTATTGGACAACATCACCCTGGCGCCCATGGCCCTGCGCGGCAAGTCGCGCCAAGTTGCGCAAGAGCAGGGCTTGCGCCTGTTGAACAAGGTCGGCCTCGAACACAAGGCCCAGGTCTATCCCGGCACCCTGTCGGGCGGGCAGAAGCAGCGCGTGGCGATCGCCCGTGCATTGGCCATGGAACCCAAGGTCATGCTGTTCGACGAGCCGACCTCGGCACTGGACCCGGAGCTGGTGGGTGAGGTGTTGCAGGTCATGAAGACCCTGGCGAACGAAGGCATGACCATGATCATCGTCACCCACGAAATGGGTTTTGCCCGGGAAGTGGCCGATGTGGTGGTGGTCATGGACCAAGGCGCCATCGTCGAAGCCGCGCCGCCAGCCCAGCTCTTCACCGCGCCTCGCGAAGCCCGTACGCGCAGTTTCCTGCAAAGCGTGCTGTCGCGAGACGCGGCGCCTGTTCTCTGATTGCCCGCGCCTGACTCACTGCCCAGAGGTTCATGTGGATACACCCTTGGATTCATCTACCAGTCACGCCCAGAGCAGCCTGTTTGCCCACAGCGCCTTACTGCCCGATGGCTGGCAGAGCAATGTGCTGCTGAGCTGGAACGCGCTCGGCGATCTGAGCACCGTGAGCATCGATGCCGTGCCCACGGCCGGCACGCCGGTGGCGCGGGGCCCGGTGATCAGTGGCATGCCGAACCTGCATTCCCATACCTTTCAGCGCGCCATGGCCGGGTTGACCGAAACCCTGGGCGACCCGAAAGATTCCTTCTGGAGCTGGCGCACCCTGATGTATCGCTTCGCCCAGCGCCTGCAGCCGCGGCACCTGCAGGCCATCGGCCGGCATCTGTACATCGAGATGCTCAAGGCCGGGTACACCTCGGTCTGCGAGTTTCACTACGTGCACCATGGCGCTGACGGCCAACCCTACGCCAACCCCGCCGAACTGTCCCTGCGCGTGGTTCGTGCAGCTGAGGAGGTGGGCATCGGCATGACCCTGCTGCCGGTGCTGTACCAGTACGGCGGCCTGGGTCAGGCAGAACCGTTGCCGCACCAGCGTCGCTTCATCAATTCACCCGAGTGGATCTTCGAGCTGCGTCAGCACCTGCAAAAAGCCATGCCGCAGAACGGCAACCGACGCTACGGCGTAGCGCCGCACTCGTTGCGCGCCGTGAGCGAAGCCTCCTTGTCGAGGCTGATCCAGGGCTTGGACCGTGAAGACCCGCGGGCGCCCGTGCATATCCATATTGCCGAACAAACCCGTGAGGTCGATGACTGCGTAGCCATCCTCGGCCAGCGACCGGTGCAGTGGCTGTTGGACCGCCAACCCTTGGACCCGCGATGGTGCCTGGTGCACGCCACCCACATGGACGACGCCGAATACGCCGCATTGGCGCGCAGTGGTGCCGTCGTCGGTCTGTGTCCGACCACCGAAGCCAACCTTGGCGATGGTTTGTTCGATGCGCACCGTTTCCTGGCCGACAAGGGAAATTGGGGTATCGGTTCGGACAGCAACGTGGCGGTCAATCCCTGGGCCGAACTGCGCTTGCTGGAATACGGCCAACGCCTGTTGCATCGCCGCCGCAACGTGCTGGCCAGCGCCGAAGCGCCGGCAGTGGCAGACCGACTGTTCGCTCAGGCGGTGAGTGGCGGGGCGCAGGCCACGGGCCGCTCGGTAGGCGGACTGGTGGTCGGCCAGCGTGCCGACCTGGTCGTGATCGATTCGGACGCCGCCAATACCGCCCCGGGCAATCCGGCACAGCTGTTGTCTTCGATGGTGTTCTGCGAACACGGCACCCGCCCCGTGCGCGATGTCTTCGTCGGCGGTAGGCACGTCATCGACGACGGCCAGCACGCCCTGCAGGTGGAAGCGCTGCACGGCTACCGCGCCACCCTGGCCGACCTCCTGGAGCAAACGATATGAGTCAGCAACACACGTTCGAGCTGCATGAGGGCATCGGCCCCTTGCTG
>Ga0308166_1002152_pt1 | contig 18839 bp, 32 predicted proteins | sample PhyCR2_2_FD_202137 | JGI IMG/M metagenome (GOLD analysis project Ga0308166, IMG submission 202137) | Phyllosphere microbial communities from UC Gill Tract Community Farm, Albany, California, United States - DLSLCC.R2 | ecosystem: Host-associated > Plants > Phyllosphere > Unclassified | place... | reverse complement strand
AAATCAGAATAACTCGCCAGGCGATATGAGAAAATACGGAAGATACCACCACCAACAGAGGTGAAGTCTTTCCACATAAACGCTTCGTTCTTAGCGGTTAAAGCCATCAGATCGTTAAAAATAGTTTCAGTACTCATTGGTAAATCCTCATTAATTAAGTAAGGGAACAGTCTACACTAAAGCAGCCTGTCTGTCAACTCAATATTCGCAAGTGTCGTCAATATTTTTCTGAAGGTCATACTTGTACATGCGTACTTTGAGCATCAGATCAGCAGGATAATGATAACATATTCCGTTATCATGACGCAAGTAAACCATATCAGAATCACGACCGTAACGGTTATAATTTGTTCGTAGTAAATGTTGCTGAGGTTTTTCATGAGTAATTGTGTACAGTACTTCACCGGATGGTTTCTGAACAACGGTTCCTTCTTCAATTCTTCCAGCCGGAACAAGTATTGTAACATAATCAATATTAGTTAAATCAATCATTTGTCGTCCCACATAACTACATCTTGTAAATCGTAATACAAATCACCAATATTCATATAAACCATTAACTCAGTACTATCAGCAATCATGTTAATATTTCCTTGTTCATCAACTAAGAACACATTATCAACATCACACGTAATTTCCTGATGATTCTCTCCGTAAATTTTAATACTTCTACGTAATGTATATTTCTTTTGTCCAGTTGGTTTCGTTACTGTAGCACCATCATCTATGTATTTTGCTCTTAGAAGTAAACGAATATCTTCTGGCATGTATCTTACGCTTATAGTCATTTCTTTTCCTTAAAGAAAGCCCCAATTAAGGGGCAAACATTAGAATAGTTGAACCATACCCATCAGTACTGAATCATCAGGACGTGAATATGATTGTTTAGCAATTTTGAAATAGAATGAATCTGCGTCTTCTAAACAGTATCGCTTCTTCAAACATCTCGTATAAGTTGAATTGTTTGGGTGAACCCATTCATAAACCTGAATTCCTTCATCGTTATATCCAACTATACTTGTACGGTTTCCCTCATGTCTATTGAAGTTCTTACTACGTTCAGTAAAATACTTCACCTCAACCATAGTCGGTTCTTCATACACATAAGGCATTTCAGTTAGACGGAAGTAATAATGTGATTCATCCTCTGAATAACCCACTAAGATAGTCTCTGTTGTAGAAACTCCATAGTGTTCTAAACTTTTAGATTCATTATCCTTTACATCCTGAAGCACCTCTCTTAGTACTTCAACTGGATCACCATTTGGATTGGTTACTCCAGAAATCCTACGTTCAATAATAGGATCGGTATATCGTCTTTCTTCCTGAACTACACCGTTCATGAAATGACCAACAAAATCATCCTTATATGTTTTAACGGAATATTGAGTACTGTTTAAAGTACTGAATACATCTGCCAACATATTAGCTTGTCCACACTGTACACCATCTACACTTCCAGCAGTTGCGTATTCTGCCATAACGGAAGTCAATGTTTGAAAGTTCGACATATTGAGTTCATTAGCCATTTCTGTTGCAAATTTAATACGATCAATCATCGCTCCACACTCCTTGTGAATAAATCTGCTTGTTACTCCCTTAAGATTTTGTTCCTATCAATCGCATCTTACCTGTTGCGTGATAGTTAACTACGCTGCGTGTTACTTCAACATCAACGTATTGTATCAATCCATAAACATACCCGTCATGGATCATCCACGAACGAACTTCAGATTCATCGTATATTGCGATTATCCCTCGGTTCTTATCAGTGGCTTTAATTTCTACTTCTTTACCATCACTTGGGAAATTAGTTCCAGTTAATGGATCATGATAGAATGTCTTGCCATTTATATCTTGTTTCTTCAAACGATGGAAAATAAGAGTTCGTTTCTCATATGGATTACCAGCAATCAAGAACATAATCTGGTCGAATGATGGAGCAATAATTTCACTCTCAGGTAATTCATATACCTTATCAAGCATATCTAATGCCGCTTCCATAGTGAACGGTACTTCCTTGTTGAACAAGTCAGATACTTCTACACCATAGAAACCACTCAACTGATCAATAAGCTTTTCCCACGAATCCAGATTCAACATACTACAAGTTAACCCAATCTTAAACATCTCTTTACGGTTAATGGTATAACCACGATCAATGTATTTCTGAACACGTAAAGTACTCATAATAGGATAACGAGTATGTTCATTGAAGGTCAAACGCCGAGCAGCAACACTTTCCAAGAAGTACGGATGGATAATGAAGTCTTCAGTACTGAAATCAAACGCAGCCATGTTAATATGGAAGTCGTAGCTTTCAAAGATTTCTTCAGCATTCTGGAAGTACGCGAAGTGGATTAACTGGATAGTATTACTATTCTGAGTGAAAGTGATACTACGGGCAGTCTGATTCTGGCATGTAATGTTAAATGCCTTTTCGAATTTTACTTTTTGTTCATCGGTTAAGACGTACAGATCTTCTTCGTTTTCAGTACTGCCATGCTTTTTATAAGCATTACGAATGAATACAATCATGTCTTCCTTTGAACGGAAATACACATCGAAGTCATTGATCTCAGACTGACTAAACAAAGAAGTGATGCTACCACCAGCGATGATAGCATTTGATTTTTTAAGAAGTGTAACCATATCTTCTCCGAGGATACGGAGAAGAATAGTCTTATAGCGTTCGTATTGCATTAAATCCCTTTGAGGCGGTTTACCAATTGTTCTGCGGTATAAGTTTTCTTACGTTCTGCTTCCTGATCACCAATGATAGTCAGGAACTTGCGAATAGTACGAACTTCAGTCATCAACATGAATTTCAGTACTTCATATACTTCACGTTGATTGAAGTTGCTTTTCGCTTTATGCATCATATCCAGGAAGTATTTTTCTACTTCGTTACAGTACTCGGCAAGTTTCTCATTGCTGAAAACACCTACGGCAGTACTTAGATTATGAATGCGGTCGATCAGTTTAACCACTGAGCATACTTCACATTCAGATACACGGTTAAAATAACCATAGTACAAATCTTCGTCATGAGAGAAGTCTTTGAACTTCGCAAGACGATGACTGAATTGAACAGCATCAGGGAACATCTCTTGTAGTACTGGTTGAGTTTCAGGATAGTCTTCAATGGTATCATGTACAATGATAGCCATATAAACGGAATACGGATCAATCAGTGAGTTATGTAAACTCAAACCGAGTGAAAGCATTTCCAACTGATGTGAAAACTCTGGAGTACCATCACGGCGTTGATTACTATGTACACCTTCAGCGTACACAATAGCACGACGAACGTTAAAGTAACGTGCGTCAGAAAGAGTCAACCCTTCAATGATGCCAAGGATTTTAGTACGGAGTTTGGTATATTCAGTCTTTTCCATTTTCTTATCCTTTTTTCTTTGCACGTTCAACAATACCTTTGATTAAGGTTTTTAGTTTATCAGCTTCAGTACTTAAAATGTCCAGGAGTTCACCAACAGTTTTATCCTTGAATTGATTTAAGTATTCACGGTCTTCTTTCTTATGATCACGCATATTATTTTCCAATGAAAAGAGCGAGAAGTTCTCGCTCTAATTTTACTTATGTCCACCTTCAGTGTCATCGAGATTCAATACATCCACTTTAGGATGACTGAAGTCTTCGAAGATGAAGTTATTTCCTTGTCCAGTTACCATCAGGACAAAGTTCTCTGCTGGGGTGAACTCTGGTTCTTCGCCAGTTTGTGCTCCAATCAGTTTCTTCAAACGTGATACCGCTTCTTCAAACGCAGCAGGATCAATGAAGTCCATCATGAAGTGAGCAAACTCACCTTCGCGATCACCAAAAGTACAATTCAGTTGCTGACCACAACCTACACGTACCCATACATCTGAACCGATTTTGGATTTGGCCTCTGCGTAGATCGCAGCAATCACTTCATGATGACGAACAATCATCAATTCACGTGCTTCCAGGCATTCCAGAATGTACGATACATCTGCGTCGATTTCATAGTCGCCCATGTCATCTATAGTGTATTGTACATTATCATGGTACAGGCTGTACATGTAGTCACCATCTTTCCAGTTACCCCTTACGGTGCGTGGAATGATACCCATACGCAAGTACTTCGCGAACGTTTTAGTCATACGACTTTGCGGCATAGTTAATTTCCTTTTAGGTGTGAAAATTTAATCCTACACATTTCCTTCTATGCTGTCAAGGAAATTTTGCATTTCATCAACAGTTAAAGAATCAGTGCATAAAAAATCCATCAGTACTGGCAGTACTGCGAACATGTCTGAGAACGTCTGTACCTCGTCCTGCTTGAATGAAAAGCCCATCGGTACTACTTGGGTCATCCACTCTCCGCTAATCTTGTGAGCCGTTACAGCCATTAATACTCGGTCATTATGCTCTACAGAGATATGTCGGTATCCAGTACTTTCATTTTCATCCCAAAACATACGTTTAGTCTTGAAGATCATTTTACACCCATTAGTTTACTTATTTCGTCGAAGTACTTTTTGTTCCTACCAAATGAACCATAGGGCATAAGGGAACAGAACTCACCAAAGTCTTTGTCCAATATAGACTTGCGAACATTAGTACTGCTAAATTTATTGTCATCCCTCTGACCAGCACATACAGAAGTAATGCTATCAAAGTTATACAGTAATCCGTTATACTTGTCAAGGAGCTTTTGAAATTCAAATGACCTGTCAGAACCACCAATAATGATTATATCACTATAGGATTCATCAAGTTCTTCTAGTATTCCAAACAAAGTACTACTATGTTCTTCCTGAATGTATTGTGCCGTCCAAGGATAATAATCTTTCATCATATCTAATTTGAACTGATACGGAAGAACATTAGTGTCATTCTCTGTAGTACTAGAATATATTTTAAGTTCAGAATACGGATTGTTCTTATGAATAGTTAATGCTGTATTCAGAAGTTTACCGTGCCCTTGATGGACGGGATTAAACCGTCCAAATGTCATTACGCAAGTCTTCATTTAAATTTTTGAACCTCATCCATAAAATTATCATATTCATCAATACATACAGTTTCAGTGTATCCATTTCCAAATTCAAATTTTGTCGTATATGAATGAAAATCCATTTCTTTTAAATGTTTTTCTATATCATTGGATGAAACTTTAAATGATTCAACCAATTTAAAATCCATTTTAGTTTTATATTTTATATCATTTATTCTTCGTTCAACGTTAGTACTAACTCCGTACTTGATAATATCATTCCAAACAATAACATAAAAATACAAATCATCACTAGACACAGTAGTTTTTAAATTTTTATTACCACATTCTGGACAACGATTACCATGTTTAAAATTATTGATAGTGCATGTGTTCCATGTGCCATGTTCGGTACATTCTAATATTAATTTAGAATCTTTTCCATTTATTTCATGAATATCTACAAAACTATATTTTGATTCAGACGACAATACTTCTTTTATATTAGATATTTCTTCTTCAATATCTAATTTGTATCCATTACCAGAGCAATACGGGCAATTTGTTTTCTTATTAACAAAATTATCAATTGTACATGAATTCCATATACCATGTTCTGAACATGTGAATTGAATTTTAGTATCACAACCATTCCATTCACCAATAAATCCATCAAATGATAATGAAAGATTATTTTCAATTATTTTATTGTTTATTCGTTGAATATAAGTTGTGGGATGAAGCATCCCACGTGTTAAAACAACGGAAGAAATATCTATAAAAGTTGTCATGCTAATACCATTGTTGTACCTAAAGTTTTTAAGTGTTCAATTTTTTCATTGGTTAAATTGTTATCCAGTATTACTAACATGCTAGGGAACGGTGCTCCATTTTTAACGTGAGTTCCGTCCTCTGTCCATGAAGGTAATGATGGATTATCAAATTTTAATCTTCCTTTTATGAAACATGTAGCTGATGCATTTGGAAATAATATATCTTGACATGCTTGAGTATCAGTTCTTGCTGGTATAAGAACTACAACAGTTGCTCCATTTTTATATGCTGCAACTGCTTTTTTTGACCATGTTCTAATATCATCATATGGTGGATTCATCCAGCATATTTCATTTCCCCAATCTTGCTCCAATCCATCATCTTCTGGCGTGAAATATTTTGAACATAATGCACTATCTGGTAAACAGGCAACATCCAATGTAAATCCCCACAAGTCATTTAAAGGATTGAAAATTTCAAGTGGAGTATTCCACGTTTGTGATTTAGAACTAAAATGCACCGAGTGCTTGTTTTCTTCTTCCATGAAGATTTCCTTATGTTATAAACTACTATAACAGTACTGAGTAATATAATCGAAGTCAGTACTCTTTCGTCCTGATTCATCTACGAACCTAAAATAATGACCGTACTTAGCCATTATGTTAAACATCTCGTCCTCACGAAATTCGTAGTACTTGAAATTAGAAACATCATCCGTATATCCAATGAACCTGATTATGTCATTAGTTACGTCAATTCCATTGACAAAATATTTCCTGTCAAGTAAATCTCCTTGAGCAGAATACTTCTGGTATTCACCATAAAGTTTCCCATCAAAGCGGTATGAAAGATTACTTACGCGATTATTATTGTACCGTTCTTCTATGTGTCCATTGTATTCAACCATATGAATAATTGGCGTTAGCGTGGGTCGGTAATCTATCTTTGCTAGTACTTCATTGTACCGCATTTCAGTTACCTTACTAATCTTATTGTGGTCTATCTGAATACGATAGCCATCAAAATTATTCAAATCTACGGAGTCCATTACGTCTCCAGTTGTCTTGCACTTGTATACAATTTTCATTTACATCTCACATTTTGAATCAGTACTTAGCTGATTCACATTATACAAGGAACTACCTTCGGTAGCTCCAGTAAATCTCTTCTGAACTTCACTTACGTTACGTTCTTTTGAGATTTACGCTCTCTTACTTAATATACGTTCAGTACTATTACTGACGAGATTTGTTGACGCATTTTCATCCCCCCGAAAGAGGAACGAATTAATCTGACGATGATAGTCATAGCAATTTCATGTCACGAATTTCTTATTAGAGCGGAAGCGGGTTGTCCTGTTTCTCCCTATCGCGGTTCTTTACAACGGTCGTAGTCTTACTACACTTAATACAATAGCCACATGAACAGCATTGTACTTGTCAAAATTTGGACGGATTTATATTGTATAAATCAATCGCCAATTTTAACTCCCTTATACATTAGGTAGGTGCGATCCTATATGTCTATCTAGGCATGAACTTATGTAGTACTGTCATGCTTTATACAGCCGCATTGCCGTGAGTGGTACAAACTATGCCAACATCTAACGGGTTTCTTTTGCTGTTCGTACTGAATGAACTACTCAACTGATATTCTACTTTTCGATTATCAGGGTCAAAACTATCCTTGTTCTCAAGGTCATTCAGAGTTTTTCTCAATTAAAAAAGGACGGTGCTCTCGCATCGTCCTATACATTATAGCACAAAATTTTAAAACGTTTCACCGGAAATCTGCATCATTTGCCAACACAAAGCACCCATTAGCTTTAAACCAGAAGTGTGATTTTCTTTGTTTTCCATAATGTCTTTATCATCATTCATAAAGAAGTCAAAGGTTTTCATCACGGCGGAGTACTGTAAAGAAGTACCAGTGTATTGAATCTTGTCCGTGTCCTTTTCTATCATCCCATTAAAGAGCAAATCAATGAAATTAGTTTCACGTTCAAGAATGTCAGTAATTTCTTTGAACAAATAATTCTTTTCATACGAAATGTACTGACGTAATTCATCCAGTACTTGAGAATAGAAATTATCAGGGCAGGTATAAGTGAAAGGTTCGTCTTTTTTAACACGTTCTGGATAGTAATTGAAGAAGTGTTCAGACTCATTACCATTTATGAATCCACTAGAACCCCTTGCACGATGTTTAGTATCACCAGACCAGGTTGCCATGTAAGCATTGTACTGAGTATTACCGAAACCAATCTTAAGTGTTTCTAAGTTATAGGTACAGTACGAGTACTCTGCTACGCATAATGCTTCAAGCTGAAACATTGCTGCGTCTTCTACGTTAATGAGAATTTCACGTGTGAAGTACGAATTTTGTGTGTACTGAGATTCACGATTAAGTTTTCTGGCAAGTCCAGTTTTTAAACGGTCAAATGAAACAATCTCAGGTACTTTATAGTTGTTATGTGATGAACCTGTTTGACGCTGGGAACCTGAACTCCCAGCAACACGAAAGTCTCCATCATCATTGTAGGAAAGGAAGAACCTTAAAAACATTAATCAATCTCTTGTAAAGTTACATTTCCTTCAGAGTCAAGAGTACTGGTATACATGCTGCCAGTACATTCATCATCCATAAGCTTCTGTAAAATCAAATGACGGCGTACCGCTTCTTCGTACTTACCAGTTACTTGACGATCTTCTGAAGGTGATAGTTGTGGGATGTGAATCTCATAATCGAACTTAGTATTACGTAGTTGAACAGCACGTTCAAGTTTACCTAAATTGGTTTCACCAAAACTACGACTAAAGTTCTTACGATTTTCATCAATAAAATTAAGTACACCACCATACGCAATGATATTAACAGTCTCATTGTTTCCAGTTAATGTATAAGAATTACGATTCCAATAAGGACGTACTTGGTAACGGTATTCAAGAGAACGTATTCCCTCAACAACACCTTCCAAGTCCACGCATGGAATGTAGTCAGATGGTACACGACAATCGAAGGTCGTGGTTTCTTCACCAGTACTAGTACGATAACCAGTACATGGTAGTACTAATGACGCTTCATTAATGGTATTACATAAAACATTATGAAGATACATAGCACGTTTATTGTGGAATTCATTAATTTTTGGTTGAATAAGTTCTTCGAACCATACTTGGTACTGCTGATTCCTGTACTTATCATTGAACAAATCTTCATAATTTAAGATCCCAAGTAACTTGGGATCAATATTATTTCCAATGTTCATGATTTCAGTGTACGTGGAATGTTGATAATCTATGAACTCTTTAATCTTCATTATTCGTTCTCAATACGTTCACGTGCCTTTTGAATACTATTGTGTAGTACAAAGAAACTACCAAAAGGCCAGCAAACTAAACTTATCAATGCGAACATGATTGCGGGTAATGTAGTCATTAGAATAACTTCACCCCAACCATCTGAATTGCTCCACTGCCAATATTGTGTACCGAAGTACGTTTTAATATCACCAGGACGAACATATTTGGCAGTATAAAGCTGGCGAATATATTCAAAGCATGCACGGAAGTGTGCTCCAATGATATAGACTGCGAACAGAATACCAATAGCAAAGTACGTAATACCAAAATATAGCAGCATGACATTATTCCTTATACACAAAAAGGGGCATAATGCCCCTTCTATTAATGGTTAGTACTGTAAGCGTAAGCTGGACGTAGAAGTTCTTGTGGGTTGATTTCAGGTTTCAGTACTGTAACTTTAACTTGATAATCTTCTCCAGTAACAGGATGCTTATGCGTCTCGAAGTAAACACCTTCAATGAATGTTTCGTATTCTTCTTGAGAACGAGAAACTACTGAAGATGCGAACTTTTTACGACTTTCAGTTTTCATAGTGATGCTGACAATTTCTACAATTTCTTCAGCATCACTGTATTCGTTATCAACATTATCTGAAACATCAGCGTCATCGTGAAGCACTTTCCGTACTTTTGGTTCTTCAAAGTTTTCGAACATGTTGAATTTGTCATTTCCGTTTGACATAATAATCTTCCTTGAGTTTTTGTTTATTCTGCGGTGTATTCGGTAATTGCTTCTTTCAGCATTTGAATACGTTTCTCAACGTCTGCTTTAGCAACAATCTCCGGTACTTCTTCGTTCAACTGCTTACATGCTTCCACCAGGAATTCGTAATCAGTATCACAGTTTTCATGAGCTTGCGACAGGGCTTTCCAGTCGTTCGAGATGTTCTCATTTTCATCTTTGTAATGAGGCCACAACTTCCCGTACTGATCAACTGACTTCCCGTACAGTACACGTACTGCGTTGAAAATCTGACCAATAGTGAAGTGCTTAGTACGGGTGAGGTCTTCTACGCAACAAAGCATATCAGTACCATCTTTCCTGATTAGTACTACACCAGTAATTGCCTTTAAGTAACCCGAATGTGATGTGTTCATTTTATAACCCTCTCGTTTTAGGTGTGTACATTATACCACAATAATTTATTCCGTTTCATCTTTTGTGTCGGAATAATCTGTACTTAACATTTTATGCCATTCGCGAAAGTCTGTCAATAGAAGATAGAAATTATCTTCATCTTCTTCATCCATCACGTGTGCCAGGGCGAACATATACTTAGCCGCATTAGTTTCATCCATCTGAATTGATGAATTAAAAATACGTTCCATAGCAGCCTTGTAGTTCGGTGCTTCAGATATGTATATAGTACTGCCATCGTGGAACTGAACTTCTTCAGCTATACGAGGTTTCCCACGTTTACCTAACCAGATATACTTAGGAGCATCATCAATGAACTTCAATTTACGTTTCATATTTTATTGTGTTCTCGTTAATTTGTGCTAACATGTTCCGAAATAAGTCTTTCTCGTAAGGAGCAGTCTCAGACCTTTGCTGTACTAAAGTACGCAACTCTTCTAAACCATATTGGTAAGCAGTATATAACCCAGCATCTGGAATCATCAAGTCGATGAAGAAACAGTTGTGGTCATTGTACAGATTAACAACACTCGCATCTTTCAGTTCTGGTAATTTAATGTTCTTCAACATATAACCGGATTTAGAATCTCCTTGACAGAAGAACTCAACTGCACCATTAGTTAAGTGAAGCTGAATAGAACCATGACCAGATTCATATGGAAAATGAAATAGGCTTTTGGTACATACTCCCTTACTGTTATAAGTCTCATACAACTCACAACCAGTATAAGGGAAGATAATAGAATGGTCAGTTATCCCATTCTTCAGTATACGACGAGTGTAAGTATGAGAACCAAAACAAATAGACTTATAAGTTCTGTCCTCATAGTTAACTTCTACATTTCTTTCACCGAAATGATACGATTTAGAATGAACCCTAGTTTCACCTTTCTTGTTTATTTTAATCTTAGAATAAACATTCTTGAAACTGATTATCTCTTTAAAAGTACTTAAATGATAATACATACGATTTCCGAGAATATTAAATTCTCGCAACGATGGATGTACTACACTACGAGCTTTAATAAATGTACCTTCCTGGGTTTCTATATCTTGTGTGAATCCAGTGTTTCCACGGTTAGTTCTTGGTGAATCTTGACCTAACATAAGTGGTGAATCAATTGGACCATTGAAAATATGGTCTAAATGTTCTTTTAGTGAATGTGCTTTAAAGTCCAACAAAGTATTAACCCTTAGAAACGTCAAAGGACGCATCATAGCGTCCTTTGTGTTTAGTTTTTCCATTCTTCGAATCTTTTTTACGATCAACATGCGTTGCTGCTTTGTTGAAAGTGTTCATGTGCTTCGCAACGAAGTTCTGAACGTCAGGTACTTCAGAAGTACTTTTCTTCTTGGACTTAGCCATTTGTATTACTCCACGTATGGGTTCTTTAGTGTTAAACTTTCTATGTCTTCAGCAGTAATCATAACATGTGGCTCTCCCTCTGTAAAGAGGAAATCGTGATAACTTTCACGTACCGTGAAATTATCCATGACATAGCCTTTAGATAAGAACATCAAAATGTGCTTCTCGTCAGGTTTAGTATAGGTGTTTCTAAGTTTCTCCACTTCAGATTGTGGAGTCTTATCTTTGTTGTTACGCATCACGCATTCATTGAATTCTGTATTCATTGTCATGGGTGTTGCCATAATCCATTTATCAGTACTGTTAATCGTAACAGCAAAGCAATTACACATTGGATTATTGAAAAATTCGTACATTGTCGAACTACATAGGAAAAGGCATTGTACAATGTCCTTTATATTAAACATAATCCCATGTACTTCAAAGGCTTCTTTAGTGATCACATCATCAATCGGCCCATTCTCTTTGTGAATAATATTCATGTGTTCACTCCCTTGAACTCTTTTAATGCACCGTATCGGTGCTCTAAAAGTATTTATACTCGTCCTTGAGTACTGTTTTGTTATGATGTGGTTAATTTCCGCAAGAATTCCTCATGGACTCTACGGCACATCGTAATCGTTTCTTGCATTGTATCATAATCGAACTGAACTGGCAAGCCAAAAACAGAACCATTATTTGTAAACGCAGTTGGGAGTTCTTCTAAACTAAAGGAACCTTCAAAGAGATTAGTACTCAATTCGGTTCCCGCCTGAACGAAGAAAAATTCAGGACTATAACGTATTACAAGTTTCTTCTTGTCAATACCAATATTACACAAATCTTGTAAGTTCTGTGTGCGTACTTTTAACTTGTACACATTCTTACGAACTTCCTGAACATCCAAAGAGTATCCTTCACCTATGTAAAAGTTGTTCTTAGGAGCGAGTTCTAAACCATTGATGTTACTTAAAACATCCTGGATAATGAAATTGATTGGGTCGATATTCTCAATTATGTTCAGCATTCTGTTCTTCCAATTTATGTACTAATTTTCTATATTCTTCAATATGACGTTCATTAAAAATCCTGTCCATATTGATAGTCAAAGAGACATAATTACCAATCCAAAGATTTTCTAAAGTTCTTTGGACTTCAATGAAGTATTCTTCTTCTGGTAAATCTACTTGAGTTAGTTTTTGGAAGTACCAAGCTTCATCATGTTCCAAATTATCATTTAATCTGTATTCAGTACAGTCAAGTACTTTCATACCTCGATTCATTGGTGAATAAGAAAACTTATCCTGATTAACATGATTACCATCGTTAATATCACTGAAATGAATTAACGCAGCATCATGCCATGATTCGTGATTGTTCACTACGTACTTCATATAGAAGTGTACGCAATTATCCTGTACATATTGAATACGAAACATGCCACAATCAGAATCAATCTCTTTGAACTCTGGATTTGAAATACAGTAGTTCTCAGCAATTTCCAGTAGTGGTAACATCTGTTCAACAAGAATTAATTCTTTAAGGAACGGATCATCGCATTCATCATATCTGAATCGTGCCATGTGTTTCAAAATATCCATATCGACTGCTGCTGTTACTTCAGCATCAATCTCTGCTTGTAGCATTGCCATGAAGTCATCTTCATCTGGACTAGTAATAATGTCCCTGATAGCCTTCGAAAGTGAATTTTCCATTTAGTATATCTTCCGCAATATCCATATGCATTGTGCTATGGTCTAAAATTTTAATATTTGTTGTGTCAAAAAGACAGAATGATGGCATAATATCTGGTTCATATTCGTTGATATATTTAATAGAATCGAAATCGACATTATCGCGTAAAAGTATATTGTGTAATTTACGCCAACCATCATCTGAACCTTCATCAAAGGATTCATACGGGTTAGTACTGATAAGCTCACACTGATGTATGTGAATACTGTCAATGTAATGGCCTTTTCCACGCCCTTCATATAACTTACGCAGAGCACATTCAATAGCACTCTGGTATCCACCTACATGTAAACCACCATAAGGAATATAGAATTCCTCAATCTTTACAGTACTAGCATGAAATACAATCATATTACCCTGAACCCTTCTAGTGTTTTTAAATTGAATAATTCCATATTGGAAATATTAATCATAATATCTTCTCGTAATAAATTAGGAAGAACTAGATTATAGTACCAGTTAACTTCTTGCTGGAATAATTCGTATGGAATAATGTTCTGTACTGTTAGCTGTTGGAAGAAATATTCTTCACCATATTCATCAAAGACTTCATTCGCATCAGAACTACTATTCAGTCCAATGTAACGCTTCTCCCAATTCTTTGAATGATCTCCAACAACAATACATAAACTATCATTGTATCTACCATTGTACCACTGAAACTCACTGTCTGACAAGGAAAATTCAGCCCAAACCGCGTGTTCTCGTTTAATACTTTCTATATGAAATACTGGATATTCTGTATCCGTTTCATCATACACAGCAAAGTAATTAGGTCGCATTACAACATTCTGACCTGTTCTTCTGAAGTTAATGAATTCGAAATTGTAACTTTCTTCAGTATCTACCAAATGTGAATACTTTTCTTCCATCTGGAGATACAACTGATATACATAACGAATCATGTAAAACGTTTCAGAAGTACTGAAATCTTCACGCTTCATCTAAGTACCTTTTTATTTGTTCTAAGAACGTACTCCAGTACTGTTCAGTGTAGGTAAAATTGAAACTCATTTTAAATGGAAGTTCTCTGATAGTATTGTGAATATCATCATATTCTTCCATGTCTTCAAAGTATGGAATATCGTGTAAAGTTAATAACTGGAACATCCATTCCTCAGTAATCTGTTCTGGTAATATAGCAACTACATTACCTCCAGTACTCATAAAGTACGCATTACTCTCAGGAATGTTATTCATAGAAATTTGATTATGTATCTTGGATATATTATTGAAAAACCAGGCCACATCATAGACAACACTTAATGAACATAGTGTTTGTACTGAGGCGGCAACATGACAAATAGAACTTCTACTTAATGTGAAATTTATTTGCTTTTGATGGTGGGCTGGATTGTCAGATTCCTTAACACTAAAAGAATGTTGTATCTGATAGCCAGTACTCATATAATCATGATCAATATTAGTATCACTCGTTTTAAGAACGAATGGCTTATCTCTGAGCTTAGGTAGCTCCTTTACGATTTCATGTAATGATTTTAGTACTTCTAACATAAATCATAATCCCGCTGTTCTTCTTATTGCGTATTCTACTATCTTCAAAGAATCCTTTACCTTTTTCATCGAAGTACTATCATTCAGCACAGTACTGAATTGATTAATACCATCTGACCCAGGTTCAGTAATTAATTGTAGAACACATTGATGGTCTTTCTTAATGTCCACGAAGTACTGATATAATTCTTCTGAACTTAAATCTAACAAGGTTAAATTCTGGAAGTACTGTTCTTCTGGAATAGGATGATGAAGTACTTTAAGACGTTCACGGTCTTGTACCCATATCTTATTAGTATCTTGTACTTTACCAAAATTGATTCCAGTACCGTCTGATGAACCAAAGAATTGACAACAATCCCAACTATCATGCTCGAAGTCCATGCTGTATTCGAACACGAAGTCCTTTCCGATCATCTTTAACTGTATCCAATATGAAGTACAAATTAATCTATAGGATAAGTCACCATGACTACCACCCATATCAGTAGTACTGTAAGAACCTTTCTTTACTGTATCAAGTACTAAATTGTCCACAAGCTGAATTAAAACATTCTGTTCTTCATAAAACTGCTTCAATAACTCACAATTTCTCACACGCTTCCCTCGCACCGTTCCCGCCGCCCACTATACCTTGATCATAATAATGAGAAGCGGAAATTTTTATTGGTTATTTTTTGAACAGCTTTTTTAAGGTGAAGACTTATTTATCTCCGTGAAAATCATCAAAATGTTCACGTTCTACCTTTGCCGCCCATTCTTCATCACGAGCATCAATACGGTCTTTCTCAACCTTTATCAATCCATCCAAAACTTCCTGTACTGATTGTACCATACTTTCTTTGTTCGTTTCATCTATTTGATTCTCCGCAATCCATCCTGCGTTGAACGAATAAGCAATAAATTCTGAATTACCTTCCATTACATATTGTCCTGTACGCATGAACAAATCTATATCAATCTCTAACGGTACTGGAAACCTCGTTAACTCCTGAAACACTTGTTCCTCTTGTAATGGATATTGTAATGTACAATGTTCAATGTTTTGTATATTAATCGCATGACTTATTAACAATTCGGTACTATCTTTCCGGTACGTACTGAATCCTATGTTCTCACAATTCGAATCTAACCGGAAATGTGATGAACGCAAATTCTGTACTACTGTACCTGTATCGTAAAAACCTGTACAATGAATTATCTCATAATCCGTGTCTTCACCTAACGCATAAGCATTAAATGTCATCCTGTCATCACGTGCTCGTACTAAACGACAACGAACACTACTGTTCGTGAATGCAATATCATTCATTACACCCAGCTCAAATGATTGAAGCATTTTTTTCAATACATCTTTGAACGCATCTTGTACGTAAAGGTTCTTAAACGTTGTCTGTACCATCTCGCCGCTCCTGTATCTCTGCCTCAATAACTTCTATTAACTCTAATATCTCTTCTTCAGATAAAATATCCAGTACTCGATAATCTAACTTCATCGTACAAAAGAAACCTTTTTGATCCCTCTCGTACTCAGTCATGTTGTGTGGATATACCTGTAAAGCAATTAACTGCGTCAGGACTTCATTCATTGTATAACGTGTGAGGTTCTGAAAGATTATCGGATCAATTATATCTGATTCAAGACTTGTACCAGCCTGAAGTACTGGATATGTCTGAGCCATCTTATCTAATCTAGATAAACTTGCACGACGTATTCCACGACTCTGCCACCAAGTATAAGGCCATCGTGTAGGAAATATCGCTCTTACATCATCCCATATCTCAGGCTGGTATGGTTCGGTATTCGCATCGAAGTATAAAAATTCCGTACAACCCTCAAATGCTTTATCAAGCATCTCTATGTATGCTATGCTTGAATTGACTGATGTACGATAATTTTTACCTGTACTTAACTGCTTAACCAGAAATGTAAATCCTAATCCTTCATCTAACCTGTACATACAATACAGGTCATCCAGTACTTTAATTAGTCGTACAATTTCATCAAACTTTGGAGGCTTCATGTTCTAATCCTATTACAGTACTGTAATACAAATCTTTTAACGCAGCTTCACGTTCTTCACCTAATCCAACATATGGTGCTAAGTTCACCACGTACTTCTGAATACCAACATCTTCATTGATAAGAACCTGATTCAGTAGTATAGCAGTTAAATCCATCATGCCATATTTTGTCATAAGCATGAATTCCATAACTTCTAATTCTTCTGGATCATTTTCATGAAGCATCTCAAATACCTTAGTAGGATGATTACCCTTCATGAAGTAATAAGGGTTTTCTGCTTTTGGTAAAGTGTTAAGACGACGACCATCATAATTACTGATATATTGTGGCTGCTGTTCATGAGTAGTCATCGAAAACATTTGCTCACGATTGCTTTTATAAAGCCGATCACTATGAAAACTCAAATGAGCATTATCATAAGAAACATGGATATTACATAGTACCGTAGCACCAAACGCTTCGTAGTACTTAGATGTTGTATATTCAAAAGTACTTCCATATCCAGCTACCTTCATAGCCTCAATACGAGGAAACATTTTTAAGTACAGTTCACGTAAATGAACAATCAGTGGATAGTGAAAATTAAGCGTCTGTAACATCATATTCTCCATTTAAGTACGGAACTAGTAAATCCAGTACTTGCTGTACATCTAAACTGTAATCTTTCAGTACCATCCCAATCGTTACTGCTGGGTGGTCATTCTTACTGAGTACGTTAATCATCTTCTCACACTGTTCATCCCATAGTGCGTAATCTTCTTCAGGTAACGTTTCCTGTACTGTCATACGCTGGAAGAAATATTCTTCAGGAAAAGGAAAAGAGATGAAAGTATGCTGCTGACCATTCCTACCATTCGTAGGATCGTACAGTGCGTAGTACCTTGGATGTGATTCTTTCCAGAACGCAATACGTATTCCATCAGTATTAAGGTCAAAAGTACTTAAGTATTGAGTACTCGTGTTAAAGGATATGCTGAATATAATGTCCTCTTGCCAACGACCACCGTTACCAAATAACTTTAAGATGTGCTGGTACTCAGTACCATCACTCCACCGTGCTACTGAAGCACTGAATTCATCAGTTAACTGAACAAAGGCTTTATCTTGAAAAGGTATCTTAGGAATAAGGTGTTCCCACGTTCCAAGAAACATTTCTTTTAGTTTTTCGTATTTGTCGTAGTCCATATTAGATGTATCCTAACTCCGATGCTTTTTGAATAATTTGTTCAACAACACCTTTGTATGACTCTAAATCAATAGGTGCTTCAACGTGCTTCCCGTAAATCATGAAAGTACGGTACTTCTCATTCTGTAAGTACTGAATGCTTTCTTTTAACGTTTCGAACATACCGAGGCCATTAGATGAATAGTACCCTGTATCAGCACCCTGGAGTACCACCATTCCCTGACCGACGAATGAATAACCTTCCAGTACTTCGTAATCGTATTCAGTACGAAGCATACCAATACGAACGTGTGGATCAAAGAAGTCGCCGATTGTGATTGCGGAAGAATTGGCCTGAACAGTATATGTCACGGTAAGACCTATAGTACCGCCAAGTTCTAAAAGAGTATGTTCGACCTGATCGCTAAGAATGCTAGTACGACCACCCTGAAGTTTATCTTCGATTTGTAGAAGTAACTGAATCAGTGTTTCAGAGATTTTTAGGAATCGTGTGTAATAATCTTCGCCGAGGTTAATGAGGGATAAACCGTTATGAGCATTTTGTTTAATACGATTCAGGCGGGAATTCCATTCACGGTTTGCCAAACCACAAGCTGTGCTTTCCATTTTGTTTCCTTAGAATGAAGTTGTAATGTTGTTATTACTTAAGTCTTCTGTAAGTAAATTGATGATACGTTGAAGACCATCCTTTACCCGAACATCATTAATAGAAGTTTGATGCTCTATCGCTTGTGCGAGTTTCCCGCGTTGCCAT
>Ga0308166_1002150_pt1 | contig 18848 bp, 12 predicted proteins | sample PhyCR2_2_FD_202137 | JGI IMG/M metagenome (GOLD analysis project Ga0308166, IMG submission 202137) | Phyllosphere microbial communities from UC Gill Tract Community Farm, Albany, California, United States - DLSLCC.R2 | ecosystem: Host-associated > Plants > Phyllosphere > Unclassified | place... | reverse complement strand
GCCAAGCTGCTGGGCGTGCTGAGCCTGCAGATGCTGCCGCGCATGCTGAAACTCGACTTCCACGACGTGTTCTCGGAAGGCCTGGCGTTCGACGGCATCACGGCCAACGCGCTGATCTCGCGCGGCGTCGTGCGCACCGATAACCTCAAGATGCACGGCGTGGCCGCGACGGTACTGATGGATGGCAGCGCCGACATCGCCAACGAATCGACCAACCTGCACGTGGTCGTGATTCCGGAATTCAACCTCGGCACCAGTTCGATCGTGTACGGCCTGGCCGTCAACCCGGTGATCGGCCTGGGCACCTTGCTGGCCCAGCTGTTCCTGCGCGCGCCCGTGATGGAGGCGCTGACTTACCACATGCAGATCACGGGGCCGTGGAAATCGCCGCACATCGTGAAGCTGGCCAATTCGTCATCCGCGAACGCCGCAACCGCCGCGGCGGCTGCGGCCCAGCAGGACCGTACCAAGCAGAAGAAGGGAGCCCAATGAAGACGACCGTCGCCGCAGTACAAATGGTGTCCACCCCGCACGTGGACCAGAACATCGCCGTCGCGCGCCGCCTGATCGCGGATGCGGCGGGCCGTGGCGCGCAGCTGGTCACGCTGCCCGAATACTGGCCCATCATGGGCATGACGGACACGGACAAGGTTGCCCACGCCGAGCAGCCTGGCCACGGTCCGATCCAGGATTTCCTGGGGGACCAGGCGCGCACGCACGGCATCTGGCTGATCGGCGGCACCTTGCCGCTCGTCTCGCACGACGCCGGGCGCGTGCTGAACACGACGCTCGTCTACGGCCCGCAGGGCAACCACGTGGGCCGCTACGACAAGATCCATTTATTTGGATTCAACAAGGGCAGCGAATCGTACGACGAGGCCCGCACGATCGTGCCGGGCGAGACGGTCGGCAGCTTCGAGGCGCCGTTCGGCCGGGTCGGCCTGTCGATCTGCTACGACCTGCGTTTCCCCGAATTGTTCCGCGCGATGGGCGACTGCGCCCTGATCGTCGTGCCGGCCGCGTTCACGCACACGACGGGCCTGGCGCACTGGGAAGTGCTGCTGCGCGCCCGCGCCATCGAGAACCAGTGCTACGTGCTGGCCGCCGCACAGGGCGGCACGCACCCGAACGGCCGGCGCACGTTCGGCCACAGCATGCTGATCGACCCGTGGGGCGTCGTGCAGGACGTGTTGCCGGAAGGCGAGGGCGTCGTCAGCGGCGCGATCGATCCCGAGTACCTCGCGAGCGTACGCGCCAGTCTGCCGGCGCTGAAACACCGTAAGCTGTGATATGGCACAATGGCCTATCCTTATCTGAAAGACCCGACGCAATGACTCCATTCGAACCGAATCTCTCCTCCCTCGCGGTCGCACGCGACGTCCTGCTCACGCCGTTCGGGCTCGACGAAGGCAAGCTGATCACGACGCTGGGGACCATGTTCACGCACAAGGTCGACTATGCCGACCTGTATTTCCAGTTCACCAAGAGCGAGGGCTGGAGCCTGGAAGAGGGCATCGTCAAGAGCGGCAGCTTCTCGATCGACCAGGGTGTCGGCGTGCGCGCCGTGTCGGGCGACAAGACCGCGTTCGCCTATTCCGACGAAATCTCGCAGGCCGCGCTGCTGGACGCCGCCGCCGCCACGCGCACGATCGCGCGCGCGGGCGCGGGCCGCGTGAAGGTCGCGGCGGGCATCCAGCCGTCCGGCGGGCGCTCGCTGTACCTGCCGCACGACCCGCTCGCGTCGCTCGACGCCACGGCGAAGGTCGCGCTGCTGGAGCGCATCGAAAAGATCGCCCGCGCCAAGGATCCGCGCGTCGTGCAGGTGATGGCCGGCCTGGCCGGCGAGTACGACGTCGTGCTCGTCGTGCGCAGCGACGGCGTGCTGGCGGCCGACATCCGCCCGCTCGTGCGCGTGTCCGTCACCGTCATCGCCGAGCAGAACGGCCGGCGCGAGGTGGGCTCGTCCGGCGGCGGCGGCCGCTACGACTACGGCTACTTCAGCGACGAGCTGCTGGAACAATACGCCAGCGAAGCCGTGCAGTCGGCCCTCGTAAACCTGGAGGCGCGTCCGGCGCCGGCCGGTCCGATGACCATCGTGCTCGGCCCGGGCTGGCCCGGCGTGCTGCTGCACGAGGCCGTCGGCCACGGCCTTGAAGGCGACTTCAACCGCAAGGGCTCGTCGGCCTATGCCGGCATGATCGGCCAGCGCGTCGCCGCCAAGGGCGTCACCGTCGTCGACGACGGCACGCTGCAGGACCGCCGCGGCTCCCTCAACATGGACGACGAGGGCAACCCGACCCAGTGCACGACCTTGATCGAGGACGGCATCCTGAAGGGCTACATCCAGGACACGATGAACGCGCGCCTGATGAAGATGCCGGTCACCGGCAACGCCCGCCGCGAATCGTTCGCGCACCTGCCGATGCCGCGCATGACGAACACGTACATGCTGGCCGGCGACAAGGACCCGGCCGAGATCCTCGCCTCGGTCAAGAACGGCCTGTACGCGGTCAACTTCGGCGGCGGCCAGGTCGACATCACGAACGGCAAGTTCGTGTTCTCGGCCAGCGAAGCCTACATGATCGAAGACGGCAAGGTGACATACCCGGTGAAGGGCGCGACCCTGATCGGCAACGGTCCGGACACGATGAACCGCATCTCGATGATCGGCAACGACATGCGCCTGGATTCCGGCGTCGGCGTGTGCGGCAAGGAAGGCCAGAGCGTGCCGGTCGGCGTCGGCCAGCCGACCCTGCGCATCGACGGCGTGACCGTCGGCGGCACGGCCTGACAGGCCAGCAGGCGGCGATGGCGCACGCCCAGGCCTCTGCAACGCCCGCTTCGTGCGGGCGTTGCGCTTTCGCGCCGTGCAGGTGTCGCGCCGTCCCGCGCAGGCGTTTTTCTTCATACCGCTCTTGCGCCGCCGTTGCGGGACGATTGGCGGCGCTGTGCGCGCTGCCGGCCATTGCATGGGGGCAGGCGGAGAGCGCCGGCGTCGAGACCCGCTTCGGCCCCGTCGCGGCACAGGCCGTTCCGGCCGACGGCACCCGGCCCGGCCGTTCGGACATCCTGTTGCGCGGCGCTACGCTGGGCCAGGTCGACGGCACGGCCGGGCTCGTAAAGCTGTCCGTGCATGACGAGGCCGATTACGTGCTCGTCGATGTGGCCTTGCCGGACCCGCAATGCCGCCACCGCTTCGCCGTCGTGCAGGTCGGGCCGGGCGATGCGGCGACGATGTCGCAGCCGTTCGGCGATTGCCTGGCCGGGTTCGGTGCCCGCAGCGCCGGCGGCAAGCTGGTCATCCAGCTCGCGCAAGACGGGCCGGCCCAGCCGCAGCGCGACCCCGTCGTCCACGAATTCGTGTGGATGCAGGACCGCGTCAAGGAACTCACGGGCGTGCTCACCCGCTGCGAAGCCGCGCAGACGACCGCCGCGTCGCGCTGGACCTCGGTCGCCCCCGCACAGGCCGTGCGTACCGTCGGCGGCACCGGGCGCGTCCATTTCCATACGGCGCCGCTGGACGAGTGCCGGCTCCCCGACCTGTTCGTGATCCAGGGCGACGTGCTGACCGTCCTCCACACCTACGCGGACTTTGCCGACGTCGCGTACCGCAATCCGCGCACCGGTCGCGAGGCCGGCGGCTGGGTGCGGCTCGACCGGCTCGCGGGCGCTGCAGGCGCAGCCGTTCCGGGCGTGGCGACGCCTGGCGTGGCGGCACCCGGCACGGCTGTGCCTGGCGCAAATGCGGCCGCGAGCCCGGGCGTTCGTGCGACACCTGCCGTCCCCGCCGTCCCCGCCGTCCCCGCCGATCCGACCGATCCGACCGATCCGGCGGACAATGCCGCACCGGCGGCCGTGCCTGCACCGGCGGCTGTGCCTGCGCCGGCCGCTGTGTCCGTACCGCAGACGCAGGATCGCTGACGGCGGGCGCCGGCGCACCCGGACGCCACCGGAGACGCCCCTGTGCCACACTGGCTCCAACCGATCCATCGTTTCGAGGAGCAGAACATGGCCAACGATCAAGCACGACAACCCGACACCCAACCGCCGCAACCCGACCAGCAGCAGGGCGGCACACCCGCATCCCCGCCGCAGGGCACTGGGGCGGCACACGGCGGCACCCAGCCGCAGGACGACTTCGACGGTCTCGAAGGCAAGAAGCCGGACGAGCTGACGCCGGAAGAACTGCGCCTGATGGCCGACACCATGCCGGGCGAGGGCCCCGGCGACTAAATGTCGCCGGGGCGGCGACTCGATGTCGCCGTCGTTGAACCGTCACCCCGGCGCAGGCCGGGGCCCAAGTCCACCGCGCGTGCCCACCGCGCGTACCCACCACACGTGCCGACGAGCGCGTGCCGACAGGCGCGTACCCGTCCCCACGCATTAGAAGGAATAACGCGCCCCCAGCGTGTAATAGCGCCCGCGCGCGCCTTCGTAGTCGAGCGGATTGTAGGCCTGGGCGCCATACGTCAGCGGATCGAGCGGCGCGACCTTGTCGAACAGGTTCTGGACCGAGCCGAAGATTTCCCAGCGCGGTTGCGGCTTCCAGCGCAGCACGAGGTCGACCGTCGTGAACGACGCCAGTTCGCAGCCGTTCGGCGCATCGGCGCCGTTGGCGAACGTGATGGCACAGTCGGGCGCGCCCCGGTACAGGCGGTTGTCGAGCGCCCCGCGGTAGTTGATGTTGGCCGACACGCGCAGGTTGTTGCGGTCCCAGCCGAAGCGCATGTTGACGCGGTCGGCCGGCGTGCCCGTGCAGTTGGTGACATCGCAGTTGCCGTGCGTGCCCGCGAATTCGCGCGACGTGCCGTCCTGTTCGGTACGCAGCCACTCAAAGATGTGCGTGTACTTCACGTCGAATGTGGCATTGCCCCAGTCGTCGGGCAGGCGGTGGTTGTAGCGCGCGTCGACGTCGAGCCCGCGTACCTTGCTCTGGGCCGAGTTGACGTAGCGCGTCAGCACGGCGGCGATCTGGCCGGGGTCGCCGGGGATGCCGCTCGTGCTGCCGGGGTCGCGCACGACGTGGCCGGCCGCGATGGCGGCATCGACCTGTTCCTGGTTGATCTCGTTCTTGCGCTTGATCTTCCAGTAGTCGACCGAGATGCTCGTGCGCGGCAGCGGATCCCAGATGACGCCCAGCGTGTAGCTGCGCGAGCGTTCCGGCGACAGGTCGCGGTTCGGCGACGTGATCAGCGCGATCGACGCCGGGCTGCAGCTGCCCGCCACGCCCAGCGCGCAGCGCACCGGGTCGGCCGCGGTCGAGTAGGCCGCCAGGCCGCCGACGCCGTTCTCGGCCGGGCTGGGCGCACGGAAGCCGCGCGCGAACGTGCCGCGCAGCGCGAACTCGCGCACCGGCGTCCATTTCAGGCCGAACTTCGGCGTGTACGAACTGCCGACGTCGGTGAAGTGGTCGTAGCGCAGCGCCGCCGACGCCTCGACGTTGAACGGCAGCGGCGCCAGGCCCTCGCCGTACAGGGCGAACACGTTGCGCGCGCCGGAATAAGCGGAGTAGCCGAGGCCGATGATGTTGCCGCGCTCGGTGCCGGTGGTGGGCTGCAGTTCCGTCATCTCATGGCGGAACTCGGTGCCGACGGCCAGGCCCAGGTTGCCGGCGAGCCCGGGAACGCCGCTGAATTCGCGCGTGGCCTTGAAGTCGGCCTGGGCGACCTTGGTGTTGGCCGCGTTGACGAGCTGCGGCGACAGCGCGGCGTACACGGCCGGTGAATTCAGCCCGGCGTTTTCGGCGATGCGCCAGACGGTGCCCGGCGGCAGCGCGGCATAGCGCGGATCGGCCGCGGCCGCCGCCACGTTGGCGGGAGACGGGTCGAGCAGGGCGAACGCGACGTCGCGCTGGAGATAGCCGTTCTGCACGTTGTTGACGTGGTTGTGCGAGAACAGCAGCGCCGAGTCCCAGTCCCAGCCGAAGTGCATGCCCTTGCCGCCGCCGAGCCAGCGCAGGAAGTTGGAACCGATGCGCGAGACGCGCGGGCCGACGTCGGCCGCCAGGTAGCGCAGGCGCGCCGGCGTGCCGAAATACGGGTTGTCGGGGTGGCCGGCGCCGAGCTGCACGCCGGCATTGTTGACGGGCCCGCCCGGGTAGCCGACGGAGGCGCTGACCGTGGACGGTGTCGTGGACGAGCTCGTGTCGCTGGTGTACCAGTTGAACTCGCTGTAGAGCTGGACGTTCGGGTTCAGCTGGAACGTGCCGCGCGTGAAGAAGCTGATGTTTTCCTGCTTCGGCTCGATCTGGTTGTAGCGCAGCGAGGCGTCGATCAGGCAGCCGCCGCCGGGGTCGCCCTGCGGCTGGTTCGTGAAGTTCGAGCAGGCCGCGCCGGGGAAGGTGCGCGTGAAGCCGGGTCCGGCCAGGTTGCCCCGGTTGGTGTAGTTGGTCGGGTCGGCCGGATTGCGCACGTTGCCGTTGATGGCGCTGCCCGCCGTCCCCGTGCCCGCCAGGATCGCACCGGTGCCGCCCAGTGCCTGGTCGGCCGAGTAGCCCCAGCGCCGCAGGTCGTTGCGGCCGATCCAGTCGCGGTACGCGCGGTCGCGGTACCACGTTTCGTCGAATTTCTTGTACTCGATGCTGAACAGGACGTTGTAGCGGTCGACGTCGAGGCTGCCGACGCCCTTCGTGAACGCGACGTTCGTGCGCTTGCCGTCCCAGTCGCCGCTGGCGCCGCGCTGCACGCGCACCGTGTTGCCCTGGAAGTCGCGGCGCAGGATGATGTTGACGACGCCGGCGATGGCGTCCGAGCCGTAGATGGCGGACGCGCCGTCCTTCAGGATCTCGACGCGCTCGACGGCGTCGCTCGGGATCACGTTCAGGTCGCTGAACTGCTTCTGGCCGTCGTCGGCGAGGCCGTACGGGGCCATGCGCCGGCCGTTCAGCAGCACGAGCGTGGAGGCGGCGCCCAGGCCGCGCAGCGAGATGCCGGACGCGCCGGCGGCGAAGCCGTTACCGAACGTGGTCGGCACCGAGCCCTGGTTGTCGACGGCGAGCGTCTGCAGCAGCTCGGCCACGGTGGCCTTGCCGGAGCGCTCGATGTCGGCGCGGTTGACGGTGATGACGGACGACGCCGTTTCGGATTGCGAACGGCGGATGTTCGAGCCGGTGATCTCGACGCGCGGAATGGGTTTCGGCGCCGCTTCCTGGGCCGGCGCCGGCAGGGCGAGGAACGCCAGGCCGACCGCGCCACCGCCCGCGAACAGGCGCCGGATCGTGCGGGATATCGGGGTTTCAGTCATGTCGAACTCCAGTGTGCGATGCGATGTTCACCCGGTGCGCATGACGCCGGGACCCGTTGCGACTTTTGCATCTCGTGTGGAAGGGCGACTGACATCTCTCAAGTGTGTCCGGCACAGTGGGAAAGAGTGTCGGGTTGATGCAACCGATCGCCTGTATAGGCAACCGCACCCCGCCGATTGCGGCAACAATAAAGTCTTGCCAATGCCGCCGGTATGTTGTTATAGTCAATCGACACCACAGGGACCTCACATGCGCCACGCCGTTTTCTTTACCTTTTATTTTTGGTTTAGCGATTCCAGCCCAACGGCGGTGGAGTAGCGGCAGGTTCACGCAGCAACAGAACGAAACCCGATACAGAATCCAGAAAGACCGCCGCGATGGCGGTCTTTTTTTTTCGCCCAGCATTTTTCAATCAGATCAGAACGGAGAACAGCAATGCCTCGCACCGACGACTTACGCATCCGCGAAATGAAGGAACTGACGCCGCCCTCGCACCTGATCCGCGAATTTCCGGTGACCCAGGAGGCGGAGCAGACGGCGTCGCAGGCGCGCGTGGCGCTGCACCGCATCCTGCACGGCCAGGACGACCGGCTGCTGGTGGTCATCGGCCCGTGCTCGATCCACGACCCGAACGCGGCGCTGGAGTATGCGCGCCGCCTCGCCGAGCAGCGCCGCCGCTTTGCCGACGACCTGGAAATCGTCATGCGCGTGTACTTCGAGAAGCCGCGCACGACCGTCGGCTGGAAGGGCATGATCAACGATCCGTACATGGACAACAGCTTCCGCATCAACGACGGCCTGCGCATGGCGCGCGAACTGCTGCGCGACATCAATGAAATGGGCCTGCCGGCGGGCACCGAATTCCTCGACGTGATCAGCCCGCAGTACATCGCCGACCTGATCAGCTGGGGCGCGATCGGCGCGCGCACGACGGAATCGCAGGTGCACCGCGAGCTGGCCTCGGGCCTGTCGTGTCCGGTCGGCTTCAAGAACGGCACGGACGGCAACATCAAGATCGCCGCCGACGCGATCAAGGCGGCGTCGCAGCCGCACCACTTCCTGTCCGTGACGAAGGGTGGCCACTCGGCGATCGTGTCGACCGCGGGCAACGAGGATTGCCACATCATCCTGCGCGGCGGCAAGGCGCCGAACTACGATGCGGCCAGTGTCGAGGACGCGTGCAAGCAGCTCGCCGCGAATGGCCTGGCGAGCCGCCTGATGATCGACGCGTCGCACGCCAACAGCAGCAAGAATCCGCAGAACCAGGTGCCGGTGTGCGCCGACATCGCCCGCCAGATCGCCGGGGGCGACACGCGCATCGTCGGTGTGATGGTCGAGTCGCACCTCGTCGGTGGCCGCCAGGACCTCGTGCCGGGCAAGGAACTCACCTACGGCCAGTCCGTCACCGACGGCTGCATCGACTGGGAGACGAGCATCGCCGTGCTGGACGACCTGGCCGCCGGCGTGCGCCAGCGGCGCCTGCGCGACGACGCCTGAATGAAGATTACGCCCGTCATCATTTAGGTCTTGCCAAGCGGAAGCCGCCGCTCCAGAATCGTATGTACATACACATACAGAAGGAGTGGCATGGCTTTCACCGACGACGATAACGCCGTACTCGACCGCGAAGCCCAGGCCGCGCTGCGTGCCGGCAATCTGCGCCGCTCGGCGCAGTTGTGGCAGATGCTGCTCGAACGCGCGCCAGGCCACGGTCCGGCACTGTTCGGCCTGGCGCAGCTGCGCTACCGTGAGGGGGCGCTGCCGGAAGCGCGCGCACTGCTCGAGCGCCTGGTGGCGCTCGACGGGCGCGCCAAGCAGCAATGGATCCACCTGGCCGTCGTCTGCATGGCCCAGGGCGACGCCGCCGCCGAGGAAGAGGCGATCCGGCGCGCGCTCGTGCTCGATCCCACCGATCTCGTCGCCCTGATCCTGCGCGCCGGCTTCCTGACGCGCCAGGGCAAGCGCCACGCGGCCGCGCGCGCTCACGGCGCCGTGGCCGCCGTCGCGCCGCCGCTGGCCCAGGTGCCGCCCGAGCTGCGCCCGGCCGTGCAGGAAGCGCTGGCATATCGCGAACAGTACGATACCGAGTTCGGCCAGTTCCTCGACGGCCATCTGGCGCCGCTGCTGGGCGAACTGCGCGGCGAGGGCCTCGGCCGCTTCACGGAATCGCTCGACATCATGCTGGGCCGCAAGCGCCGCTACGACCCGCAGCCGGCGCTGTTCCATTTCCAGGGCCTCGCGCCCGTCACGTTTTTCCCGCGCCGCGATTTTCCCTGGCTCGACGCGTTCGAGGCGGAAACGGATGCGATCCGCGCCGAATTCCTGGCGACGCAGACCGGCGCCGACGGCTTCACGCCCTATATCCAGTACGGCACGGACCAGCCGCTGCGCCAGTGGGCCGATCTGAACAACTCGTTACGCTGGAGCGCGTTCCACCTGATCGAAGGGGGCAAGGTCAACGCCGCCAACGCGGACCGCTGCCCCCGCACGATGGCGCTGCTGGCCGCCGCGCCGCAGCCGGACCAGCCGGGCCGCACGCCCGTCGCCATGTTTTCCGTGCTCAAGCCGAAGACGCGCATTCCGCCGCACTGCGGCGTCAGCAACGTGCGCCTCGTGACGCACGTGCCGCTCGTCGTGCCGCCCGGCTGCGGGTTCCGGGTCGGCAACGACGTACGCGCGTGGGAGGAGGGCCAGGCCTGGGTATTCGACGACACCATTGAGCACGAGGCATGGAACGACGGCGAGGCGCCGCGCGCGATCCTGATGTTCGACATCTGGCATCCGCACTTGACCGGCCCGGAGCGCGCGCTCGTGACCGCGCTGAGCGACGGCATGAATGCGTTCGCGCAGGACGAGGGCGGCTACGGCCTGTAGCCTGGCTGCGGGCATAAAAGAAAACCGCCGCCGGCTTAGCAGCCGGCGGCGGTTTTTTGACAGCGTCCGATCAGGCGATCAGAAGCGGTAGGTCAGGTTGGCGTAGACGAAGCGGCCGTACGAATCGTAGATCTGCGGGAACGTGTTGCCGTTGCCGTAGGTACCCGTCACCGAGCTCGACGATGCAATCGGCGGATCCTTGTCCAGCAGGTTGTTGATGCCGAAGCTCATGGCCAGCTTGCGGCTGAAGCGGTACACGCCGTTCAGGTCGAAGTAGCTGCGCGAAGCCAGGTACGAATCGCGCTTGGTGTCCAGGTCGCCCTTCAGCTGGTCGTTCGAGTCCAGCATGTCGTTCTTCAGGCGGTCGATGTAGCGCCAGGTGAGTGACAGGTCGACGTTGTACGGGCTCGACCACGTCGTGCGCAGCTTGTGACGCCATTTCGGGGTCGGGGTGCCGCAGGTCGCGCCGTACAGGCCCGTGCAGTCGTAGCTGCCGTTGCCCGGCAGGTTCTCGACCGTGTAGCTGTGCACGTAGGTACCGTTCAGCGTGAAGTCCAGGTTGCCGTAGTCGTGCGGCAGGCGCGAACGGTAGCTGGCGCCCACGTCCAGGCCCGACGTGCCCTGCGAACCGATGTTCGTGGTGCCGGCCTCGACGTAGCCGTTCGGGGTCAGCCACAGCGAACCGAGCTGGTCGCGGTGGATCAGGTTGCAGTACAGCGGGTTGCCGGTCGTGAGGCACTGGGTGTACACGCTCTGGGCGTTGACGGCCTGGATCGCGTCCTTGATCTTCAGCTTGAATGCGTCGAGCGTGATGGTCAGGTTCTTGATCGGATCGATCACGACACCGATCGTGTACGTGTTCGCGGTTTCCGGCTTGACGCCCGGGTTGCCGCCGGTACGGCCGTTGTACTGGTTGGTCGAGTTTTCCGGCACCTTGCCGTACAGCGCGGCGGACAGGCCCGTGTTGGCGCACTGCGCCTGCGTGGCCTTCGGCGTTTCGCCGCCGCACGGGTCGTCGTTCGGACCGGCCAGCACCACGGCTTGCGGTGTGTACAGTTCATAGATGTTCGGAGCGCGCACGGCACGCTGGGCCGAACCGCGCACGCGCAGCTGCTCGACCGGCTGCCAGTCGAGGCCGAGGCCGAACGTGTTGGTCTTGGCATCGGTGCTGTAGTGCGAGCGGCGGTACGAACCCGACAGGTCCATGTGCTTGGCCAGCATCATGTTGTCCAGCAGCGGCAGCTTGAATTCGCCGAACGCTTCCTTCACGTTGTACGAACCCGAGACGGCCGGGGAGGCACCGCCCGCGCCGGACAGGTCGCCGGTCTGGTTTTCGTAGTCCGGCTGGAACGACAGTTTTTCCATGCGCTGCTCGTAGCCGAACGACACGCCGGCGCCGCTTTCCGCGGTCGGCAGCTTGATGCCGAAGCGGGTGAGGTCGGTGCCGAAGTTCAGGCCGAACACGGATTGCTGCGTGAAGCCGCCGTTCGAACCGGTGGCGTTCAGATAGTCCAGCGCGGCCTGGGTGACGCCGCCCTGCTTGTACAGGTTGTACGGCACGCAGTTCGGGTCGGAACCGTTGACGACGGAGCGGCACACGGCCTTGCCGGTGACCGGATCGGCGACGACGTCGAGCGCATTGGCGATCAGTTTGCTCGAGAAGTAGCCGGTCGAGCGGTCGTTGTGGTTGACGCGCGCGAACTGGCCGAACACGTCGTAGCTCCACTCGCCCAGCATGCCTTTCACGCCCAGCACTTCGCGGAACGACGAGTCGGTGATGTTGTTCGAACGCGGACCGCCTTCGACGTTGCGCTTGCCGACCGAGACGGTGGCGGTGTCGCCCGGCGCCTTGAGGCCCAGCGCGGCGCGCCAGGCATCGTTCAGCAGCGGGTTGTCGTAGCCGATCGTGGCCTGCTGGCCGTAGAAGATGCCGCCCGGCGCGATCTGCGCGTCGGTCGTGTAGTTGTGGAAGCTGAATTCGCTGTAGATGCGCGCGTTCTCGTTCAGGTCGAAGTGCACCATCGAGTTGATGTTGTACTCGTCCGACGGACGCTGGAAGAAGTTCAGCGGGCCGAAGTTGTAGGCGTCGGTGGCCGACACGTACTTGCGCGGATTGCCGTTCGCGTCCGGCGTGAACGAGCCGACGCGGGCGATCGACGTGCCCGAACCGGAGCAGGCGAAGCCCGGATCCGAGGCGCCCAGCGAGCAGCCCGAGAAGTCGCGCTGCGATTGCAGCAGGGCGTCGGCGTGGCGGTGCGAGGCGAAGAACGTGGCGTTACCCTTGTTGTCGGCGAAGTTCGAGCCGAGCAGGATGCTGAAGTCGTACTTCTTGGCATCGAACGCGTGGTTGCCCGGCAGCGGGAAACCCTTCTTGTTGACGACGCCCTGGACTTCGTCGTTGTGCTGCTGGTGGTTGGCGCCGGAGATGTTGGCTTCCAGTTCCACGCCCTGGTAATCGTCCTTCAGGATGAAGTTGACGACGCCGGACACGGCGCCCGAGCCGTACACGGCGCCGGCGCCGCCGGTCAGCACGTCGACGCGTCGGATCAGTTCACTCGGGATCTGGTTCAGGTCGGCTGCGACGCTGAGCACGCTGCCCGACGGCAGGCGCTTGCCGTTGACCAGCACGAGGGTACGCTGCGCGCCCATGCCGCGCAGGTCGACCGTGGCGGTGCCGCTGGCACCGTTCGAGATGGCGGCGCCCTGCGAGGCGAACACCTGCGGCAGGTTGTTCAGCAGGTCTTCGGTGTTGCGTACGCCGTCGATCTTGATGTCCTTGGCGCTGAGCGTCGTGATGGGGCTGGACCCTTCCGTGTTCAGCGACGGGATGCGCGACCCCGTCACTTCCACGCGCTGCATCGCCGTGGTCGCCGGCGCCGCACCGCTGTCCTGCGCCTGCGCGACGGTGGCACCGAATGCCATGCCGCCAGCAAACATCAAACGCACCGATCGAGATAAAACTTTTTCCGACATCATGTTGTCTTGTGTCCCTTCTGAGCTGGACCAGCGTGGATAGAACGCCGGCACCCAGTTCCGTGTTATTAATCTCGTCCGTCCTTGTAAGGCGGAATTTTATTTGCTACGTGACAATGACAACATTGCTATCAGTCAAAGTCAACGAGTAAATATGCATATATGCATAAATACAACTCATATCGAATTAAATTCGATAAAATTCTAAAAAAGTCGAATATATATTCGAATTGCATGTTGTATTCGGTCATTTATGCGAATTTTGTGCGGTGCATAAATACGTCGTATTGCTCGGTTTTAGTGCGGCACTGCACCAAAATTATGCGGTGAAGTAAGTGTGTACTCACGTTCCTTGCGGATTCATCCATTGCCGCACGTTATGGTCGGTCACTATTTTTTAGCGGACCGGCCGGCCCGATCTGGTCTATAGTTCCGAACGCGCCGCGGCGGCGCATTTCGTGACTCACCGGAAATCCGATGACTGCTTATATCCTGCGGCGTCTCTGGCAGATGCTGCCCACGATGGCCGGGGTCGTCGTGCTCGTGTTCGTGCTGTTCAACTGGGTCGGCGGCGACCCGACCTACCTGTTGGCGGGCAAGATGGCCGATGCGCGCGCCATCGCCAACATCCGCGCCCAGCTCGGCCTGGATGCGCCGTGGTATGTCCAGCTGGGCATTTTCGTGAAGCAGATCGTGACCTTCGACTTCGGCAACGCGTGGTCGACCGGCGAGCCCGTGTCGCACATCATCGCCACCCGCCTCGGGCCATCGCTGACGGTGCTGGTGCCGCTGACGGTGCTGGAGACCACGATCGGCATCGCGCTGGCGCTCGCCGTCGCGTTCGTGCGCGGTTCGCTGACCGACCGGCTCGTGATGGTCGCCTGCACGGTCGGCATGTCGATCTCGATCCTCGTCTACATCATCGTGTTCCAGTACGGCCTGGCGTACCGGCTCGGTCTGTTTCCCGTGCAGGGCTGGGGCGAGCATTTCACCGAGAACCTGCTGCGTTACGCCACTTTGCCGATCCTGATCGGCCTCGCGGTCTCGGTCGCGCCCACGCTGCGCCTGTTCCGCAGCTTCGTGCTGGACGAGGTCGGCCAGGACTACGTGCGCACGGCGCGCGCCAAGGGCCTGCCGGAACGCCGCATCGTGTGGGTGCACGTGCTGCGCAACGCGGCCATCCCGATCATCACATACGTCATGGCCAACCTGCCGGCCCTGCTGATCGGCGCCTTCCTGCTCGAACGCTTCTTCGGCATTCCCGGCATCGGACGCGAAGTGATCCTCGCCGTCGAGCGCAGCGACTTCCCCGTCATCAAGGCGATCACCGTGTACGTCGCGGCGGCCACGATGGTGTTCAACCTGCTGGCCGACCTGATGTACCAGGCCGTCGATCCGCGCGTGCAGCTCGCATGACGGGGCCGGGCCTGCATCATCCGGCCGTCTCGCCTGGCCTGTGGACGCTGGCGTGGCGGCGCCTGCGCGCCGACCGCGTCGCGATGGCGGCCCTGGGCGTCGTCTGCCTGTTCCTGCTGTCGGTCGTGCTGTCCGCGACGGGCCTCGTGGCCGCCGACTGGGAAGACGAGGTGGCCGTCAACTATGCGCCGCCGACGTTCGTCGGTCCCGACCCTCTGCTGGCCGCACTCGCGCAGCCGCAGGCCCCGGCGCCACCGAACGCGTTCGATCCGCTGGCCGGCGATATCGCCGTGCTGAAGGCACAGCTGGCGCGCCGGGGACAGGCGGGGCATACGGTCAAGCGCACCACGCTGCCGTTCGGCGCCGACAAGTGGGGGCACGACGTCGTCAGGAAGACGATCAAGGGCGGCCAGACGTCGATCGTCGTCGGCCTCGTCGCGGCGTTCGTCGCGGTGGCGCTGGGCACGTTGTTCGGCGCGCTGTCCGGGTTCTACGGCGGCCGCGTGGACGACTTCTTCAACTGGTTCTACAGCGTGTTCACGGCGATCCCGTCGATCCTGATGATCCTGACCGTGGCCGCCGTGCTGCAGACGCGGGGCGTGGCGACCATCGTGCTGATCCTCGGCCTGACCGGCTGGACGGGACCGTACCGCCTGATCCGCGCCGAGTACATCAAGCACAAGGCGCGGGAGTACGTCCTGGCGGCCGACGCCATCGGCGCGTCAAGCCGGCGCAAGATGTTCGTGCACATCTTCCCGAACGTGTCGCACGTGGCGCTCGTGCAGGTGTCGATCCTCGTCGTCGGCTTCATCAAGGCCGAAGTGATCCTGTCGTTCCTCGGGTTCGGCGTGCCGGTGGGCGTCGTTTCGTGGGGCAGCATGCTGAACGAGGCGCAGAACGAACTCATCCTCGGCAAGTGGTGGCAGCTGACGGCGGCCGCCACGGCCATGGCCCTCCTGGTGACGGCGTTCTCGCTGTTCGCCGACGCGCTGCGCGATGCGCTCGATCCGAAACTGAAATGACCGCGACGACTCCACCGACCCTCCTGGCCGTGCGCGACCTGCGTATTGCGTTCCGGACCGATAAAAAGAACACGTTCGAGGCCGTGAAGGGCATCTCGTTCGACGTCCCGGCGGATGCCACCGTCGCCCTCGTCGGCGAGTCAGGCAGCGGCAAGTCCGTCAGCTCGCTCGCCGTGATGGGCCTGCTGCCGCCGGAGACGACGATCGTGCATCCGGGCTCGTCGATCCGCTTCGAAGGCCGCGAGCTGCTCGGCCTGCCCCTGGCCGCGCGACGGGCACTGTGCGGCAAGGACGTCGCGATGATCTTCCAGGAACCGATGTCGTCGCTGAACCCGGTGTTCACGGTCGGCTTCCAGATCGGCGAAGTGCTGCGGCAGCACCTCGGCATGACGCGGCGCCAGGCGCGCGCCCGCACGCTCGAACTGCTGGAGGAGGTCGGCATCCCGGACCCGGCGCGCAAGATCGACGCGTATCCGAGCCAGATGTCCGGCGGCCAGCAGCAGCGCGTGATGATCGCGATGGCCATCGCGTGCGAGCCGAAACTCCTGATCGCGGACGAGCCGACGACGGCGCTGGACGTGACGATCCAGAAGCAGATCCTGGCCCTGATCGCCGCGCTGCAGAAGCGCCGCCGCATGGCCGTGCTGTTCATCACGCACGACCTTGGCCTCGTCGGCGAGATTGCCGACCGCGTGATCGTCATGCGCCACGGCGAGGTGCGCGAGGAGGGGCCGGCCGCGCAGGTGCTGGGCGCGCCGCGCGACGCGTACACGCGCGCGCTGCTGCTGTGCCGGCCGCCGCTCGATGCGCGGCCGCTGCGCCTGCCCGTCATCGACGACGTGATGAACGGGCGGGTCGAGACGGCCGCCGCCGCCGTACCGCAGCGCACGCGCGGCTATGCGTCCGGCGACGAACCGATCCTCGTCGTGCGCAATCTCGCCAAGAGTTTTTATGTGCGCGAAGGCCTGTTCGGCAAGCGCGCGTTCCAGGCCGTGAAGGACGTGTCGTTCACGCTCCCGCGCGGCAAGACGCTCGGCATCGTCGGCGAATCGGGCTCGGGCAAGACGACGGTCGGCCTCACGCTGCTGCGCCTGCACCGCGCGACGGGCGGCAGCGTGCTGTTCGACGGGCGCGACCTGGTGACGATGGGCGACGCCGAGTTCCAGGCCTACAAACGGCGCATCCAGATCGTGTTCCAGAATCCGTACGCGTCGCTGAACCCGCGCTTCACGGTCGGCCAGATCCTGCTGGAGCCGATGCGCATCCACCGCATCGGTGCGAGCGATGCCGAGCGGTCCGCACATGCGCGTGATCTGCTGGCGCGGGTCGGTTTGCCGGCGCACGCGTTCGACCGCTATCCGCACGAATTCTCCGGCGGCCAGCGCCAGCGCATCGCCATCGCGCGCTGCCTGACCATGAAACCCGAGATCCTCGTGTGCGACGAGTCCGTGTCGGCGCTGGACGTCTCGGTGCAGGCGCAGGTGCTGAACCTGCTGCAGGACCTGCAGGACGAGTACGGCATGAGCTACCTGTTCATCTCGCACGACCTGTCCGTCGTGAAGTACATCTCGGACCGCGTGATGGTGATGCACCACGGCAGCGTGGTCGAAATGGCCGACGCCGACGAGCTCTACCGCAACCCCCAGCACCCGTACACGCGGCAACTGCTGGCCGCGATCCCACGCGGCGCCTGAATTCGGGGTCAGAGAATTCGGGGTCAGAGCACAATTTAAAAACAATTCGGGGTCAGAGCACATTTTAGATAAATGTCTGCCCGTCCATTCGGCGACGATGGCGCCTGAGGGTTGATGCGGTCACCTGCGCGAACACGGCTATTTCTTGAACTTGTGCCATTGATTAAAAATGTGTTCTGACCCCGAATTTCTGGAAAAACGTGCTCTGACCCCGAATTTTTGGTGGGCAAGCTGGCGCTGTTGTTCAGGATCGCGTGCCATGATGGATTTCCATTGTCCGGATAAGGAAACCATCGTATGAAGCAGAGCCAGCCGTTGCGCCGGGAATTCCTGCGCTACATGGGCACGCTGGCGGCGCTGTCCGCGCCCGCCATGCAGGCCGCCGCGAACGAGAAGGACCGCGTCACGTTCCCGCCGATCGACGCCAAGACGGAAAAGCCGGAAAAGACCGAGCCGCCGGGCGACCCGCTGAACGAGCGTGTGGGCATCGCGATCGTCGGTGTCGGCCGGATCTCCGTCAACGAGATGCTGCCGGCCTTTGCCCAGAGCAAGCACGCGAAACCGGTGGCGCTTGTCAGCGGCGACCGCGCCAAGGCGCTCAAGGTGGCGCACCAGTACAACATCCCGGACAGCGCCGTGCTGGACTACCGCGACTACGACAAGCTGGCCTCGATGCCCGAGGTCCAGGGCGTCTACATCGCGCTGCCCAACAGCATGCACGCGGAGTACACGATCCGCGCCGCCCGCGCCGGCAAGCACGTCCTGTGCGAAAAGCCGATGGCCAATACCGTGGCCGAATGCCAGCAGATGATCGAGGCGTGCCGCAAGGCGAACCGCAAGCTGATGATCGCCTACCGCAGCCAGTACGAGCCGCTCGATCGCGCGCTGGTCAAGATGATCCAGGAAAAGAAGCTGGGCGCGCTGAAGGAATTCATTTCCGTGAACTCGCAGAACATGGGCGACCCGCAGCACTGGCGCCTGAAGCGCGCCCTGGCGGGCGGCGGCGCGCTGCCGGACGTCGGCCTGTATTGCATCAACGCGGCGCGCTTCCTCAGCGGCGAGGAGCCGAGCGAGGTGATCGGCAACACGTGGTCGACGCCGGGCGATCCGCGCTTCCGCGAAGTCGAGGAATCGTGCCAGTTCATCCTGCGCTTTCCCAGCGGCTTCATGGCCAGCTGCTCGACGAGCTATGCGGCCCACAAGTCGCAGTTCTTCCGCCTGAATGGTGCCGAGGCCTGGGCCGAGATGAACCCGGCCTACGCCTACCACGGCCTGAAGCTGAAGGTGGCGCGCGTCGTCGACGGCCACGAGCAGGCCAGCGACGTCCAGATCGAGGAAAAGAACCAGTTCGCGGCCGAGCTCGACCACTTCTGCCAGTGCATCCAGCAGAACAAGAACGTGCACACGCCGGGCGAGGAAGGCCTGCAGGACCAGCGCATCATCGAAGCGATCTACGAATCGGCGCGTACCCACAAGCCCGTCAAGCTGGCGCCGCCGGGGCGCACGCGCGGGCCGGAACCGCAGCAGGAAGGGTAGGCGAGGGGCTGTTGCGCGCGGGCTGCGGACATTGTCAGGGCAGCCACCCCGTCGCCTGTTTTCCGCTAACATACGGGGATGGCCCAGCTC
>Ga0308166_1002145_pt1 | contig 18875 bp, 16 predicted proteins | sample PhyCR2_2_FD_202137 | JGI IMG/M metagenome (GOLD analysis project Ga0308166, IMG submission 202137) | Phyllosphere microbial communities from UC Gill Tract Community Farm, Albany, California, United States - DLSLCC.R2 | ecosystem: Host-associated > Plants > Phyllosphere > Unclassified | place... | reverse complement strand
AAAGTTGGAGGGGTTTATTGATATTTCAAAGTCGCTTAATGAGCTCAAGTATGAGCTCTATTTTATGCTTCAGGGAGGGCGAGTCTTTAATGCTTACCCCATACAAAAAGAGAAAATCATCCTTTCTCCCTGCGAGCGCTTTGTCTTGAGATATATTGCTTCAGGGATGCCGGCCGCTTTGATTGCGAAACGACTGGGGTTGAGTGTAAAAACGATCAGCTCACAAAAGCGGAGCATGATGAAAAAACTCTGCGTGTCCAGTAATCAACAACTCGTAATAAAAGCACAAATGGCAAACTATCTGTATTAATGAAAGTTATTTATATATTACGGTGATAAAGTAGTTAATGCAGGGCTTTAAGCGTAATTCCAGCTTAGTGGTGATGATAATAAAGAGAAAGACGCCGTTAAAACGACGTATCCTTTAGGCTGATAATACATTACCGCTATTAATATTTTGTCACTATTGAAGAGCTAATACGCGAGACGTTCGGAGATAAGCGACGAAGTGCAAATCCCCCTTTATTTTAAGTAACTATCTCATGATGACTTTAGCCCCGTTTTACGGGGCCTTTTTTTAGGCTCATGTGGGGTGATATATTCTTATCAGCGTGGTGCGCAATGTCGCTTTGACCAATAATCATGATGCGCGAAGCTTGCATGCGGGCGTGAGTACATCCTCACGGATAGGGACTACTCAGCTACAACTATTCCTGTCGTAATTATCTGGCCTCGATTAACAACCGCAGTGCTGTCTACGCAGACGTGACATGAAAAAATGCTTACTGGAAGTCCATCTCAATAAGAGATGGATGGCTCAACAGCGCAAACCGCCATTGAGCCTGCGTTTATGATCAATAGGTACCAATTGAATCAGAGTATTAATTAAATGTTACCAACATCTCGGCAGACGCGTCCACTTTACCTGAAGGGAGATTACTCCCCCCGAACAGAGTCGCCAAGTCACCTGATTAGTCAAGCTTTTGCTACTTTCTGCGCTGGTAATGCTCCCCACTTTTAGCTGCGTATTATCAAAAGGAAGCCCAGTGGTCGCATTACAGAGCCCACTCCCCGTCACACCGTTATCTATTTCTCCGGTGATATATCCACCTCCCTGAGTCAGCGCTAGCCGACTAGGAACCCCCTCATAAATACCGGTCAAAGCTCGGAACTGCAAATTAATATTGGCATTAATTTGGTCGTTAGGCTGACCACAGGTCGTATTCAACGGAAGAGAGATAGACGCCAGTTCAGCCCCCGTCTGGGTGTTACGTCCTACGGAGTTGAAATTAATCGTTGTAGGCGTGTTCACCGAGCACTCTAGGCTGGAAATACGCAGTGTAATATTACTTGGTAAGATAGACTGCCATCGGTCACCATCACCAACATTCGCAAAACTGCCAAACCACATCGCGGGTATGTTGACTTCAGCATTTTGTTGACTTCCGTCAGCCACCATAACCCAGGTTCCGGAAAGGGTTGCCGTTCGAGTTGCCGTCGGATTATAAAAATGATTATTTCTGATCATGCTTGGAGGCAAACACCATGACATACCAGAAGGAGAGGTGATATTCTCTCCTGAAGAGGCAGTGCCCTCGGTACTGGGCAGACCGATGGTACCTGAAAGGGTCTCAGTTACCCCATTATTCCGAACATATCTGGCAGTACTGGGATAAGACCAACCCCTGTTGCGCCGGGAAGTGGAAACGCCTGGTATCCACTTATCGTCTGTAGCTTATCACTAGACTGGCATCTTACAGAATCATTAGAGATAGCCAGCAACCCATAAACGGGATTAAATGCTGCAGATACCATAGGTCCAGAAAGCGTTCATTATATGGTAAGCCTTCCCACACGATCCCAGAACCCTTACCGATGGTGATAGTCACAGCCAGTGCTGACCCCATTAATGGTACCGTTAATATCAGGCCAACCATCATCTGTTTTATCGCTTTCATTATTATCCCTCACAGTCCACAGTCCACAGTCCACAGTCAGCATACGTACTGGGTTGTTATCTGATACCACCGCACCGGCCAGATTAAACGGTACCTGGCAACGTTGGTTCGCATTCTGACCCCAAATTATCGTCAGGTGCCCCTGTTCCGGTAGACCTGACCACCATCACCGACAATGCTGCTATTATTACTACCTTCGCTATCTACTGTTACGAAACTGCCGAATGGGACCGCCTCATTGTGATGAGTCAGGGTGATCAGTGCCTGATACCCCCTCTTCGTAGAAAACTTCGCCATCACAACTGCTCCTTTCGTCGGATATACATGCACACTACTCTGTGTCAGATCCACATCATCCGGGAGTGTCGCTGGATTTAAAGTAACGGTGTTATCTTGATAGGCGGACAGGACAGGCCATCGATTTCCTGCCGGCCACCAAACGGGATGCCGCCGCCTCATTGTGTTTCTTTCGTAAGGCCATTCGTCATCACGCTGAGCACGAGGTGGTCAGTGGTGCCAACACAGCGGTCCTAGTCACGCTCAATGTAGACAAACCAGAAGAGGGGTTTGAAGGCCAACCGTACGAATACGTCTGATGCTGGGATTTTAGTCGTTCCGTCGGAGTACATTTATCCCCAGCTGACAATTTTATTTGTTAGCTGGCTAAGAAAGCAGTAGCACAAAGTTTACTGATTCCGCTCTGTTAATGCGACAGAACCAATTATTGAACGGCAAGCCTATTTTATGAAGAGTGTAGTGGCACAGTAAATTTGGCCACCTGATTAAAGGTGATATTCTCACCTCAACATAAAACAGGTGACTTAATGAACAAGAAAACTTAGCGTACTTTCAACACTGAGTTCAGACTGGAATGTGCACAGCTGATTGTTGATAAGGGCTACTCATATCGACAAGCCAGTGAGGCGATGAGTGTCGGCTCTACCACGCTTGAGATCTGGGTACGCCAGTTCAGGCGAGAGCGTCAGGGGATTACGCCCTCTGTAACCCCCATTTCTGCAGAGCAGCAACATATCCGCGAGCTGGAAAAGCAGGTTAGCCGCCTGGAGGAACAGAATACGATATTAAAAAAGCTACCGCGCTCTTGATGTCAGACTCACTGAACGCTTCACAATAGTTGCCAGACTGAGTGACAGCCACACGGTTGTTAGCCTTTGCTCCGCTCTGGAAATGCATCGCAGCAGTTACCGGTACTGGCGAAAGCGACGCGATACTGTCAACTCGGCACGAGTCAGGCTGTACAGCGAAATACGCCGGGCGTGGAACCAGAGCTGGGGCTCAGCAGGTGTACGCACTCTGGCGGGAATGCTGACCCAGAACGGCGTTCCGATGAGCCGTTACCGTGCCGGGCATCTAATGAAATATCTGAACCTGAGCAGTTGTCAGCCTGGAAAACATCAGTATAAAAATGCCCGTCAAGAGCATACCTGCCTGCCGAATCTGCTCGAGCGTCAGTTCGCTGTACCGGAGCCAGACCTACGTATATCTGGGCAGAAAATCGCTGGTACTTTCTGGCGGTTGTTATGGAGCTTTTTGCCCGCAGGGTTATCGACTGGAGTCTATCAGCGCATGCCAATAGTGCCCTGAGGATGGCCTATGAAACGCGTGGTCAACCGCGTGATGCCATGTTCCATAGCGACCAGGGAAGTCAGTATACAGGTGTTAAATATCAACGACTTCTCAGGCGTTACAGGATAAAGCAAAGTGTCAGTCGCCGGGAAAACTGCTGGGATAACAGCCCAATTGAACGCTTCTTCCGCAGTCTGAAAACAGAATGGGTGCCAAGTAATGGTTACTTAGGCAAGGACGAAGCTCGGCGACAAATCAGCGGTTATATTCTGAATTATTTCAATAGCGTCAGGCCTCACCATCACAACGGTGGGTTGACGCCTGAAGAATCAGATAACAGATACCGCTTTTACTGTAAAAACTGTCGCCAATATTACTTGACCATATATGGACACCCCGGGTATCACAAGTACTGATTCGATACGGTTTGCGACCATATATCCGGCGTCAATTAAGTAGGGAAAGTTACCTGCACCATGATGTTATCCGAACCCTGCTTCCTTATCACAACATCGGTATTTTATTACCCAGGTCAACTTTAGGCTGTTACAGGGAGGATCGCCGTTTTCTCATCAGTACCTGCAAACTCAGAGATACATGTTTTCTTTAACGCTGCATTTAGTTAACTCGTAGTAAAAGCCTTATTTATATTAAAATCAACGCCATCCGTCAGTAATCGACAGATGATTCTGGTCCGCTATTCGCCAAAGCTACGATGGTTTTCAGAAATCCTCGCCAAGCCTTGAGCCTCTTTAGCCAAAGACCCAGGTGTCATCACTTTTTTTCACACAGCGCATCACCGATCGCACGCTATGGATGACTAATGTTCTCAGGCTGCGATTGCCGTTTTGGTCACAGAGGACAACCTTTATTTTCCTCCTGAACTGTGTTGCCGGGGGACTAAACCGTACTATGAGGATAATTCTCTGCCGTTGGAAAACTGTACTTCATCCACTTAACTGATAAATGATGCAGTGGTGCGCAGGCCAATACCAAGGATTGTTAATAGGTGGCGATAAGCTGTTTGTTGTGAAGATAATGCAGCAATTTCTTTATCCAAACAGGTGACGCGTTCACTAAGCGTCTGCATATCCTCCCACAATGAAGAAAGAAATTGGCGAAGCGTGAAAGTTAAATCGTTCGATGCATTTTCAATAAGTTCAGATAGTTGCAGCTGGATTCCAACGGGAAGAATGAGGCCATTTTCCGCGAGAAGAGAACGAAGCTGATTAGCCAGCGCGGTTCTCTGCTCAACCATCAGTTGACGGGTATTCCGCAGCGCTTTGATATCCTGCTGTTCCGTGGTTTTGACCGGACAAAGTGGATACTCGGGCGGCATGCTGTTTCACAAATTGCCAAAGCATCGCTCGCATCGTTCTTTTGGCTTCTGACAAATGCTTTAACATGTTGCGCGGGTATAAGCCTTACGCTATACCCCATCGCCCCCCAGAAATGAGTGGTTGAACAAGCCTTCGATTAGCTCCGTATCCAGCAATTTCTGACGTGATCTTTTCCTGTTCCAGGCAACGGAATCATCAATCATCCAAACACATACCTGAAAAATAATTTGGCAATATCGATACCAACAGCTCTGATCGTATTCATGTGGTGTTACTCCCAGATTAATTCAGTCAGTAAAAATATGGCACTGACTATGTTAGAAAGGGGCGTCCATCACATAACTACAGTAACCGGAACAACGGTCACCGCTAGGAATGGCGTTTATTCAGAGTTTTAAACAGGCTCTCGCCGTGATGTTCAGTGACAAATTTGCGCCAAATCGTCTTCGGAAAGACTGCAGGCTTCCTGCACGGACCCAATTAGCATGCCCATTTTTAAAAGACTGCTTGCCAGTTCGAGTTTGCCTTCATGATGACCTTCCGTACGGCCTTTCATACGACCTTTTTCGATGCCCTTAGTTCACACTATGGTCATAAGTGCGTCTCCGTGTTGCGGCACACACTGTGCAAGTTCGCGTACAAAGGCTTCGGATTCAGCAGACTCGCCTGCCTGTAATAAATAATCAGCGCCATCACCTTCAACGTCGGTTACACGACCACTAAGACATGCCATCAGCGGATTAATCTGCCAACTATCATCATCAAACACCACATCGATATTACTATATTGTCTTTTGCATTTAGGGCAACAGACTACTCTCGATCGCACAGCAGACGATAATTCCAATGCATGTCCTTCGCCGTTTCTAGGCCATACATCAGCCGGAACCGAAACGCCAGAGATAGTTTAGTTTACTGGTTAGTTTTGCCCTAATATTCATTCTATTTTTCCTCTGACTAAGAGAAAAAAGGGATCTATCTTCCTATCCATCAAGTTACAAGAAGTTGAGTTCATCAATAGTCGAGTCGATAAGTTACTGAAGGTTACATTGACTCGTTTCCCCGTGGGGATTTTTCGCCTTAGGCTTTAGTTTAGTGATTTTGTTTACATAATATTTAAGTTAGCTATGATTAACACCGAGTTTTAAGTTAAGCATCGTATATAGAGATTACTTTGAGCAAATTTATATATTTAATCGTAATAATATTGGCCGTTATAGTTGTATTTTACATTCAAAGCAATCTCGAATATGAATTTAAGACATTGAAAAAAATGATGTTAAAACATTTTTGGCTGCGAAACTAATTGTGAAGAGCCGCCGCAAATCCTAATGCGCCTTTGCGTTTATCAACGATACGGATCACCGAGGCAATTCTATGAAAGCCGGTTTGGACTAAATTAGCTGACGACTATTACCTTAAAATAGGTTCTAATTCTGAGGAGTAGTAAACATCAAGTGGAGTCCAATTTCCTGAAATGTCTTATTGTGCAATCCCGAGTTGCCGGCGGTACAATAATATTCGATAGTGTCTATTTTTGCTCAGCGGAGTAACAAGGCTTATGTCGCACACCTAGGACGACACCTCCAGACACGCCTCCAACGTCGGTCGGAGATTTCTGTTAGAGATATAGCCCAGTTCAAGTACAACGGGAGCGAGGTTTTTACTGTATTTGAAGTAGAGTTCAATTGCGCGAATTTTTTCCGCTTCAGTAAACATATTTTATCTCTTGGTAGTCCAGAAAATCATCCGCCCCCAGAGAGTCATTGTTCCTACCGACACGAGAGAGACGGTTAGTGCTCCCCAGTAGATTATCAGTCAGTGCTGAAAGTGAAATGTATTCACGGAGAGCGCTTTTCCTGCAGGGAAATCATTTGGTATCGCAGGTAAAATCGTATGAGAATATCGCTAAAATATGTATATTAAGCCAAGGTCACGATAAGGAGTTTTATATTGAGAAAAGGACAAATGGATTTATATTTTTATTGGGAAATCAATGCTAAAGAGTCTAATGTCATTTAGGATTAAAACTCACAGATGTCATTAATGAGGCAGAGTAACTTTGATGCCTTATTAGAATCAATCTGAATGATGGTAGATTAGAACTTGATTGCGCAACGGAATATAAACTAAGAAAACATTAACAACGCAATGATAACTCAATGTATTATTACTTATAACCCTATCATGTATTTAATTTCCTTTGTTCTTATTTAGTAAATGTTTAATTAACACCTATTAAATTAATGAAACACTTTAAACTGCATTTGGAAAACATTTAAATTGAACCCCATCATTTTGTTCATAGTATACTTATCGTCGATATTAATAACTAGCTTTCCATCAAATAGTAGAGTAACAAACTATATATCAAGTAATTGTGAAGGTATGTGGGATTTTAGTCATATGATTAAATTGACAGCTAATAAATTTGTGAATGATCATATATTAGAGAATGACAAAGATGAAGAACAGGTTGAAATAAGTGAAGAGGTGGTATTCTTAGGCCTCGAATATCGTGATGATGATACCATCCAAAACTTCATATATAGTTTCTCTTAAAACTAAACAGCAGCCCGCCTACGGCGAGAACTAAGGCTATGTTACAACTGTGTTTTTTCAGTTTTCCTAGCTCGTTATAATCCCGTGTATGTATATTCCTAGACCCGCAAAACTCCTCTTCCTGATTGATGATGACTGGGGCCAGTTACTCGCTAAACACGGCAACGTCGTCCCGAATGGACCAAACTGGTCATCGTTCGGATGCTCGCATGCGGGATCGGTACCATGGATGTTCGCCGGTATTGTTGCACTTCTGCCCACTATTCTCACACCAAATACGTCTGCCAAAGTTGTAAAAGCAAAGGCTGCAGCGCCTGTGGCATGAAAGCCACCGAGCAATGGATCGCTGAGCAACAACACATACTGCCCGACTGCGAATGGCAGCACATCACCTTCACCATGCCCGATAAACTCTGGCCCGCTTTGCCAACAACTGGCCCCTGCTCAATAAACTCTTCACTTGTGCCGCCAATACCCTGCTGAAATGGGTCAAAAGCTCGATATCGAAATAGGCCTGTTTGTGACCTTGCATACCTACGGCCGCCAGCTCAATCAGCATTCGCACATTCATCTGTCCGTCACTCACGGAGGTTTGTGCCTCAAACACAACGTTTGGCGGCCGGCTTACTTCAAAAAGAAAATCGTCGAGCGCTATTGGCGGCGCTGGAAAATCCACTTCGCTAAAAAGACGAAACATGCCCAGCAAAACATCAATTACCTCAACCGCTATCTGAAACGGTCGCCGATCGCAGCCTCAAAACTGCGTCATTACACCGGCGGCGCCGTTTTTCATCATGACTATGGCTATCGGACTCAGCAACACCGCACGCAACGACTCAGTCAGGAAGCGATGCTGTGGCGCTATATTAGCCATATCCCGTCTCGCCATTTTAAAATGGTCCGGTATTACGGTTTTCTGTCAAACCGCAAACGCGGTGAGTTATTGCCAAAAATCTATGCCGCGCTAGAAATGGAGGTAAAGATAAAACCCACTAAACCTGGCTATGCCGCGTTGATGAAATAATTTACGCATGTCGATCCCTATCAGTGCGTGTTATGTGGTGAGCGGATGGTGTTTTCGAGTGCGGAAGTCGGTTCGCGAGCGGAGGTATTGCTTGCTCAACGCCGTGAGAAGCTAGAAAAGAAGCGATGGCTATTAGCGGCGTAGGGAAGATCTGCCTTAAATTTGGATTTGTGCCAAAAAGTGAATGTTTTTCAATCAATCGCCAATCGCAGAGGCAGTTTTATCGTTGTTTATGAAAGAATACGATCCCTCACCGGCATAGATTTGGCTTTACAACGTTAATAATGACAGATTGAAATTCCTAACAATGAACATGTTTAACCGCCGCATGAAGCATCAGAATATCTGCTCTGAGACCTAGTCGCCTGCTCCGGACATAAAATACACTGCGCGTGAGCGACAGGCATCGACATACCTGCTGGATGTTTTCCCCGGCCTCCTTCAGCTTCACCGCGACTTTTTGTCGCTGTTCATTTCCATGGCATCGTTGTTCAGAAGTAATCGCAGTGGCGGTGGGAATATCTCCCCTGACTTCTCCACGAAATTGGCGTAACCAGCGTTGTAATGTTGAAAGGCCAATATTCATTGTTTCAGCAGCCTGAGTCACTGGGTATTTATGCTGCTGAACCAAATTGACACATTCCTGCTGAACTCATGGGTAAACGTTTTTCTTCGCATTCTCATCTCGTTAGCGTTGCTCATTATATCTCTAACAAAGTGTCCGGAATGATTAGACCATTACAAACCTGATGCAGGCACCTCATCGTGCTTTTTACTTTTGTTTAGATGAACTCTTTATCTCTTTTGCCACTTTATTATCAGGCCGCCCTGAAAGGGAGGTTGGTCTTTGGTAGTGCTAATGGTGTGGTGTTATCTACAGGCTGCTCTTTGAAGTTGAGTATCCCGAATAATACTGCTCCATGTTTGACGGATAAACAGGAATACGTTAGCTGACCGCTTTTATTGCCATGTTTATCTACGTTTGCTATTTTGCATTACACTCGCCGGTTACTTCACCGTCCACATAAAGTTTATTACAAATTATATTACCGTTTACTTTACCGCTGGACATGATGCGAACCAGGCCATTATCAATCTGTATATTATCTTTGACTTCGCCATAAATTTCAACATGACCGGATGAGACCAGATGTCCTTCAATACAAACACCACCGCCAATGACAGTATAAGGAGAGTGAGTAGATTCCGGTTTGAGTGCTGGGGCAGCAGTAATAACGTTTTTATTGTTTCCTAACATATTAAGGTTTTTTTTGTGAGTAATGAAACAGAAACGAAATCGAGGCCCGACATCCTGCAATTAATGTCAGCTGTATTATATTAATTGCAGGCGATTGACGCTATCAACCACAATGTGATGCCAACATAAAAAATACGCCACCTCGACATTTTTTGTCTGTATCTATGTTGACTTATCTGAAATCCCACTATTTCAAACATGACAGACAACCATATCCTGTCCTAAAGAATTATATCATAACCTTATTCGGCTTCTATGGTCTGAAAAGCGGGTACTCTTGTTGCCAATAAAAATGATTGACCAATAATTTTTATTTTTTTGTTATTTTTTATTTTTCATATCCTCATGAATTTATTGGGTTATATGTCTATTTTCCATGTTTTGTAAACGAATAATATAAACATTGACCCATATCAGATCATCAATAAAATTATAGAGTGGGTGCAGCAGATAGGTTATTGTAAGTGGGTGGTTATTGTAATCATTCTATTATAATCACAAAACACATATGCGTGAAACCCAGGGAGGTACTAATGAATATCAAAGAGTATACCGTTCAGCAGATGATTGATGAACTTACCGAAGTTGCTTCCAGACATTCGGGAGAGGCTGCGCAGGTAAAAATACTCGGCCGAAACGATACCAACTATATCCAGATTAGTATACCTAATAAAACATCACTGGATATTGAATTTCATCAGTTAAAGGCATCAGGCATATAGCAGTGTTGCCCATTTTATTTAATTACCAGCGAAAAATTTTGACAGTGCTGAGTTCCTTGCTGTCATTATAATAATGAACAAGCACTAAATAACGCCCAGTTAAAATCAGTTGCAATAAGCAATTTTTTAATGTCAATGTTGAAATATAACTTTTAAAATATAAGGTAAGTGGTATGTTAAGTCGTATAAAAATCGTAACCAGTTTATTACTGGTGCTGATTATTTTTGGTGGGTTGCAATTAATATCCGGCGGTTTGTTTTTAAATGCAGTAAAGACGGATAATGAGAGCTTCACCATGATTAATGGATTAAGTCAGCGTGCCGTGGCGCAGGGCACGGTCTGGGCGGAAATGTTAAAGTCCAGAGCGATGGTGAATCGGGCCTTAATTCAGGCGCTCCTCAACGGTAACAAGCTTAATGACCAGGCGCTTGCCATTATGGAAGATGCTTCCAGGAATTTAAAAATTGCACAAGCTAACTGGGCATTATTTCAGTCTTTACCTTCTACATTAAATAGAGAAGCGCTACAGGAGTTAGAAAACACCTATACCCGCTATTACAGTGCGGTGACTGAACTGGTGCAGCTTTTACGTGCCGAAAAGTTCCAGGAATTTATGGATCAGCCGACCCAGAGTTTCCAAGATGCTTACGAAAAGCAGTACAACAGCTATATGCAGTTAAATGAAAGCTTGTATGACAACGTGGTGAAAGAAAATACCGAGTCCTACTCACAGACTATATGGATACTCATCACCATGCTGAGTAGCGTGCTGCTGATTATTATCGGTGTCTGGCTTGGCATCAAGCGCGTGCTAATTTCGCCGATGAGCCGCATTGTAGACAGCATCCAGTTTATTGCTAAAGGCGATCTAGTGAGACCCATCGAGGTAACGGGCAGTAATGAGATGGGGAAACTGGCCGATGCACTGCGTCATATGCAGGGCGAACTGGCCAGTACGGTTAATGACGTACGTGACGGCGCCAATGCGATTTACAGTGGGGCTCGTGAAATCTCTGCCGGTAACAACGACCTGTCAGCCCGTACCGAACAGCAGGCGGCCTCGCTGGAAGAGACCGCAGCCAGCATGGAAGAACTGACCGCCACGGTTCGTCAGAATGCCGAAAACGCCCGTCAGGCAAGCAATCTGGCGCTGACCGCCTCCGAAACAGCCCAGCGCGGCGGTAAGGTGGTGGACGATGTGGTGGACACCATGCGCGACATTGGCGGCAGCTCGCAGAAAATTGCCGATATCATCAGCGTAATTGACGGTATCGCTTTCCAGACCAACATTCTGGCGCTGAACGCGGCGGTGGAAGCGGCGCGTGCTGGTGAGCAGGGGCGCGGTTTTGCGGTGGTGGCGGGCGAAGTACGCAACCTTGCCCAGCGCAGCGCCCAGGCGGCACGGGAAATCAAGAGCCTGATTGAAGACTCGGTAAGCCGGGTGGATGCGGGTTCAGCCCTGGTGGAGCGTGCTGGGGAAACTATGGGTGAAATCGTCAGCGCAGTGACGCGGGTGACGGACATTATGGGCGAGATAGCCTCTGCGTCCGATGAGCAGAGCCGGGGTATTGACCAGGTAGGCGTGGCGGTGGTGGAAATGGACCGTGTGACCCAGCAGAACGCGGCCCTGGTGGAGCAGTCGGCAGCGGCAGCGTCATCGCTGGAAGAGCAGGCCAGCCGTCTGACCCAGGCGGTTGCGGTGTTTCATATCCAGCAGGGGGCTCAGATGATGCAGACTAAAGCCGCGCCGGGGAAAGCGCTTCCTGCACCGGTCGCTCCGCAGAAAACAGCACTGGCGGATACCGGCGATAATTGGGAAACGTTCTGATATTGTTCTGAAAAAACCCCTGCCAGCAATGGCAGGGGTTTTTATTGATAGCGTTAAAGATATAACGCTCACTGGGCCTAGTTTCTCATACCGCTTACCCTCTCCCAAAAGCTTGCCGTATCACGGCTGTGGCAAAATCTTATCCAGCTCGCGACTCTGTTCAGCGGTAAGCCCGTAGCCGTTCGGTAAGGTTATTGCTCGGTTTACTAGCGCGATTAACCAATCCCCAAGCCAGGCAATATTGCTGTGAGCGACCGCCTCTAAACAGGGTAAAGGTGCATGGCGCATGATATGGCTGAGTGGAGAAAATAACGTTGTACCCTGATTGATCTTACTTTGCGGGCGTGTCTCCGGAGCAATACGATCGTAACCAAGCCAGGTTGTAAACTCATTCAGTATCCGGGCGGCGCAACCTATTTTGGCAGCAGGATATCCTGCAAAATCCTCAAGCTCGTTTGTCAGATGATGTTGTAAATCCGTTTCATAGCTTGTCAAAATCACTATCTGGCATAACAACTGAAGTTCTTCGGGTGTCAGGCCGCAACGATCTGCAAGCGCCATGTCGAATCCCTTTTCCCGGATATGATTAATCCAGCATCGCCAAGCTCTGGCGGCGAAGTTATCTTCGTTGCTCCCAACCTCGGCGTTGAGTGTTTCATCCAGAAGATTCATCGTAAAGGGAAGCACCGACGGTTCACTCGCACAGGCGACTGCATCAGCTACCTGTTCCAGTTGTTGTTCGTTGATGGCTAAACCATCCAGTAATTCGCCATGGCGATCGGAACGCGCTTGCAAAACCCGCAGAAGTACCTCTGCTGCTTGCCGGGTGAGGGGGGCATTCTGGCGCAGGAAAGCGAGATGTGTCCTGAGCAGTGAAAAACAGTGCTCCTGCTGCTGTGGAAGCGTAGCTTCCTCACTTAGCGCAAAAGGTAGATCGACCCGCCAAAAGGGACCGTCCGGCAGGATAACAATATCGTGTGTGGGCCGCTGGATATCGGGATATGCAGTCATCAGCGTGATTTCGCGACAGGCATCAAACAGCGTCTGGCGCTGTATTGAAACCGCAGGTGAAGGGATGCCTTCAATCAGCGGGCAAACCGGAATAGCCTCAATCTGCGAAAGCGAACGATCTGTGCCGGATTGCGACGAGGCCAGATGGGATATCACACTGGAGGTAATTACCGTTCTTGCCGGCGCGATGACCTGCCTTGCCTTGTTCAGCAGATTTTGTATATGTAAATGGTGTCGCCATTGGGCTGTAACAGAAGGAACGTTATTCCAGAAAAGCGCGACCAATTTCGTCAAATCGTTCTGATTCAGGAAAGGGGCGAGCTCACTGGCTTTTAATACCCGCGTGGGGGATAGAAGCGGCGTCGAAGAAACGCATTCTGTCCAGGCGTCTGTGATAGCCAAAAACGCCAGAGAGTCGATAATCCCCTGTGGAGACGGCAATCTACGCTTTTCCAGTTGAGTTAGACACTGACGAAAATCGTCATCAGATACCGTTGCGGCATGAAGGGCTAGCAGGCGGCGGGCTTTATCGCTGGCGCTCAACAGCGTGAGCGTTAAAACATACGGACCATGGCTGGTTTGCGGCTTATCCGTAAAGCGTACCGCCAGCGATGTCTCTTCCAGGCATTGCAGAATATGCGATGAGTAGTCCAGCGTCGCGCCGTCCAGCAAGATATTGATTCGCTTCTGGTCATTCGCCAGCAGCTCGACCAGTTGTGATGAGAAAGGCGCAGATGTCGCGCTGCGTAGCACAATGGCCGGATCGGCCTGAATTGCCGCGCTGGCATAGTAGCGCGCCAGCTTCCACCATTGTAAACGGCGTAGCAGCGCATCGGCTTCATTATCCAGCCACAGATTGTGCTGACGGGTAGTTTGCACCCAATCAGTCAACGCATTGAGTTGAGTATTCATTATTGAAAGAGATTTCCGCTGTCGATCCAGTATTCTCGGTTAGCCGTATGGCTGTCCGTAAGCGTGTGCAGAGATAAACGTAAGCACGCGTTGTCGATAAGTGTTCCATCCTGCAGCGTGGCGTCGATGAGCGTAAATTCATCGCTGTTCGCCTCACGTCGCAGGCGAACATACAGAGCCTCTTCACAGGCAAGCGTCCGCGCCAGATCGGGGTCCAGAATGGTCAGTTGATACAGGGGCGTTGCGGGCCATCGGGCGTTATCAATCTGCCGGAAACCCAGTCGGATATTGCTGCGTACTGGTACGGTGAAAGTTTGCCGCGATGTGCCATCCTCCTGTTGACGATAATAAATATTCTCATCGCTGAGCAGGTTATTTTCGTCAAGCGCTCCCAGATAGCGCAGGGTTGAGGCGGCCATAATATTCCCCACGCTCACATTAAATCCGGGCAGTCGTAAATCCATGCCCAGGCGAAATATCATGGCCCCCAGTGCGGCGGTAATTTTTGAATTTCTGGTTTCCCTTTTTTGCCTAAAAGGGAAGTCGCTGTGAAGCGGATAGCGCTCCATCCCGATGATACGGCTTGCAGGCACGGGCTGACGGCGACGGAACCAGGTTTGTATTCCGGGCAAACTGGCAGGTTGCCCTGACAGCAAAAGCACATCGCAACAGTAATACTCAATCACTTCACACAGCGATTTAAGTGTCTGCGTGATGGAGAAGTGGCCCGCTAGGACGGCGATGTTGAGGCTTTCAGGATCAATACGTAGCGGCGTTTCCAGTACATCTAGCGTTCCACCTGCCTGCTTGATGGCATCTTCAATACGCTTCAACACCTGTGCCGTTGGTGGCATGGGCAGTAGCGCCCCAAAGGTGGTGTTGAGGGGGCGCGCTTCTTTCCAGGCGCTGAGCAGCGCGTGCCCAAGTGGGATAATTAATTGCTGCGTAGTCTGCTGACGCAGGGCTCTTTCGTCATGGCGGAGCTGCGCACCGAACAGTTGCTGCATCACGTTTTTACTGTCGCTGACGCCGGCCTGAATCATCGCAGTCTCGAGTGCAGGCAGAATTTCACGGCGAATAACGTCCAGCAGCAGATCGTCACCGGCATTTTTAAATCCTTCACGAAATAATAACCGTGGTGTGACTTTAATGCTGCTGCTGACGTTGGTATCCAGGTCATAACGGGTCAGCGCTAAATCGGTGGTTCCCCCACCGATATCAATCGCCGCGACACTCAATGTATTGCCCCTGATCTCGTCGTCTTCATGAGGCCGATCCGGGCGACTAAGCGTGGTGAACAGCTTATCGAGCTTGCCTGCGTAGCGGCGGCTTTCGTTATACATCCAGACCAGTTGGCTACAGGAGGCCTCATCCCAGTCGAGTGAAATCGTCGGAACAGGGCGCAGGATTCGGGCTCGCTCTTCCGGGCAGATAAAATCTGCATCCTGAGGATGCCACCCCAGGCTTTTCCAGACCAGTGCTATAGCGTCAAGCATATGCTGATGAAAACGCTCGCGCTCCTGGCCAGGCATCGCGGAAGGAAGCGTCAAAATGATGTGCCGCAACTGGCGCGGCGCATTACGGTAGCCCTTTTGCTGACGTGACGCGGGGCTGTTCATTTGCGTAAGTGCCTGAGCCAGTAGTTCGCTGAGCATCATGGTCATTAATGAGGCGCGGCTGTAGCGGGGCGTGAACACCGGCAAGCGGACATTGCGGTCTAGCGTATGAAGCGGTGTACCTTCATCGTTCATCAGCAGCATTGAAGGCATTGCCGTCGCCAGCGGTTCTTGCGATTTACCGCTAAAGCGCCACGGTTGATTAACCGGAAGCGTGTCCCATAAGTAGCGGCGTGGGCTGGAAAGGCCGCTGCTGCCTTCACTTCCTGAACGCTTATGCATGAGTTGTTTGGCTTCATTGCCCAGCCGCACGATAGACGGCCACTGAAATGCCTGTTCGCGGCCACTTTCCAGGGAGAAGTGGGCTTTGCCAAACTGGGCTTCGTTGAATTCAAGGCGGCTGGAAAAAAGCGGCTCACTGATGAAATGCGGCTGGCTTAATGAGCGCAGACGAAGTTCCGTGCACTGCCGGAGGCCATCATTTTCCTGTTGATGATCTTCGATAAGTATTCCGCAGGTATGGGTGCTACCCACATCCAGAACCATATCGACGGGGATGGCGGGAGTGTGGAACGTTTCGCCGTTCAGCAGGATCTCCGGCACGTTGAGATGCGTCGCTATCGCATGGAGCACATTAAGGTAATGTGCTTGGTATTCGAAGGCTTTGAGCGCCGAGAAAATCTCCTGCTCGCTGCGATGTTCAGTGGCCTGCACATATCTTATAAAATCTTCCCGCAGCCAACCATCGACCCAGGTATTGTCAAGAAACGCCGCGATATCGCCATTTTGCCAGGCGAATGAAAAGCGGATACCGTTATCAATATCCGCTTGCGTGGGCGCGAGCTGTGGATCGGCATCCGCATCGGCAAGTATTTGGGTATCAAAGGCAATACAGATACGTACGGTATTACCGGCCGCATCCGGTGTGTTCAGGCGAATAATCTGGACGCGCGACCAGTTGTCCGGCCCCGATGCTTGCGCATTCCCCGCGCTATGACGCAGCCAAGGAAGCGGTAACCACACGCCCTCCAGTACATTGAGTGAGTCCGTCAACAAAATAGCGCTCTCAGGTCTGACACGCTCCGGCACTTCGCCTGGTGAAGGGGGAATAGTGAATTTCCCTTCCTCTTCGTCATGATCGAGATGCAGGAGTGGGCCATTGGTGGTCTGACGAACAAAATATCCCGTTTGTCGGCTATCCCGGGGTAAACGCATACCAAAATCGAGAAACTGGATACCGCTGTCGCGGATCAGCGTTACCTCGGGCTTGTAATGAACAAGATCAATTAACATTTAGTTATCCATCTATTTTTTTAAACGACAGTTGAGCTGACTCGTTAGTAGCCCATTGCGCCTGGCAACGTGCGACGGCGTGTGGTCCGGGTTTACAGGTAATGTCAGGAATGGTTTGCAGGGAACCATCACGGCAACGTGCACGGGTTCGGCTTTTGATTGAGAGTGTACCTGACGGCAGTAATCCCGCCTGAACGGTTGCCTGGCAAACTTTATTGTTCTGAGTAAGGCGGATTTCGCCTTTGCCGTTAGCGATCTGCAACCGTAGAGCGGGCAGCTTATCTTCATCGTTAGCGGCATCTACAAACTGCGCTTGCCAGTTGCCGTTAAGGAATTTGATTGAGCCCGCTTTAATCGAATTGGGAAAGAGCACCAGGGCATCTTTTGCTGGTTCAGGATCGGGCTGGATGACGTCGGGTACCACTGTCATGCTGGCTGTGTGAAGGGGAAGCGCACTGGCAAACTCAGGCTGTGGCGTTGGTTTAATTTCACGGCCGGGCGCGGCCACGCTCTGCTGAGTAATGGAGTCGGCGTCAGGGGAGGGGGAATTAAAAACGGGTAGCGCAATGGCCGCGCTACCGGCAATAAAGAGCGCCGATAAACGAAGATACTGAACTTTTTTGGCAAACGAAACGCGCGTTTTTGGGACGGCGGCGTCAGTCTTGTCAACGAGCGTTTCCTGAGATTGCGGAGCCACAATAACTGCCGGGACGATGTCCGCCTCAGTGATCGTCGTCATGTGTTCAGGTTCATACGCCTCATTAACCGTTCTCGCATGGTTGACTTTTACCTCCACATCTTCTTTCGCGTCAGGCTGTATTAATGTGGCGAGCTGCGCTTGTTCTTCATAAAGGAGTGCATCCAGCATCTTAACGGTTGATGTCTGAGTGGAAGGGCTAAATCCCCAGAACGCGATGATCGGCTTATCATTCAGCAACCAGATATGCTGCACGTCTGGAAACTGTAAAACATGCCTGAGTAACAACGAAAACAGCCTGAGAGTGAGATTGTCTGTCTCGCGACACTGTTCCCTGACCACATCAAGTTCGGCGCGCCGCTGCTGTAAATAGTCAAGCGCCTCAAGACGGCGCGATGTGCTGATCCTGCTCCATGGGGTCAGTATGCCCTGATGAGGGGCGTACCAGTCGAGACTGTCGCCATCATGATGGCATTGCGGAATCGCCAGACAATTTGCCACTGCGTCAAGGCCACGCAAGCGCAATGCTTCACGTATTTGTAACGCTGAGTCGAATACTGTCTGGCCATTTTCGCCCAACGCCAAATAATCGCTGCGTTGGCCGCTGCGCAGAAAAGATTTTGCCACGTAAAATATCCCGTTATTGACGATAAAATGAAAACGCTAATGCGCGTTATTTTACCGACTTTTATTGTCGAGATAAGATAATGTGAAAGCACGAAAAGTGCGCACAAGTGTGGCTACTTATCGTGATAATAAGAAGTGAAGGGCAATGGTTCGCTATTAAGTAAATATACTTCAGCTAAAAATGAATAAATGTAATTTATTTTTGCCTCAATTTATTTGGCGCAGCGAAATGAAAGGTATAACCCTCACTCAGATGGAAATGTTATATATCTGCCCTGGCGTTTTGTGCTCGGTTTTTCCGCTGGATGCATAGATTGTGCTTTTCATTTCGGCATCTTTCACCAGTTTTTTAAACTGCTTCATTTTTTGCATGTGTATTTCCAGCAGAACAAAACTTCTGTGGTTCAACTCATTAGCATTTTTTGTTTTAGCCAAGATC
>Ga0308166_1002143_pt1 | contig 18891 bp, 18 predicted proteins | sample PhyCR2_2_FD_202137 | JGI IMG/M metagenome (GOLD analysis project Ga0308166, IMG submission 202137) | Phyllosphere microbial communities from UC Gill Tract Community Farm, Albany, California, United States - DLSLCC.R2 | ecosystem: Host-associated > Plants > Phyllosphere > Unclassified | place... | reverse complement strand
TATCAATAAAATTGATATCTGGATCGCCAGCACCTGAGGCATGGCTCTCGCAACAGCAGATACGTTTTACCGAACTGATCATCTTATCGCGGACCGAATCTTTATAGCTGCGCATATTCAATTTTAAAGTCGCTTCATCCGGGATGATATTTTCTTTCGTTCCCGCCTGAATCGAGCCAATCGTCAGGACCGCACTATCAAGAGGAGCGGTTTCTCGCGAGATAATGGTCTGTAAGCGCACCGCGGAATGAGCCGCCATCATCACCGGGTCAATCGCATTCTGTGGCATCGAACCGTGCGCTCCGCGGCCATGGAAGGTAACGTGTAAGCTATCGCCCGCCGTTAAAATAGCCCCTGCACGATATCCAATAGACCCGGCCTTACCGACCATCACATGCTGTCCCAGAATAATATCTGGCTTAGGGAAATGTTCCATGGCCTCGATCATTGCCAACGCCCCTTTGCCAATCTCTTCGCGCGGCTGGAACACGAGCATTAAGGTTCCCTTCCATAACGCTCGATGCTTAGCGAAGATTTCCGCGGCACCGATTAACCAAGCAACATGCATATCATGACCACACATATGGGAGACGGGCGTTGGCGTTCCATCCTCCAGTTTCCCCACCGCTTGACTTGCATAAGGTAGGCCCGTCTTTTCGGGCATCGGCAAGGCATCGATATCGGCCCGTAGCATAACGACCGGCCCCTCGCCGTTCTCCAAGAGTCCCACGACACCGGTTACCCCCACCTTTTCCGTCACTTGATATCCGCAGTGGTGCAGGTTTTTGGCGACAAGTGCGGCGGTTCTGACTTCTTGCATCGATAGCTCGGGATGCTGGTGAAGATCTTTATACAGCGCGTCAAGTTTAGGAAGGAGTGCTTGAATATCAGGTTGTAATGCTAGTAGCGTCGGATTCATAGGTACCTCGTCGATGAGAAGCCTAAGGTTTTACTCTCACTGGTCGACAAGGATGTGGCAATTTTTGCGTTAAGGTATTGTTGAAAATTAATAAACGGTGATTTAGCACCAAAACCTTAGGGAGGTTAAGAGGGTCGCCATCCTCAAGCGCACGACGACCCACAGAGATTAGAAAATTGACAATGGATACTGAGCGATGACGCGAATTTCATTCCCGCCAGCATTGTAGTCAGAGGCGTCAGATGAGACACGTAATACTGAGTAACGGATCCCTAACTGCAGATCTTTGGCGAAACCAGAAGGGATCTTATATTGGATCTGGTTGAAGAACTCATGCTCATGACCGTTACTGGAGGCCGAGGTTTTGATGTTATCGCCGCGCACATAAGCCACGTCATAACGTAGTCCTTCAATACCTAACCCTGCGAGATCCACGGAATAAGCGGCTTGCCAAGAGCGCTCGTCCTCACCGTTAAAGTCAGACCAGTAGGAGTTCGCTAACCAAATCGTGTTACCGCCATCACCGATTCCGCCTTTGTTACGGTAACCGCCATACATATAACCACTGCTACCGGTATTCTGTTGGTAAGCGACTTTAAACGTATGGATATCGTAGGTATAGCTAGCCGCTAGGCTCCAAATGGTATTGCTGCGACCGCTATTGATACTGTCGGCATAGGCTTTATCAAGGCGGGAATTATAGCCATTGAAGTCCCAGACCATCTTCTGCTTTTCATCGAAGGGTTGGGTATAGGTAAAGCCTAAATACTGTTTGTTATCGACATCTTGTACATGAGACGCATAGGCCGAAGCAGTGAACTGGTCATTAAAGACGTATTTCACGCCACCAAAGGCGATATTATCTAAGCCAGAGTCGTGGCTCTCGGCACTTTTGCGCTGCTCGGCGGTAAAGTAACCCCCGGTAATATCCAGACCGTCTATCTCCTGAGAATCCAGCATAAAACCGGTGTAGGTTTCAGCTAACAGACGAGAACTGTCCGACGTCAGAATAGGTAGGGTTGGCTGTTGTGTACCGTAACTGAAAACGGTATTGGAAAAGCGCATTTTCGCTGTCGCGCCAAATTTCGCCAAATCTTTCTTCGCGCGGCCATCACTGTCTTGCGAAAAGTAGTCTATTCCCCCCGCACCACTCCGGCCACGACCACCATCCAGACGAACGGCGTATTGACCGATGGCATCAACACCGAAGCCTACCGCACCTTGGGTAAAGCCAGAGCTATAGGTACCGATAAATGCCTGACCCCATTCGCGACGTGTGCGTACCCCTTCATCTTTATAATTACGATTAATCATCGCATTCTTAATTAAAAGATTAAGGTGGCTATCTTCGATAAATCCGTTACTTTCCTGTTGAGACGCTGCAAAAGCGGGTTGGGCGACCAACATCGCTAAAAAAGAAAATGAAAAAACCTTGTTCACTGTGTCTGCCTATTATGTAAATTTATATGAATTTTTATAGGTAAGTTTTACTTACTTTGACAATCTAGCATTGTTAATCCAGTTTTAAAAAGTATTAAAACTCTTTTTTTATTCTTTTTTTCGATAGCTACCACCCCGCAATAGCACCACCTTTAAACAGTCGCTCTGCGGCCAGAGCCACTTCCGGTGACTGATAAGCTTTTACAAACTCCTGCACGTTTTTCGCTTGGCGGTTATCCTCGCGGCTAACAATAATATTGACATAGGGGGAGTGCTTATCTTCGATAAACACGTTGTCGTGTAACGGGGATAACCCTGTTTGTTGGATGTAGGTGGTACTGATAATAGCAATCGCCACTTTAGGATCATCCAATACGTGCGGTAACTGCGCCCCTTCCAATTGCAGAATGCTCAGATGCCGAGGGTTTTGGGTAATATCCAATGTGGTGGGTAAAAGTCCTTTACCCGGTGCCAAGCTGAGTAGCCCCTGCTTTTCTAACAGCAGCAGCGCCCGCCCTAAGTTAGTCGGATCATTGGGTACTGCGACGGTCGCATAATCCTTGAGCTGCGACACAGAATGAATATGACGAGAATAGGCCGCGATCGGGAAAACGAAAGTATTACCTACCGCAACTAAATGATAGCCATGGGCGGCATTATCTTGCGCTAAGAAAGGTCGATGCTGAAAGACATTGGCATCCAGCTCCCCGTGATTCGTTGCATCATTGGGCAATATCGACCCACTGAAACTGACCAAATCGACCGTTAAACCGTATTTCTGTTTAGCTACCTGCTTGACCACTTCAGCGACTTGCTCCTCCGCTCCGGTGATCACCCCCACTTTGATATGCGACATATCTTCTGGCGCTTTATCACATGCCGCTAGCAGGCAGCCCGCAAAGAATAATGACAACAGTTTTAGGTGGCGCATCAAGGTTCCTTAAGGTAGTGGTCAGACTGAAATTGGAAGTGTAGGCATCTAGACATCCAAATAAATCTAATGAATCTTTGAGGCTGATGCAAGTGAAAGAGTTGAAGGTCTCTTCACTATCAGGCCAAGGATGCCTGATCCCCTTGATGCCTTGGGCTTATATCCATTACGACTAAGCTTTTCGCTTATCGTTTTTTAACAAACCAAACGGTTACTGTTAGGCTCAAACGCTACCCTTTCGATTCGCACTGACGCTAAGGCTGCTAAGATGTCGTTAAACACTGAGGAATTTTCGAACTATCTAACCGATTTTCGCCACGAACTTCATCGTTTTCCCGAGCTTTCGTCACAAGGAATTGAAACTACTCGCCGTATCCGCCAGCAACTCGATGCGCATCAAATTCGAGTGCTTGATTTACCGCTTAACACCGGGTTAGTGGCCGAAGTGGGACCGGTAGACGGGCCGCTATTCGTGATCCGCTCAGACATTGATGCGTTGCCGATTGAAGAGCAAGCTGATGTCAGTTATCGCTCTGAACACCCTGGCATCATGCATGCCTGTGGTCATGATTTTCACAGTACCGCCGCCTTAGGCGCAGCGATCATCTTGAAACGACAAGAGGCCCAGCTGTTGGGTCGGGTCCGTATTCTATTTCAAGCCGCCGAAGAGATTGGCGTGGGCGCGCAAGAGATTATTGCTAGCGGTGCGTTGGATGAGGCTTTTGCAGTAGTCGGTCTCCATAACGATCCCTCCCTCCCAGCGAGCACTATTGGCTGTAAAGGCGGTCCCTTAACCGCGGCAGTCGACTGTTTTGCCATAAGTGTTCAAGGAGTTGGGAGCCATGCGGCAAAACCTGAGCAGAGTATCGATCCTATCGTTATCGCTAGCCAGCTGGTCGCTACTCTTCAATCTATTATTAGTCGTAATATTCCGTCGGCGGATAATGCCGTGGTTTCTATCACCCAGTTCCATAGCGGTAGCGCGTGGAATATCATCCCCGATAAGGCATGGTTAGAAGGAACGGTCAGAAGTTTTTCTGCTCAAGTTCGGGATAGGATTCAACAACGTTTTCAACAGATTATCACCGGCTTTTCTGCCGCGTTTGACGTCAAGATTGATCTCGACTGGCAGGCTGGTCCTCCTTCAGTGGTTAACGATCCGCACTGGGCGGCATTTGCCTTAGCACAGGCGACAAAAAGTGGTTTGATCGCTAAAGAGGTCGATGCCAGTCCGATTGGCGAAGACTTCGCCTATTATCTACAGCGTACCCCTGGCACGTTTGTGATGGTCGGCACCGGAGAGCAACACCCGCTGCACCACCCCGCCTTCAAGATAAACGATCAGGTTCTCCTGCCCACCGCCCAGTATCTGGCCGATTTTGCTATCGCTGGGCTAACTGCATACCGCGCAGGGTAATGCCCCCAAAAGGGGGCATTAGGGAGATTAGTGCGAAACATCTGCCCCGAAGTATTTTTGGGAGATTTTCTGATAGGTACCGTCTTTCTTCAGCTCAGCCAAGGCGGTATTGATGGCGGTTTGTAACGACGTATCGTCTTTACGCATTAACACACCCGATGCACTGGCATTTTCTTCCGAGGCGACGACTTTCACAGGCGCATTCGCACGGTGCTTTTTAAAGTCGAGATAAGAGAGGTTATCGTTGACCGTTGCATCAGCGCGGCCTTGTACAACTAAATCTACTGCTTGGTTAAAGCCGTCGGTATTTACCAATTCCGCGCCATAATGGCGAGCAATCTGTGCATAATTACTGGTGAGGGATTGCGCAGATTTCTTCCCTTTCAGATCGGTAAATTGATGGATGCTGTCGTTATCACTTTTAACGATCAATACCGCTTTGGACGCGATATATGGTGCTGAGAACGCAAACTTTTTCTGACGCTCTGGGCTGATACCGACTTCGTTGATGACCACGTCATAACGTTTTGCATCCAAACCGGCGATCAAACCATCCCACTTACTTTCGACAAAGACCGGTTTCACTTTAAGCTGTTTAGCAATCGCTTCACCAATCTCCACATCAAAACCAGTAAGATCTCCCGAGATAGTGTGAAAGGTAAAGGGCGCATAGGTGCCTTCTGTACCGATCTTTAATTGGCCTGACGATTTTACGTTGGCAAGGGTATCTGCCATCGCTGAGCTTGCGAAGGCCAGAGGGACTAACATAGCGGCTAGTGCAAGAGAACTCTTCTTCATAACGACTCCTGGTAAATTAAGTCGGGCTGCCAGCAGGCAAGCCTTCCGTTAACGTGGCAATATACTCTGCCGTGCGTGCTTTTTGCGGGGAATGGAAAAGCGTAGCCGAATCTGCCGTTTCGACAATCTCCCCTGCTTCAAGGAAAATAGTTTGGTTAGCGACCGAGGCAGCTAACCGCAGGTCGTGTGTCGCCATCAGCATGGTCGTCCCTTCATTGGCGAGCTGACGGAGTACCGCCACCACTTCCGCGGCTAATTCTGGATCTAGGGCTGAAGTTGGCTCATCACATAGCAAGACTTGTGGTGAGGGAGCCAGTGCCCGGGCAATGGCGACGCGTTGTTGCTGCCCACCGGATAAGGTTGCTGGCAGCACATCACGTTTGTGCGAGAGGCCGACTTTTTCAAGCAGCGCTTCCGCTCGGGCTATTGCTTCCGCTTTCGGCATCCGATGCACGATAATCAACCCTTCCGTAATATTTTCAATCACGGTTTTATGGGGAAACAGGGCAAAGTTTTGAAACACCATCCCCGTCTGGCGACTAATTTTCTGAATATCCCGTGAGCGTGGTGGTTTACGCGTAAACACAAGTTTCTCCTCACCCAGTTGCATTTGACCGGACTGAGGGATCTCAAGCAGATTAGCACAGCGTAGTAATGTACTTTTACCACTGCCTGACGGGCCAATTAGCGCAGTCACCGAGCCTTTCGGTAGCGTCAGGCTAATATCTTTCAGGACATGGTTATCCTGAAAATATTTATTAATTCCCTGTAATGAAATCATCGCGCTAATCTCCTGTCACGGTTTCACGTGAGAAATGCTTTTCGAGCTTATTTTGTGCTGCAGAAAGAATCGTGCTGAAAAATAGATAGATAAGCGCCGCTTCAATATACAAAATTAATGGCTGATACGTTACCGCTGCAATACGCTGTGCGGCCAAAAACATCTCTGGTACGGTGATCACCGAGGCTAAGGAAGTATCTTTTACCAACGAAATAAAGGTGTTCGATAGAGGGGGCACCGCTATCCGCGCTGCCTGAGGCAAGATAATGCGTACCAATGCTTGGCGCCAGCTCATGCCAATTGAGTGCGCCGCTTCCCACTGGCTGACTGGCACCGATTTAATGGTTGCACGAATAATCTCAGAGGAATAAGCGCCGATATTTAGCGTGAAGCCGATCACCGCTGCCGGAAAAGCAGAGATGGTAATCCCGACGCTCGGCAAGGCATAAAAGATTAAGAATAGCTGTACTAACAACGGCGTGCCGCGGAACAACCAGACGTAAAAACGGACAAAATATTGTAGAGGCTTAGGCCCGTACAAGCGGGCAAGCGCCACCAGGAAACCGAGTGATAGACCCAGTACAAAGGCTATCAGCGTTAAGGGTATCGTAAAAGTCAATCCGGCATGTAGCATCGGCCAGAATGATTCCGCGGCGAGATTCAGCCAATCTGGCACAGTCCACCTTCCATAGAAATGAGTTAAAAAAATAACGCTATCGTTATCAATAGCCACTCTCTCTATTTTAGGCAGTAAATGAAAGGAGGGAAATATCATTTCGGTATTGATTTAGAACAAGCCTTAACCCTCTATGCTTTTTGGATCGAAAGTGATGAAAAAATCACCATATCTGCGTAGGGCGGTAAAGGTCTGATTGGCATACAGTGAACTCTAGAAGTTACCTAGGGTAGGAATAACTCGCTCACTGGGTGGCTTTTGAGGGCTATTGTCGGGGGATAAGAGCAGATGAATTTGTTACCAACTTATCGAATTGTCTAAAAAATAGATTACTGCGAGGGTATTCCGCTAACAATTTAAGGTTGAGCCTGCTTTGCCAACTCAGGCTAAGCGACTTTCGTAATGGCCATAGCACTTTGATAAAGATCATTCACTGATAATCTACAACTCAATAAGCTACAAAGCGTCTTTTCTTCAATAGCAAGATCAATCGTGATTTAATCAAAACCGAAAAAAACATTACAGAACAATCTTCTTAATCTTAAAAAGAAGAATTATAGTTAATTCCAAATAGATTTATCAAAAATAAAAAAGGTGGGCATATAAATTTAAATCATAAATACACGCTTATTCTTCCCATGCTAATAATAACACTTTTTAAAAAACATTATCTCTGTAATACTCCAATCTTTGCTTATAATTTTTTATTAAACAAATATTATAGCTATCATTGAAACCTGTCGAGTATTTTAAGAATTTAGCTGATTCAATCAGGCATTCATCATTGAGATATTTTTCCCAATTTACCTTTGCTTTTTTGGCCAGTTGAAGAACCTCTTTTTTATTGTAGGGTCTCTCCTCTTTACTTCGAATAGATAACTGGTATTCGACAAACTTTTCACTATACTCTTTTTTTATCTCTTCTACAGTTTCTATCAGACAAACCGATACGTCCTCACTATGTTTTAAGCCTTCACACAGTCTATTAATATTTACTGCATTGCCGTTTGCGATAAAAGAGATAGTAAGAAATGATAGGATGATGACTTTCAAAAAAATCATGATACATTCCCCTCTATATAGGCAATTCTTCCCCTTGACGACTCATATGGCTTCGTGGCCTGATTGTTTTTCAATAACTCGATAACCCTATCCTTACAATTAAGTCCGAAGATAGGAACCATGTCAAAACTCAATACCCCTTGGTATTTCATATCAACAAGTCCATCCTTTAATATTGGATGTAGTGCCTCCCAGAGAACAGAAGTAGATATCTTATATTTGTTATAAAATCTCATTGAGTCTACTTCATATCTGCTATAGGTTAAATTAAATAAATTAAGCTACTGGATTTCCGTGATATCAGTAATTTTTTTCCTATTTTCAATGACGAAATCTCTCGCAGAACAAGAGTGTTTTTTCGAACCTTGAGCTATTGCTCTCGCTTTATCGATAGGTATGCAGGAATAATTTAAATCGTTCACTATTTCATTTACCGTCCTGTATTTCATATCATAACCTCTTCCTAGAGTAACTCCAGAACGGTAAATGCTACACTTTAGGGAGATACCGGGCCAATGCAGTTTTCTAGAATAATATTGACTCGTAGGGCTGTTATTTCCTTCAGCCATAAAAGTAAGCAATCCTTTTTGTGGCTTCATCACTATTACGCCCTTAAAATATCACTCACCTAATATTGATCAGCCTTTAACCTTAAGCATTTCTTGACAGAATAATTAGGAAATTATATATATTTCAATAGCGATAATAAATAAGAAAACATATCAATAAATAAAAGCAAGGGGCTTTATTCCTAGTTTTTATGGATAAAATCAATATGATTAACCATGGGGATCAATAAAATTTATTTCGCACAATAAAATAAATCCTTAACGCTCAATCCTTTCGATTATCGGTCGCTATCCATGCCGAGTTGTGCCTATAGTTTTGAAATATTCTTATCTTATGCATTCTCTACCGATAGAATTATAGCGATATGTTCTACAATTCGATTGAATCGGGTGAGTTTGGGTAACAGCCGATTATTCGAACACCCACGACCCTCAACTCAGCTGTTCAAAGCGGCTGACCAGGCTATCAATAAAAATACGGGTTCTTGAAGGCATTAAGCGTGTTGCAGGAAATACTACCCATACCGGACGTTTTTTACTCTGCCACTCAGGCAACACTCGGACTAATTCTCCTGATTCAACATAATGCTGTACCGAATGGGCGGCAATCCGAGTGACTCCCGCACCGCGTAGTGCAAGATTAACGAGGATATTGGGTGAGTTTGCCACCGTTTTAGTCGGTAATTCACCCTGCCAGTGGCGTTGACCGCTTGATAAGCTCAATGGCGAAGTGTCACTGTGCAGACGTAGCAAAGAATGAGCAAGCAGATCGTCCGGCTGACGAATCTTTGCGGCGTGATATAAATAACTCGGTGCCGCGTAAAGTCCTAATTCGAAATGCCCTAATAATCGCGCGGCGAGCGAGGCATCATCAGCTAAGGCCCCAATCCTCAAGGCAAGATCAAAGCCTTCTGCGATTAAATCGACTCGCCGCTGCGAGACGTCAATGTCCAAGGTAATCTGCGGATACTCTGCAATAAAGTCGGCCAAAAAAGCGCTAATTAACGCTTGGGTAAAATCACCGGGTAAGGAAACCCGTAATTTGCCACTGGGCACGATACTTCGATGTTCGATTAATGCATCGATTGCGGTAATCTCCGCAGCGATCTGTTGAGTATGCCTAAGTATCGCTTGCCCGAAAGGGGTTATTGTCATTTTACGGGTAGTGCGAATAAATAAGCGCTCACCCAGCTGCAGCTCGACTGCGGCGATACGTCGAGACAGGGTAGAGGCTGGGATATCAAGCCTGTCAGCCGCTTTGGTAAAACTGCCTTCCTCCGCAATCCGCGTAAAGAGCAGCAAATCGTTAGCATCGACGCGCATTTATTATCCCAAATTTGAAATTATCTTACTCATTCTAGCCATTTATTCCATCCTCTGCGAGCGCTAAAGTCTGTCGCTAACAACGACTTCCAGCCAAATAATGAGGATTTTCATGCAATATTTCTCCTTTACTCGACAACAACCGAGTGTGCTACTCATCGCCCGAATCTTACTGATGTTACTCTTTGTCATTTTCGGCTATCAAAAACTGATTCACTTCGGCGGCACCGTCGACTATATGAAAGCATTAGGGACCCCCTTGCCGACAGTTGGCGCATTGATTGCGGTAGTCCTCGAATTCTTTGCAGGCTTGGCGATTATGCTGGGCTTTTTTACTCGACCCATCGCGATCATTATGGCGATCTACACCTTGGCTACCGCGATTATCGGTCACCCTTTCTGGTCAATAAGTGGTGCAGCACAGATGGCAGCAGAGATTAATTTCTACAAAAATATCAGTATTATTGGCGGGCTGTTACTGCTCTCTGTAACCGGAGCAGGACCTTACTCTCTCGATAAAAAGTAGTTAATTAACACGCCCTTCTGCTGGCAGAGGGCGTATTGACTTACTCTCCCTGCGGTTGATAAAAGGCGCAGAGCTTATTCCCTGTTGGATCACGCTATGCCACGCATTTACCGTCTTCACGAATATGGGGCGCCGATTCAGCGCTACTTCCGCCATGGCTTATCCCCGCCTGATGCCAAGCATACACCGCTTCGCTACTTGCTAACTCAAAACCAATAGTCCCGCCATTCGCCGCTGTAGCAGGCTGGCCATTAATCGGAAGAGTAATAATGAAACGCTGCTTTCCCTGCCGATAAAAAGGACGGTCGAATTTATCTATCCCTTGCTCGTCGAGTGGCATATGGGAAAAAATCGCGTCATAAAACCGCTGAGCAACGGCAATCTCTTTAGCACCGACCACAACATGACTATACATAACGACCTCTTAATAATAAGTGAACCGACTTGGCGGCCCGATAAGACAATAATTGATATTACATCGCACTGCTCGCTACGGGGCCGTTTATTGACTATGCTATTTTCTGACGGCTGACTTCTGGGTAACCCTTTGCAATATAACGCTAGGGAGTCAATTGGCCCAAACATAATCTGTTAACAAGGATTAACTGAATGCCGTGGTTTATTAATCTATTAATCGTTGTCGTCATGGTGCTGGTGATGGAGGTCGTCGCCACCGCAATGCATAAATATGTTATGCATCGCTGGGGCTGGGGATGGCACCAATCTCATCATGAAACACGCCACGGGATCTTCGAAGTTAACGATCTCTATGCACTGGTATTCGCGGGTATCGCCATCGCACTGATCTTTGCCGGTAGCCATGGGATCTGGCCACTGCAGTGGATCGGCGCGGGAATGACTTTATATGGCGTGATCTACTTTATTCTGCATGATGGCTTGGTCCATCAGCGCTGGCCTTTTCGTTATGTTCCCCATAAAGGTTATCTGCGCCGTCTTTATCTGGCTCATCATTTCCACCACGCGGTCAGAGGCAAAGAAGACTGTGTCTCCTTTGGCTTTATCTACGCCCCGCCGGTGGAAAAAATTCAGGCTCAGCTTAAAGACTATAAAAAACGCCAACGTGCTACGGCCGCTGCCACAAAGCGGCGGAACGCGGAGTCGACGCCTGTAAACGACTAACCACCACATCCCCAGCGGCAGCGATTAACATCAGTAATTTTTCCCACTTAGCTGTCGACAGTCGCTGCTGCCATGCCCCTGCTCCCGCCTTTTTTACTCTCCGTCCAATTTCGCGATAAACGCGCCGTGCCGTCGCCACCGCCCAGGCTGAGCGTAATGGTAAGGCTGACAAGCCTTGGTAGGCAGAGTGGTAATAGGGATCAGCATAGTCCACTAGCCGTGCCGCGACACGGCTCAAGGCTTGACGATGCTCAGGTGTCGCGAAATTGTCGAGGCTTAATCCTTCCTCCCTTAACCACTGCTCGGGAAGGTAGCAGCGCCCCGCGTCGGCGTCTTCCACAATATCTCGGGCGATATTCGTGAGCTGGAAGGCTAAACCCAGATCGCAGGCGCTATCGAGTGTGGTCGATGATTTTGCCCCCATAATCTGCGCCATCATCAACCCGACCACCCCCGCGACATGGTAACAATAGGTTAAAGTCTGGTTGAGGGTAACGTAGTGTGTTTGTTCAACATCCATCGCATAACCTTGCAGATGGTCGAATGCAAATTGTTGGCTTAAACTATGTTCATTGATGACCTGCTGTAACGCGGCAAACGCGGGAATCGATTGGGATTCCCCCGCGAAAGCACTGGCGGTTTGGCTACGTAGATCGGCCAAGCGTTCTGCAACCGTGTCGGCAGCAGGCTGCTCAGTACGAAAGCCAAGGACTTGGTCGTCGATAGTATCGTCGCAATAACGACACCAGGCATAGAGCATTAATACGCTGCGTCGCGTCGCTGGGTCGAAAAGCGTGGAAGCCGCAGCAAAACTTTTTGATCCAACTTCCATTGTCTGTTTAACATGTTCATCTAAATCGCGATTATCCATGATTATCCTCAATCATTAAGCCAGCCGTCGCCTTTGCTGAACCGAGTACGCCGGGCACCCCTGCACCGGGATGCGTGCCCGCGCCAACGAGATAAAGATTCTCAAGCGTTTTATCGCGATTATGCGGACGGAACCACGCACTTTGCGTCAAGATCGGTTCAATCGAGAAAGCCGATCCTTGAAATGCCTGTAATTGATCCCGAAAATCGAATGGTGTAAACATTCTATGCACCACTAATTGGCTACGCAGACCAGGCATATAATGCGCTTCGAGGTAAGCAAAGATCTTATCCCGTAACTTAGGCCCCTCTACCTCCCAATCCAACGCCGCGGTACCGAGATGAGGCACGGGGGCTAAAACGTAATAACTGCCGCAGCCTTCTGGGGCAAGGGACGGATCGGTCACACAGGGGGCATGTAAGTAAAGGGAGAAGTCCTCTGCCAACCCATCGTGGTGAAAGATTTCATCGATCAATTCTCGGTAGCGAGGACCAAAACAGACGGTATGGTGGGCTAGCTGATCATGATGATGGTTAAGCCCAAAATAGAGTACAAATAACGAGTTACTCATGCGTTTTTTGACGAGTTGCTCAGCATATTCCGTCGAAGGCTGATGTTCTCGTAATAGATGCCGGTAGGTATTCACCACATCGGCATTGGAGGCTATTGCGGCGACGCTAAATTCACGACCATCTTCAAGCGTTACCTGAGTAATACGCTGCTGGGCACAGGCGATTTGATCCACTTTTGCATTAAGCAGCAACTCTCCTCCCAAATCCTGAAATAATTTCACCAACCCTTGTACTAAGGCGCCCGTGCCACCTAGCGGAAACCAGACGCCCCACTCACGTTCTAAGGCGTGAATTAGGGTATAAATTGATGATGTGGCAAAGGGGTTTCCCCCGACCAGGAGTGAGTGAAAGGAAAAGGCCTGCCGCAGATGTTCGTCTTGAATATAGCTCGCGACTTTACTGTATACGCTTCGCCAAGCTTGTAGCCGCCCCAATTGTGGCGCCGCACGCAGCATATCTTTAAAAGAAAGAAAGGGGACTGTCCCTAATTTTAAATAACCCTCTTTAAAAACCGCTTGCGAGTAGGCGAGAAACCGCTGATAGCCTTGTACATCTGCGGGATTAAAAGCCAAAATCTGACGGTCAAGTTCAGCTTGATCGTTATCATAATCGAACACTTTACCGTTCTCCCAGCAAAGACGATAAAAAGGCTTCACCGGTAGCAGTTCGACATAGTCCTCAATACGTTTCCCGGCCAATTCAAACAGTTCAAATAGTGCCGTGGGGTCGGTGATAACCGTCGGTCCCGCATCAAAGGTAAATCCCTGTTCTTGGTAGACGTAAGCACGACCGCCCGGTTTATCGCGCTGTTCCAATAATAGCGTAGGGATGCCTGCAGCCTGTAAACGAATGGCTAACGCTAACCCACCAAATCCGGCGCCGATAACGACTGTTTTTTTCATTCTCTCACTCATTTTATAAGCGGTGTAATAATGGCTTTTATCGCCGCGATCACCGGTACGGGAGGTTTGCCGCTGACCAGACGGAGTTTATCCCACAGCGTTAACTGCCCCGCATAAAAGCGAGTGATCAGCGGAGCCTTAAGACGATAGAATCGTTGCATCACTTCCCAACGCTGCGTCGCAGGGCCGGCAAGAAAAAGCATACGATTTAATAGGCGAAAGAAATGCTGCTTTCGCCATGATTGGCGTGAAAATTGGTAAGTCAACGAGCGTAAGCAAGGGCTAGTCATACAAGACATCTTCGCTATTTCATCGGCTAAGGCTACGGCATGTGGCAGTGAATAGCCGGTGGTGGCATGATAGAGATTTGCCCGTAAGCCACTGGCGGCGAGAGGCTGTCCCGCCCAGAAGCGGCTGAATTTCCCTGCTAAAGTGATCGGTAAATTTCCGCACTCTTCGCGTAATAGGGTCATCAATTGCCAACCCTGATCCTTAGCATACTCGCTGATATTTATTCGTCCGCGGTCCAAAGAGAGATCGGCATGATCAATATAATGCGTATCTTCGATCAACAACTGATCCTCTGTCAGCGGTAAGGTGTAGACAAAGCGGTACCCTTGCTGCTGATCAACCGTGGCATCCATTAAAATTGGCCGTGTCAGCCCATGGGGAGCGGCAAGCTGCCAAACTTGCCCGACAAATGCTTGCACACCAATCGCCATCGACTTGTCGGGGCGGAACCCTCGACCATCAATCACGGCATGCGCAAAAATTTCCCGTCCGTCCTCCAGCTTGACCGAATGCTCGCTCAGCGTTCTCACGGCTGTTCCGGTCATGATTTGTCCGCCTAAGCGGTCGGTCAATTCGGTGGCGAGCTGCTCGGAAGTCAGAGTGTAATAGCCTCCGGACAGGGTACGGCGTAGCATTGGAAAGCGGACATCATAGCCAGACCAGCGATAACAAATATAGGGTGCTAACCATGCAAATTGACTCTCCGTTAAATCATCACCATGAAATGACCAGGTATGATTTCCTAACGGCTGGGCTTCGGCTTCAATAAGTAGTAACGAAAGCTGAGGCTGTTGGGCGTTGAGTCTGAGCGCAATCAGCGTATTAGCTAATCCTGCACCGACCAAAATCAGATCGTAATCAGCCATGTTCACCTCTGGCAACGACCGGTTGCCCACCGTGCAACGCTTCACTGGCTAATAAGGCGGCCTGAACGCTGCCTCCCGCCTGATCAATCGATTGTTGCAGTCGCAAAAGATTAGCGGCTATCTCTGGCTGCTCACGTAAGTGACTAAGTTGCGATCCCCACGATTTACTGCTCGCAAAACGGGATAACTTCTGCCCTACCCCATGGTGCACAACACGCGCGGCAACACCGGGTTGGTCAAATGCCAGCGGCATGACCAATAACGGGGTTAAGTGCTGAATACTGTCCAAAACGGTGTTCATTCCCCCATGCGTAATCGTGATATCTGCGGCGGCAATAGCTTGTGGTTGGTCGATAAAATCCACCACCTCGACTCCCGCCGTTTTTTCTAAGGCGGCGCTTTGCCCTGCCGTTAACCCACCACAATGGGCGATCAGTAAATCAGCCTGAGCATGCTGACAAGCGGCAATAAGCTTCTTAAACACCGAATAACGATGCCCTTGCAAAGTGCCTAATGAGGCATACACCTGACAACGCTGAGGATCTGCAGCAGAGACCGGGACGGTGAGCGCCGTCTTGGCGCGCAAAGGGCCGACACAGTGGAAGTGCTTAGGTAATTGATGGCGCGGAAAATCGAGTTCTGGAATTAACTGGCTTAATTGCGCTAACGGCGAGAAACAGTGATGGAGCTGGGTTATCCCATTTAGGCCAAAGGCTTGGGCATAGTGCGCCACAACGTCATCGTGTTTACGCATCATCCAGTCGTAGATACGCTCACTGGTTTCATAGCGCTTATAGGCCTGTGCAGTTTGTTGATAAGCGAACGGCATAACCGCCAAAGGTAAGCCCGCTTCGCGATTTAACGGTAGCGCACAAGCGACAGAGATATAAGGCAGATCCAGTTTCTTTGCTACTAGCGCACCTCCCGGCTCCATCTGATCGACAATCAGGCCATCAATCGATAACGCTCGGCAGGCTGCAGGTAATTCGCGACAAAATAATTCGGTGCTTTTCGCCATATCGCCAATCAGACCAAACATTGAGGTCCCAAAAGGCTTCGCTGCTAAAGATAACGTATGGCGTAACGTTCCCGGCGGGTGGGTCTGCGTCCCCAACGGATAAAAGTTAATGGCTGGCGAGCGAATCAGGCTACGGACATCGGCTTGTTGAAAAAACGTAATACGGTGGCCTTGTTCAATCAGTGCCAACGATAGCTGTTCAAGCGCATGAATATGGCTAAAGAAAGGTGGAGCAATGACCGCGTAATGACTCATCGACGTTTCCTAGCCTACCGCAGCAAGTTTTTGCGCAAACCACTGTTCGACAAATTGCTGAGTTTGTCGGCTGTGCTGGCAGGCTTGCGAGAAGTGTAGGCTGACATTTCCAAGATGATCGCGCAGCTGCTTTTCGCTTTTTCTCGCACCAAACAGGTTAACCCACGTCGATTTTCCAATATCTTGATGAGGGTCTTTACCTGTGAATAGCGAGCCATCCGATAAATCATCGAGCAATTGAAAGGCTTGGCCTAGATTAAAGGAGCAGTGGCGGAGCTGTTCACGTGTCGTCTCGCTAGCACCTACCGCGATAGCGGCCATTTGTAACGCAGCGCAAAATAGCGTGCTGGTCTTATAGTGATTGGTCAGCGCGATCGCTTCTGGAGTCCGAGCGTTTTCCCCTTCGCTTAAATCTTGATACTGGCCTTCGACCAGCCCCTGTACCCCAATCGCATGGGAAAGCTCCGCAACCGCAAGATTCTTGGCCGAATCGCTGATCCCTTCAGCTTGGCTGATAATCTGAAACGCCTTACTTATCAAAGCCACAACGGCCAACAGCGCCACCGCCTCGCCGAATTTTCGGTGAACGGTCGGTTGGTTACGGCGCAGCTGGGCATTATCCATGCAAGGCATATCATCCATGATCAGTGAGGCGGCATGGACAATTTCGATCGCACAAGCAAAATCGAGTAACCCCTGTTGCGACGATCGATATCCTAGATCTTGTGCTGTCAACAGCAGCAACAGTGGCCGAATGCGTTTACCGGGCGTTAAGGTCCCCTCGCGCATCGCCAAACTGACTTTTTCGCGCTCAGACGGGTTAGGAAGTAGGTGATCTAATCGCTGTTCTATCGCGCTAAGGGTGAGCGTAATCGGATCGGTCGCCCTTCCCTCGCTCTTTTCAGTACCGATCGACATAGCCGCCCCTTATTACAAACAGGTTAAAAAATAGAGTATTTATCATTACTTTAAGCGTAGCTGATTCAGACTAAAATGTTAGTGAAAAGATGAATTTAAATCACTTTTTACCGTCAGTTGTAGGCGGTCAAGAAGCTTATCAATATTTGCCGCAGAAAAGGGGGCTTGCTGGAAAAAAATAATCTGCCCCTGAGCCGTGGTCGCGATGACGGCGGCACTCTCGGGCTGAAGATGCCACTGGTGAGCCACCACCCCACTGCTATCTAAAACAAAATGGCTTGATGGCGCGTGTTTTTTACTCTTCAGGATGCTGTGTTCAACAAAGGGCTGGCTCCCCCAGATGCTGTCGTCGGTATTAACGATGGTCGTCAAGCCAACTTGTTGATTCACCCACGGCGTGCGGGCAAGTCTTGTGACGACAGGATCGAGCTGCTGTTTAGCCGCCAAACGCCCAGCAACATGAATAATCAATTGAGGGCGTGATTGGGGCCACTGGGCCTGCCAGGGTTGACGGGTATCGCCCCCTTTACCGAGGATAATTTCGCCCCCCCGTTGTACGCTAACGGCGGGCACTAAGCTTCCCACGCGTGGCAGCTCGGCACCTGCCATCTGCCCGACAAATAATAGCCCAATGAGCAAGGCGATTTTAAGGCCCACTCTCTTCATCACTCAGTCCGCTTTAGCTAGGATCCTAGCGTTAAGCATAGCTTACCCTTATCACTGCGGTGAAGTAACGGATTGAGCAACCGCTGGCTGTCGGCTAATTACCCTTTTTTCAGGCTGTAGGAGTGCCATGGCGCAGAGACTGAATACTGCCAAGCTTCCCGTTGCCCAGAACATGGCATCGTAGCCGTAATACTCCGCCAACGCGCCACACAACATGGGCGAAATAATGGCAGAACTATTCGCTATCGCTAAGGTCATCCCGCTGTAAGCGCCCACCGATGATTTTGGTGTCACATCAATCACCACTGACCAATAAATATTATTAATTAATGCATTAAAGGCGTTACCCAACGTCATTAAGGCGATAACCGCCGCCGCTGAGCCAACGGAAGGGATCGCAAGGAAGCAAGCTGCCGCCCCGGCCAGACTGACTACCGCGAACAGATTGCGTGCCAGACGTAAATTTTGATAGCGTTTCAAAAGATAATCACTGATCTTACCCCCACAGAGTACGGTGATTGCCGCTCCACTCCACGGGATCGTGGCGATATACCACAACGCGTGTAAATCGTAATGGAAGGTATCTTGCAAATACTTGGGCATCCACGTAACTAAGGTGAAGGTGATGTAAAGAAAGCTAAAATATCCGAGTGCATTACAGACTAAGGTCCGGGAGGTAAAAAACTGCCACCACGCGAGCTTTTCGTCGGCAACCTCTTCACTCTTCTGGTTTGTAAGGATATAGCGGTGTTCAGTGGTACTGATCCGAGGATGGTCGGTAGGACGATTATGAAAGCCTTTGGCAAAGATAATCATAACGAGTAGCGAGCAGCATCCCAGTACGATAAACATTGATTGCCAATGTCCGGTTAATAACATCAAGCCTACCGCGATAGGCGCAGTAAGCATTGCACCAATTTGTGTACTGAGTAGGCCAATGGAGAGTGCAG
>Ga0308166_1002137_pt1 | contig 18924 bp, 13 predicted proteins | sample PhyCR2_2_FD_202137 | JGI IMG/M metagenome (GOLD analysis project Ga0308166, IMG submission 202137) | Phyllosphere microbial communities from UC Gill Tract Community Farm, Albany, California, United States - DLSLCC.R2 | ecosystem: Host-associated > Plants > Phyllosphere > Unclassified | place... | reverse complement strand
AACTGGGTAGCGGAAAAAGGCCTCGCCATCCCGAAGAAGCCCCGCACCAGCCTGGAGAAATTCAAGGTCAAGGCGCGAGTATTGGTGCGCAAGGTGCGCAGCGGTTTGCACAAGTAACCCCATTGTCGCGACCGTCGTGCGGTGGGACTGGGAAACTGCGGTGTGGCTGGACGCGGCTTGCGCCGCTGCTACAGGGGGGGTGGGCCGGAACCGTGGGGCGGCACTTGTGGTGTGCCTGGGAAACTGCGGTGTGGCCGGACGCGGCTTGCGCCGCTGCTACAGGGGGTGGGCGGTGAATGCGGTCTCTGTAGCAGCGGCGCGAGCCGCGTCGGCGGTAGACGCGGTGCATTTGCGGGAACGCAGTAAAACCCGACGCTCTAACGGCTGCGGATTTTCTCGACGATGGCGGTGGTCGAGCTATTTTCCACCAGACCCAAGACCTTCACCGTGCCGCCATAAGCGCTGACGATGTCGGCGCCCACTACCTGTTCCACTGAATAATCACCACCCTTGACCAATACATCCGGGCGTACATGGGTCAGCAGGTTTTCAGGTGTACCTTCGGCAAAACTGATCACCCAGTCCACCGCCCCCAACCCCGCCAACACCGCCATGCGCCGATCAACACTGTTGATCGGCCGCCCCGGCCCTTTCAGGCGGCTTACCGAAGCATCATCGTTGACTGCCACGATCAGACGATCACCCTGGGCACGGGCCTGCTCCAGGTACGTCACATGACCGGCGTGGAGAATATCGAAACACCCATTGGTGAACACGATGCGCTCGTTGTGCGCCCGCGCATCGTCGATCGCCAGCAGCAACTGCTCCAGGCTCAACACGCCACGTTCCGAACCTTCCTCGCGCTGGATCGCCCGGCGCAGTTCAGGCGCGCTGATTGCCGCCGTACCCAGCTTGCCGACCACGATACCCGCCGCCAGGTTGGCCAGCGCCACGGCGTGGGGCAGTTCTTCACCTGCTGCGATGGCCGCCGCCAGCGTGGAAATCACCGTATCGCCGGCGCCGGTCACGTCGAACACTTCACGGGCCCGTGCAGGCAGGTGCAGGGCCGGATGTTCGGGTCGCAACAGAGTCATGCCGTGCTCGCCGCGGGTCACCAGCAAGGCGCCCAGCTCGAGGTCGCGCATCAGCGTGGCGCCCTTGGCCACCAGGTCTGCTTCATCGGCACAGCCGCCGACGATGGTTTCGAACTCACTGAGGTTGGGCGTGATCAGGCTGGCACCGCGATAGATCGAGAAGTCCTTGCCCTTGGGGTCGGCCAGCACCGGGATATCGCGTGCACGCGCCGCCTGGATCAACGCCTGGTGGTTCTTCAAAGCGCCTTTGCCGTAGTCCGACAGCACCAGCACCTTGACGCCTTCAAGCAGTGCGTCGACCTCACCGGCCAGTGCAACCGGGTCGGTGGCGAACGCTTCTTCGAAGTCGATGCGCAACAGTTGTTGATGGCGGCTCATGACCCGCAGCTTGACGATGGTCGGCTGGTGGGCAATGCGCTGGAACACCGCGGTGACGCCGGCGGCCTTGAGGCTGTCGCTCAGGCTGTCGGCGGCTTCGTCGGTCCCGGTCACGCCGACCAGGGAAGCCGGTGCGCCCAAGGCTGCGATGTTCAACGCGACGTTGGCAGCACCACCGGGACGGTCTTCGATCTGCTCGACCTTGACTACCGGCACCGGTGCTTCCGGGGAAATGCGCGAAGTACCGCCATGCCAGTAACGGTCGAGCATGACATCGCCGACCACCAGTACAGGGGCCGATTCGAATCGCGGCATGGATAACTTCATGGGCAACCCACATACAAAATGAACAGGGCGGCGATATTAACACGCAAGCACCCGATAGGCCCGCCCCTGCCCTTACTGTGGGAGTGGGGCGGGCGGCCGAGCCCTCTGCCCGCGAAGAAGACGGCGCAGTATGGCAGGCAGAGCGCGGCGAGGCCTTCGCGGGCAGAGACCCGCTCCCACAGTTCCGCTCCCACAGACCGGATGCCGTGCCCCGCCCCGCAGAACAAACAGGGGGGATCAGGTGATGTCGGTTTTTACCGGCTCGTCCAGGCCCATGGCGTGCAGTCTGGCGTAATAGCCGTTCTGCGCGAGCAACTGCGCGTGGGTGCCACGCTCGACGATGCGGCCCTGGTCCATCACCAGAATCTGGTCGGCCTTCTCGATGGTCGACAACCTGTGTGCAATGACCACGGTGGTACGCCCCTTCATGACATGGTCCAGCGCTGCCTGGATATGCCGCTCAGATTCGGTGTCCAGCGCCGAAGTCGCTTCGTCGAGAATCAGCACGGGCGCATTCTTGAGCAGCGCCCGAGCGATCGCCAGACGCTGGCGCTGGCCACCGGACAACAGCACGCCGTTCTCGCCGACCTGGGTGTCGAATCCTTCGGGCAGACGGTCGACGAACTCCTTGGCATAGGCGTCGGCTGCGGCCGCAACCACGTCCTCGCGCGGTGCGCCGGCAAGATCACCGTAGGCGATATTGTTGGCTACGCTGTCGTTGAACAGTGTCACGCTCTGAGTGACCAGCGCGATGTGTCGACGCAGATTGCGCAACTGATAGTCGGCGATCTCCACGCCGTCGAGCAGCACTTCGCCGTCGTTGTGATGATAGAAGCGAGGAATAAGTCCGGCCAGGGTCGACTTGCCACTGCCCGAACGTCCTACCAACGCGATCATCTGCCCAGGCTTGGCGGTGAAGTTGATGTCGCTGAGCACCTGACGCTCGGTGCCAGGGTAGGTGAAGTTGAGGTTGCGCACTTCCAGCAGGCCACTCACGCGCTCGCGCTCCACCGTACCGGTATCCAGTTCCGGAGCGACATCCAATTGCTCGAAGATGCTTTCCGCGCCAGCCACGCCCTTCTGCACCGTAGAGCTGACTTCTGACAGCTGGCGTATCGGCTTGGGCAGCAAGCCGGCTGCGGTGATATAGGCCACCAGATCACCGGCGGTGGCGTCGCCACGCATGTACAGCACCAAAAACATCAGCACGGCCATCGCGGTGTAGATCACCAGCTGCAACATCGGCGTGTAGATCGCGCCGGTCTTGGTCATGCGCAGTTGCTTGTCGGTGTTGCCCTGGCTGGCCTTGGCAAAACGGTTCTGCTCGTAGCCTTCGCCACCAAAGCTGCGGACCACCCGGTAGCCCTGGATGGTCTCGGATGCCACGTGGGTCACGTCGCCCATGGCAACCTGAATCTTCTTGCTCTGCTTGCGAAATTTCTTGCTCGTGCTGCCGACCATGACTGCGATCAGCGGCAGGATGGCGAGCATCACAAGAGTCAGTTTCCAGTTCATCCAGATCAGGTAGATGAACAGGAACACGACCGTCAGGCCTTCGCGGATCACCACTTTGATGGCATCGGTGGCAGCGCCTGTAACCATGGTCACGTTGAAGGTGATGCGCGAGATCAGGTGGCCGGAGTTGTGCGTGTCGAAGTATCGGTTGGGCAGCACGAGCAGCTTGTTGAACAACTCAACGCGCAGGTCGTGGACCAGGCCCAGCGATACCTTGGCCAGAAAGTAGTTGCCCAGATAGGAACCCAGGCCCTGCCAGGCAGCGATCAGCACGATAAGGATCGGCACCGCCTGCAACAGTTGCAAGTCGCGCAGGTAGGGCACGTTGGGGAACAGCACCGCTTCGGGGTTGCTCAGGCCGTCGACGAAATACTTCAGGATCCCGGCCAGCATGGGCTGGGTGGAAGCAAAGATCACGAAACCTAGGATACTGATCAGAAACATGCCCACGTAGGGGCGAACGTAGCTGAGCAGTCGCAAATAGATTTTCAGGCTTGAATCCTGTTCCGCTGGGCGCGGTGAATCGCTCATCGTCTAACTCACTGTTGGCGTAGAACGGGAACTTTATCACAGGGGCGGATCGGGGATCGCGGTGCAGCAGGAACACGGCGCCGCGCCCTTCGCGGGCAGAGCCCACTCCCACAGCGCCACCCCCTGTGGGAGCGGGGCGGGCGGCCGAGCCCTCTGCCCGCGAAGGGCATACTGCGCAGTCCTCTGTGGGAGCGGGCTCTGCCCGCGAAGGGCATACTGCGCAGTCCCCTGTGGGAGCGGGCTCTGCCCGCGAAGGGATCGCTGCGGTAGGCCTGGCGGTAGAACATGCCGTCGCTTTTGGGCATCATGCCTTCCGCCCTCTTCAATCAAGGCTTTATCACGATGCGATGCACCCGCCTTCCTCAGGCTGCTTTTGACACGCTGACCGCCGGCGCCAAGGTGCTGGAGGCCGACAGCCATGGCGCGAAAGTGTACCTGCTCGCGGACGGGAATATCCTCAAGCTGTTCCGCCGCAAACGCCTGTTTTCTTCGGCGCTGTTGCGTCCATACTCGGCGCGTTTCATCGCCAACGCCCAGCGTCTTCGGCAACTGGGCGTACCGACCTTGAAGGTGCTGCAACACTACCGTATGGGCAAGCCTGGCATGACGGCTGTGCTGTACGAACCCTTGCCCGGCAGAAATCTGCGCCAGTTGATGGACACCGCCGACTTCACCTGGCAACAGAGCCTGGAACCGCTGATCGCCTTGATTCGCCGCCTGCACCGGTCGGGGGTGTATTTCCGCTCGCTGCACCTGGGCAACGTGATCGTCACGCCCGAAGGGGAATTGGGCCTGATCGACATGGCCGACATGAGCTTCACCCGTGGGCCTTTGTCCAAGCGCTTGATCAAGCGCAATCTGGAACATTTTTCCCGGTACCTGGAGCGCGAACACTTGACCGCCTGCTTCCCCCTGGCGGAATTGAACAGGGCACTGCTCAAGTAGCACAAACTCCGCGTCACCGCCGCCGCGGTGTATCCGACCCTGCGCGGTGCGGCCGGACGCGGCTCGCGCCGCTGCTACAGAATATCTCGGCGCCTTGTACCCGACACAAAGCCGCGTCGGCGGGGCAGGTGATGGTTCTGCAAGAACACGGTCCAGACGGATTTGTCAGATGGAAAGGGCCAACCGCAGGCGCTGCCATACCGTCAAGGGCGGATGCGGCCGCAGCGCAGGCTCCATCGCCTGCACGATACGCTCGCCGATCCGGTCGAAACCGTAGTCCCCCAGCACCAGCGCCTGCCCCGCCAGGGCAATGCGTTCGGCCAACGCCGGTTCGCGGCGCAACTGGGCCAGCTTGGCCTGCAAGGTCGCCACGCTGTCGTAGAGCACCACCGTGCGCATGTCCTCGAACCCCAGCGCACGATTTTCCGCCTCGCCCTGATCGAAGGTGAACAGCACGCAGCCGCATGCCATGGCTTCGAAGTTCTTGATCATGTACTCGCCCATGCCCACATCGGCACTGACGAAAAAGCGAATACGGTTCAACGTATCGCCATACTCCTGCCCGCTGTTGGTTCGCGTCACCAGCAGCGGCTCCACCTGAGCAATCGCATCGAGCATCTGCTTGCGGCCACTGTAGGCCACACTCTTGGTGCTGCCCACGAAGGCCAGCTCGATGTCGCGCTCGCGGGTCTGCGGTGTCAGCAGCGTCTGGTCATAACCCTTGGGCACGAAGTGCGCATCGAAACCCTCGGCGCGCAGCCGCTCGCTGACCATGAACCCCGAACTGATCACCCGCACCCACGGTAATTGCCGATAGTGTGCACTGAACTTGCCGGTGTATTTGCAGGGAATGTAGTTCTGATAGGCGTCATGTTCCAGAATTACCAGATTGGGCACCGAACGGATGAACGCCACCTGGCGAATTTCCTGCTTGAAGCGCAGGAAGAACAGAATGCGATCGTACCGGGCGACGTCCACTTCCCGCTTGAAATACCCCTTCAGATCGCGTTGCTGCGCGCTGTCCAACCAGCGCAGATCGCACTGGCAATGCGCGGCGATGCCGTCATACAAACGATCGAGAATGGCGCGCTGCTCTTTCTGCACCAGGAACAGAACTTTCATCATTGGGCTAACGGCACCTTATAAGTCTTTGCGCCAGAACAGTTCATGGCGGCGCACCGCCTTGCGGAAGAATTCGTTTTCGCCCGTGGCGGGCCATCTACGACCCGCCAGCAATACCTGCAGCCAACGTCGCACACGGCGTTTGCGCGGAGCTGGCGGTTGAAGGTCGTGCATCATGCCCAAGGCCATGGCCTTGTCCATCTGCACTGCGGCGCTGACCGGCAGGCTGCACGGCACCAGCCGTTCACGGGCATCGAAGAACGGCGGCAGGGCCACGCCCTCGCCCGCGCTGCCCATGGGCCAACGATCGTTGTCATGCAGATGATTGGCGTACCCCAACAGGTAACGGGGCTGATGCGCCAGTCCTTCCAACGCCTGCAACACCGCCGCTTGCGCGCAGATGTGGTCGGGGTGCGGGTCGATGCTCGCGTGCGGCATCACCAGCACGTCCGGTCGCGCACGCTGTAGCAACTCGCGCAGGTCCGCCACCAGGTTGTTCCACGTCGGTGCGCCATCGGCATCGGCAGGCAGGGCGAAGGGATTGAGCTGGCGAAACGGGCGGATATCCGTCATGTCCGCCTCTCGCGAACCGCACGGCTGCGCAGGCGCCGCCTGCATGGCCGGCAGTTGCAGGCAGAAATACCCCAGTTGCACACACTGCTCGGCCGGCACCCCGGCCCAGCGCGGCACGGCAAGGCTGTCCCAGGTCCGCAGACGACCCTTCAAACGCGCCGCCTCAGTCGGCGCCAGACCCATCGCCTGATAATGCTCGGCTTCGATCTCACCGGCCGTCACGGTCACGATCCAACTGCTCGCCGCGCGGCTGTACAAGCCGTAGGCCGCCAGCTCGGCATCGTCGGCATGGGGCGCGATGACCATGACCCGCTGCTCGGTAAAATCCGGATGCTGGAAACGCCACAGCCGCGGCTCCCCGACGATCCGACAGAAACGTCCACGCACCCGCAGGCGGCCCTGATTGAGTTCGTCGGTAAAGCCGCTCAGGTTCAGATAGCGCAAACCGTCGACACCGCGCTCGAACGTCTGCCGGTCGGCCAGCTCGGCACCCAGCAGTTGCACGCACGGATCCAGGAATCGACCCAGCCAGGACGCTTTCACGTCCACCGCCAGAATCAGCGTGTCCGCTGCTTCGAGGCGTTCGGTGACCTGCAGCAGGTCGCCGTTCAGGCTGACCCCGGCCAGCTCCGCAGTGCTGTCGAAGCTGTAGGCGTAATCATCGCCGGGGGAATAGAACAGATGATCGGCAAACCACGCCTCATGGGCCACCCAAGCCAGCAACAGCAGGGGCAGCGGCAACCACCAGGCGACCAGCAACCCGGCCAGCAGCATCACCACCAACCCAGCCAGCAGCACCCGACGCTTGTTGCGCCGATGCCGCGCGAGCAACGCCTGCTTGCGGCTCATGCCTGGAACACCGGAACAGAGTTGCACCAGCGGTCCTTGTACTCACGGTCGGCACGGCCAAACGAGAAGCGTAGCGGCTTATCCACCGCCCGGGCCTGCTCCCAGGCACTTTGGGTATTGAGGAAACTGAGCACGCTGCCGGGGCTGAATGCACGCGACTGCGGATCCACACCACCGTTGATGTACTCCACACTGACCCATTCCGGGGCCTCGACGCGATACACCAATTGGATGGCAATGGGCGCATCGTCCAGCAGCAGCACCGACCCGATCATCAGCTCGCGCAGCAATTCGATGACCTCGGCCATGCGTTCTGCACCGGTCGCGGCAAAACCCCAGCGCCGATGGAACAGATCGCAATAGATGGCCGCCAGCTCGCCGCTGCCGAACTCGGTGACAGGCTTCACCACCCCGCCCGCCTCTTCCAGCAAACGCAACTCGCGGCGCTGGTTGTAGCGAAATTTTTTCGACAGGTCTTCCGGCGTACGCGCCATGGCCAGGCTTTCGGCCTGCGCTTTCAGACCGCTGAAACGACCCTGGTTCAGTTCGGACAGATAGCGCCCATGATGGCGCAATGGTGCCTGAGCATCGCTGGCCCCCGGCAGGATCAGCTCGGCATTGCCCAGATCGTACAGGCCCTTCTTGCCCTGCTGCTTGAGCACGTCCTTGGACAACGCCAGGTGACGACCCCAGGTCGGTATGGCCGCGACCAGCTCACCCGCCTGCTCCCAGCCCAGGTAGCGCACCGGTATACCGGCCAACGCGGCCAGCCGTTCGACCACCAGGGGGTGCGTCGCCACACTGCCCCCAAAGCGTGTCCAGGCCTGGGCATAGGTGGCCGCATCGACCGCTTGCCATCCCCGTTCGCGCACGCCTTGCAGTCGGTTGAGCATCATGCGTGCGCCGTCAGTGCGGTGACCATCGGCAGTTGCCAGAAGGCCTTGCGCACCGCGTAGTCACAGAAACGTGCTTCAAGACGCTCGGCCATCAGCACTTCATACTTCACTCGCTCGTAATCGTCCCGTGCGGCCACGATTTCCAGCCCCTGGGCCAGACGCTCGGCGTCACTCAACGGGAAGAGAATACCAGCGCCTTCGACGATCTCCGGCGCACCACCGCACGCGGTCGCCAGCAGCGGCACGTTGGCCGCCATGGCTTCGAGCAGGACCATGCCGAAAGGCTCGTGATCGGAACTCAGGGCGAACACATCGAACGCTTTGAAATACAGCCGTGCCTGCGGTACCTGACCCAGAAAGCGAACCCGCTCGACGATCCCCAGCTCCACGGCCAGGTCCTTGAGGTTTTGCTCCAGGCGCCCGCAGCCGATGATGACCAGCAGGGCTTGCTCGGGCAGTCTGGCCAAGGCCAGGGCGAAACCGCGCAGCAAGGTGGCCTGATCCTTGTCGGGGTGCAGACGGCCGACGTTGCCGACGATCCAGGCATCGGGCGCCAGGCCCAGGGCCTGACGCGCCTCGGCCGCAGGCAGCAATTGTTTCTGCAGAGTGAAGGTGTTCAAGCGGTTGTACAGCGTGGCGATCCGCTCCGGTGCCCAACCGGGCAGGCAGCGGCGCATGTCGTCGCGTACCGCGTCGGACACACCCAACAGGCTCAAGCGTTTGCGGAACAGTTGGGCAAACAGCCGGCGCGAACGGCGTTGATAGTCGCCGAACGCATGGTGCACGCCAATCACCGGTAGCGCTGTGCCCAGCAGGGCAATATAGATGGGCTTGAACCGGTGCGCGATGCAGAAGGCGAACTGGCGCGTAGCGGCAATCTTGCGCAGCTCGCGAATGGCGTCCAGCTTCAGACCACGGATGGCCTTGGAGCTGAACTCCATGAACAGCACCTCGTCGCTCTCGCAGCCGGCCGCCACCTGGGCATCCGCCGCGCCGGTGAGGAACACGGTGGTCACCCGATAGCCACGCCCCACGAACAGACTGGCGTACTGACGGGCACAGTCGAGGAACGGCCCGTCATAGCCGTGGCAGAACTGCAGCACATGACGCTCAGTCGAGCGTGTCATAGGCTTTGGCACCCTCTTTGACCACCAGAATGTCTTCCATGATCAGGTATTGCAGGTCCGAGCCATAGAACATGTTCAAGGCATCGGTCGGCGAGCAGATCATCGGCTCGCCACGGCGGTTGAGCGAAGTATTCAGCGACACGCCGTTGCCGGTCAGCTCTTCCAGAGCCTTCATCATGTCGTAGTAGCGCGGGTTGTATTCGCGCTTGAGCACCTGGGCACGGGAGGTGCCATCTTCATGAACCACTTCCGGCACACGGGTCTTCCATTCTTCGGCCACCTCGAAGGTGAACGTCATGAACGGCGCCGGGTGATCGATCTTGATCATCTGCGGCGCGACGGTGTCGAGCATCGAGGGGCAGAAAGGCCTCCAGCGCTCGCGGAACTTGATCTGATGGTTGATGCGGTCGGCCACGCCCGGCACGCTCGGGCAACCGATGATCGAACGACCACCCAGCGCCCGCGGGCCGAACTCCATACGCCCCTGGAACCAGGCCACCGGGTTACCGTCGACCATGATCTGGGCGATCTGCTTGGGCATGTTGCCGAGCATGCGGCCCTTGGGCTTGTTCGGATGGCGTGCGCAAGCGGCGATCACGTCCTCGTTGGTGTAGGACGGGCCCAGGTACACGTGCTCCATCTTCTCCACGGGCACACCGCGGGCATGGGACACATAGGCCGCCGCACCCACCGCCGTACCGGCGTCGCCGGACGCAGGCTGCACGAACAGCTCTTTCACGTCCGGGCGGGCGATGATTTTCTGGTTCAGCTTGACGTTCAGCGCACAGCCGCCGGCGAAGGCCAGCTTGCCGGTCTGCTTGAGCACATCGCCCAGGTAGTGGTCGATCATCTGCAACGCGAGCTTCTCGAACAGCGCCTGCATGCTCGCCGCATAGTGGATGTACGGCTCGTCGGCGATATCGCCTTCGCGTTTCGGGCCCAGCCATTCGATCAGCTTGGGCGAGAAATAGAAGCCCTTGCCCTTCTCTTTATAGCGGCGCAGGCCGATGACGTTGGCGTAATCGGTGTTGATCACCAACTCGCCGTTCTCGAACGAGGCCAGGCGCGAGAAGTCATACTTGCTGGCGTCGCCATAGGGCGCCATGCCCATGACCTTGAACTCGCCGTCGAGCATCTCGAAACCGAGAAATTCGGTGATCGCGCCGTACAGGCCGCCCAGCGAATCCGGGTCGAAGAACTCCTTGATCTTGTGGATCTTGCCGTTCTCGCCGTAGCCGAAAAAGGTAGTGGCGTACTCACCCTTGCCGTCGATGCCCAGGATTGCGGTTTTTTCCTGAAAGCCCGAGCAGTGGTAGGCGCTGGAGGCGTGAGCCAGGTGGTGTTCTACCGGTTCGATCTTGATTTTCTTGGCGTCGAAGCCCAATTGCTCCAGACAGAAGACGATCTTGTTGCGGTAGCGTTTGTAGCGGCGGTTGCCCATCAACAGCGCGTCGAGGGCGCGGTCCGGGGCGTACCAGTAGCGTTTGGCGTAGTGCCAGCGGGCCTTGCCGAACAGGCTGATGGGCGCGAACGGAATCGCCACCACATCGACGTCCGAAGGCTTGATGCCGGCTTGTTCCAGGCAGAACTTGGCCGATTCGTAGGGCATGCGGTTCTTTGCATGTTTGTCGCGCACGAAGCGCTCTTCTTCGGCGGCGGCAATCAGCTTGCCGTCGATGTACAGGGCCGCGGAAGGGTCATGGCTAAGGGCGCCGGACAGGCCAAGAATCGTCAATGCCAAGGGTCTAGCCTCTTTGAACGGATAGATGCGCCCGCAGGCCTCTGGGGCGGCGGGCGGCGAAAGGCGGGGATTATAGCGTAATACGCCACTACCCAACACCGGGCGAAGGACCCGCCAGCCCACGCACCCCATTGTGGGAGCGGGCCGGGCGGCGAGCCCTCTGCCCGCGAAGAGGCCCGCCCTGCCCATAAACATTCCAGCCAAAGCCCCGCCCCTTGTGGGAGCGGGCTCTGCCCGCGAATAGGCCGGCCCTGCCACACACATTCCAGACAGATTTCCCAAAGGACCTTGAGTCAACCCCGCGGCATCCGCAACGAAGCCACCACCGCCTGCGCCTGCTCGATGCAATGCAACGTCACGCCCAGCAAGCTTCGATCCGGCGCATCGCACAACTCATTCGCCGTCAACTGAGCACACTCCAGCAACACCCAAGGTGCGCCAGTGCATCCTCCAGCGCGATACCGGCATTCACACTGAACAATGCCGGTTTGTCCGACGCACACGCCCCGACCGGCACGCTGCAGGTTTGAATGATTTCCACCATGGTCAATTTCCTTTTCAACATCAATGGCAAGCACGAACGGCCCTTCCGCTCGCGCGGTACGACGGTCAGCCCCGTTGCAAGTCGCAAGGCTTGGGCGATGCTGGCTTCTGCGCGTTGCGACAAGCAGCCGGAATGTCGCCGTCGGCACGTTCGAAGCAGCCCGGGTGATGGAACAGAGGATAGTCGGGCGCGAGTGGGACGATGGGTGGATCGGGGGTCGGCTTGACCATGGTGGAGCTCCTAACGTAAATGAGGCCGCCACTTCCCGTGACCAAACGATAGGTGGCAGCTGTACGCAGGTTGGTCAACCGGGACGTTAGGCACCCGGCGCATCCGAAGATGCCCCGCGCACAGCCGCCATAGAGCATCACGCAGACGTAAAAAACGCCCCGCATGAACCATGGTGGCGCTGTGCGCCTAAACGTCATCAGGTGACCAAACCCGGCCGCTGATTTGGCAGCGACCGAACAAGCCTACCCAACCCCCGTTCCAAAGACAACAAACGCTTGCGGTACAGCCTGGACCGGATGTGCACCCAAGCCGCCTGCGAGCATGCAACGTCCGTAAAACCTCTGAATGGCCATATACATTTCCTAGCCTCCGATGACTGTACCGACGCCCTCGCAGCCGTACGCCGCTCCCACCGCGGCCACGTGCCTCTGTAGGAGCGGCTAGCAGCCGCGAAGAGGCCGGCAGACCTCATACACCGTTCGGATTATGGGCTGAATGTACCGGCGCTTTCGCGACTGCCAACTGCTCCTTCAATCAATTTGAATAAGGCTGTCACGGGGCCCATGAGATATTGTCCATGAAGAATGGAATCTCTTTCGCACCTGCAATGTCCACCCGAGTGATTCTAAGCCCGCGCTCTGACATAACTAAATTGCGACCTATTACAGGTTGTACTACAGTAGTTGATCCATCCGAAAAAAATGTTGTGAGGATCGATCCATCATGCTCACCCTGAAGATGAAAGCGAAATTCCGAAAGCGGCATATCTAAGCTAAATACGAGATGCGGATTCGCTCCAACGATTGCAACGGCTCTCAGCGATTTCCCATACGCTTCCGATTGTGAACCTTCATCCGATATAGACATGGTGGTATGGTAAGAAGCAGGTGCTAGCCTGATCCCATCGAAACTGATAGTTGAAATTTCGCCCAATGCAAAGCCTTCGAAATTCTCATAGCCCCCTCTCGGCCGCTCCACCTCAAACGGCAACACCACCGACGTCTTCGCCTCCGCCCCTTGCGTGCGCGCAACCTTGTAAACTACCGACACCGCCTTGAACAGGCTCGCTTCCGCCTTCACCTTGGGCACTGTGAATTCAAGTGCGGTACTTGCATTCGTTACCTGCACCGCCGGAAAATCCTGCGACAGCGCCGCCGTCACCCCCACCCAGTGGGCACTCACCCATTGCCCCACCGCCTGGCCGGTGTAGGCGGCGGTGATCTTCACGCCTTCGGCCGGGATGTCCGCCGGGTCCAGGCGGCCGTTCACCACACCTGCCACGGCCGGTGCCGGCAGGGTCAGGGCCAGTTGCACCACATTGAGCTTTTTCTCTGGAAACATGATCGCTTCTCCCTCGGGGGTTGTGGCGGCGAAGCCGACGTTGAGCTGCACGGTGAATTCGGTGGCGTTTTCCAGGCGCAGCAGGGTGGCGCGCGGCAGCGGTCGGCGGATGCCGCCGGCCAGGTCGCCGCTCTGCACGGTGTAGGGGGCCGGGAGCCGCTCGCTGTAGGCTTCGCCGTCGTCCCGGGTGCCGCTGACGGTGAGCCAGAAGGGCTGCCCCAGGGCCATTAATGGCCAGGGTTCGACAAGCACCGAGCCGTCGCTGGTGAAGCTGTTCAGGTCCAGATCAGTGGCCGGGGCCTGTTCGACCTGCGGGGCCTTGAGGGCGCTGGCGGGCATGGCCAGTACGCTCAGGTCGCGTTCGATCGACACCTCCGGGGTCACCCCGCCCACCAGCACGACATAGGACAGCTTGATGGTCTGGCCCAGGCTGGCGGCCAGGGTGCTCACGGCCACGGGAATGCGAGCCTCGCCCGCCGCCGCCGACACCCATTCGAATGGCGCGGTGGTGCCGTTAGGCAGTCGCCACATCACACTCACCAGATCGCCGTCTTTGAGGCGCGGGTTGAGCACCACCACCGTGGCGCTGTTGGCGTTACCGGTGGCGGGATCAATACACACAGTAAGCAATCACGGCCTGCGTCGATGGCGCGGAGGTGCACTACGAGTGATTGATAGCAGGCTGCTAAGTCATTCCGCTGCTCCACACGTCGTAAGGCTAAGGTTCGCCCCAAGTGAAAACGAAGTCATCAAAATCCCCGCCCCCTAGGGAAATCCTGAAAAAGCCCCCCGTTTCTGGTGAAATACCTGCCTGACATGAATACAACGGTCACCCCTATGACACAGCTGTCCTTCGCCGATGCCGAATACGCCGGGAAACGTAAGCAGACCCGTCGAGAGCGCTTTCTGATTGAAATGGATCAGGTTGTACCTTGGAAAGGCATAATCGCCCTGATTGAGCCGCATTATCCAAAGGGCCAAGGTGGGCGTCCGGCCTATCCACTGATGGCGATGTTGCGGGTTCATCTGATGCAAAACTGGTTCGGCTACAGCGATCCAGCCATGGAAGAATCACTCTACGAAACCACGATCCTGCGGCAATTTGCAGGACTGCACCTAGATCGAATTCCTGACGAAACCACGATCCTCAACTTTCGTCGTTTACTGGAGAAACATGAGTTGGCCGGCGGTATTTTGCAGATCATCAATGGCTATCTGGGCGACCGCGGGCTGATGTTGCGCCAAGGCACGGTGGTCGATGCGACGATCATTCATGCGCCGAGTTCGACCAAGAACAAGGACGGCAAACGCGATCCCGAGATGCATCAGACGAAGAAAGGAAACCAGTATTTTTTCGGCATGAAAGCGCATATCGGCGTTGATGCCGAGTCGGGTTTAGTCCATAGCCTGGTGGGCACCGCGGCGAATGTGGCGGATGTTACTCAGGTCGATCAGTTGCTGCAGGGTGAGGAAACCTATGCCATCGGTGATGCTGGCTACACCGGTGTAGACAAGCGTGCAGAGCATCAGGATCGTCAGATGATCTGGTCGATTGCGGCCCGCCCAAGCCGTTACAAAAAGCATGGCAAGACAAGTTTGATCACACGGGTATACCGCAAGATCGAGTTCGCGAAAGCCCAGGTGCGAGCGAAGGTTGAGCATCCGTTTCGCGTGATCAAGCGCCAGTTTGGTTATACGAAAGTCCGGTTTCGCGGGCTGGCTAAAAATAGCGCGCAACAGGCCACGCTATTTGCCTTGTCGAACCTTTGGATGATGCGAAAGCGGTTGCTGGCTATGGGAGAGGTGCGCCTGTGATGCGGAAAAACGCCCTGGAAAGGTGCTGTTTGAGGGAAAATCGATGAGTTAACGACGGGAAAAGTCTGATTATCTGATCGGGCGAGCTTTTTTGAACCTCAGGGCACGAGGGGATCAAAAATCAATGCCTACTTCAGACCTTCCTTAGGTATTTTTGGTAGCTCGCGTAACGCAGGTTTCTTTTTGGTTGGCATACATGCACCTCTTGCTCATGTTATGCCCGAACACAAACTTCCAACACCCCCTCCAGGGTTCTTGACTAACCCTCGTCTGAGATCCACCAAATATTGTCTATAAATGAATAAGCGTAGTTCGCTGTAAAGATACTCATCTCCGTGATACCGGAAGTCAAGCGTGCAAAGGTGGCGTGACCCCGTACATATCGACCACTCTCAGTCGAGCCATCGGACATTTTCAAACTAAAGTAGGAGGATTTGCCTGTATCTCCCGAATTCAATGATACGAATGTTGCAGGCCGATCAAAATAGAATGTGAAACCGCTATAATTGTGATTTACAGTAGTGTCATCTTTCAAATACTTACCTGATAATCCCCAGTTCGCGCACCCCTCTTCCACCGACATTGTCCCAACACTATAACTTCTTATAGTCAACCCTCCGCTTTTTACTTCGGACAATTGCCCCAGATCAAACCCCTCAAAGTCTTCCTGTCTCCCTCTCAATGTCGCAATATCAAACGGCAACGCCTCCGAAGCCTTGGCCTCCGCCCCCTGCGTGCGCGCAACCTTGTAAACCACTGACACCGCCTTGAACAAACTCGCCTCCGCCTTCGCCTTGGGCACCACAAACTCCAGCGCCGTACTCGCATCGGTCACCTGCACCGCCGGAAAATCCTGCGACAGCGCCGCCGTCACCCCCACCCAGTGGGCACTCACCCATTGCCCCACCGCCTGGCCGGTGTAGGCGGCGGTGATCTTCACGCCTTCGGCCGGGATGTCCGCCGGGTCCAGGCGGCCGTTCACCACACCTGCCACGGCCGGTGCCGGCAGGGTCAGGGCCAGTTGCACCACATTGAGCTTTTTCTCTGGAAACATGATCGCTTCTCCCTCGGGGGTTGTGGCGGCGAAGCCGACGTTGAGCTGCACGGTGAATTCGGTGGCGTTTTCCAGGCGCAGCAGGGTGGCGCGCGGCAGCGGTCGGCGGATGCCGCCGGCCAGGTCGCCGCTCTGCACGGTGTAGGGGGCCGGGAGCCGCTCGCTGTAGGCTTCGCCGTCGTCCCGGGTGCCGCTGACGGTGAGCCAGAAGGGCTGCCCCAGGGCCATTAATGGCCAGGGTTCGACAAGCACCGAGCCGTCGCTGGTGAAGCTGTTCAGGTCCAGATCAGTGGCCGGGGCCTGTTCGACCTGCGGGGCCTTGAGGGCGCTGGCGGGCATGGCCAGTACGCTCAGGTCGCGTTCGATCGACACCTCCGGGGTCACCCCGCCCACCAGCACGACATAGGACAGCTTGATGGTCTGGCCCAGGCTGGCGGCCAGGGTGCTCACGGCCACGGGAATGCGAGCCTCGCCCGCCGCCGCCGACACCCATTCGAATGGCGCGATGGTGCCGTTAGGCAGTCGCCACATCACACTCACCAGATCGCCGTCTTTGAGGCGCGGGTTGAGCACCACCACCGTGGCGCTGTTGGCGTTACCGGTGGCGGGATCGATGGGGTTGAGCGGGTCGACGTTTGCGCCCGAGGCGTCCCACACCTCGGCCGCCGGCCAGCGCAGGCTGGCGTCGTTGATCACCGTCAGCAGCTTCTGCTCGGAGCGCCCTGGCGGTCCATCGGCGCGGGTGATGTCGTACCAGACATCGACGACCTGATCCAGGTTGGGGTCGATGAGGCTGCGCGGGATCACCGTGGCCAGGGCGCCGAGCGCGGCGATGGGCGTGTCGATCACGTCGCTGACGCTCTGGCCCAGCCAGTGCACATGCAGCACGCCGCCGACGAAGTCGGGGTTGGTGATGTCCACGATGACATTGAACGGGCCGGCCAGGCGGTCGAAGTTGAGTTCGTCCTCAGCGCTCAGCGCTGGCTGGAAACGCGGCAAGGGCAGCAAGGCCGCCTCGCCGGCGACGTCCAGCGGCAGCGGTTCGGAGCGGTACTCGACTACGCTGTTACCCGCCACCACCAGGTTGTAGTGCAGGCTCACGGTGCCGCCGGGAATCTCTTGCACCCAGGCTTTCTGGGCGGTGAAGGTCAGCGGGTAGGTGGGTTGCACGACCGCCATGGTCACCGCGTGGACGAAGCGATCGCCGGCGCCACTGAAGCCCTCCCACACCAGCTCGATCTGGGTGTCGTGGATGAAGGCCTCGTTGGCGGGCACGGTGACGCTGAAGGTGCTGCCAGTGATGTCGTCCGCATCCAGCTTGCCGCCGGTCGCCAGCGGCACCTGCGGCGCGGGAAGCTCGAAGGGCGTGCCGATCACCTGCGCACGGGCGCTCTTGGAGCGCTGCACGGTGCTGCCGGTCACGGCCAGGCAGTACACGAACACCTCGCTGTCCACCAGGCTTAGGCCCAGGGTATGAGGCACGGTGAAGGTCAGTCGCGACGCGCTGCCCACCGGCACGGGGCCCAGGGTGTAGTCGAGGTAGGGCCAGTCGGGAGGCTGGCCGGTGAAGTGCAGGGTGACCTGGGCGGCCGGGTCCAAAGGGCCTTTGAACAGTACGATGTCGATGTCCGAGCCGGCCAGTTGGTCCATGTTCAGCACACCGCCGACTTCGCGCACGATGAAGGGCTCGTCCAGGGTGCCGATGGGCGAAACGTCGCTCAGTGCGCTGGCGCTGAACAGCGAGTAATTACGCACGGCGTCGTAGACGTGATAGCGCACCACCACACCGGTGCCGGGCCGAGCGATGACGATGTCCTTGGGGACGTCGATGGTGACCGTGGTGCCGACCTGGGCAGCGGTCAGCGGTGGTGCTACCACGCCGGCTCCACCCCAGAACAGGGTGATCACGTCGCCTTCGGCCATGTTGGTGTAGGCCGGTATGGCCACCGGAATGACCGGCAGCACGTCCGGGTCGACAATGACGGCCGGCACGTTGAGCGGTGCCGCCAGGCCGGGGTTGACCTCGGGATCGGCGGGGTCGGCTGGTGGGTCCCCCGGCACCAAGGTCTTGATGCGCACCGACACCGGGTGCGAGGCCTCTTCGTTCACCCCCATGAAGCCGGTGAACGCGTGATAGTGCACCACGTTCTGCGAATCACCCCGAGGCAGGTCCGCCGCATCGATGTAGAGGAACAGCGACTGGGTGTCGCTCTGCACAATGTCTCGATCCACTTCGACATCGTTGAGATAAAGCACTACCGGCACATCCAGTTCGATACCGAAATAAATCGGAATCACCACTGGCACCTCGCCTGATTCGACGTGATCCTTGTTGATGCCGCCAGTGTGGTTGGCCGGTACCCGAGGTGCTTGCAGGCTGGCGGGCAACACGTGGCGTGGTGTGTTGGCGGCAGCGAGTACTGCAGGTTTGAACAGGGCCGCCAATAGAGCGCGAGGTGGGTTTTTCATGAGTGTTTGATATCCGACTTTGGAGTGCATGGAAGCGAGGTCGAGATAGCAAACATAGTTGGGAAAATAATAACTGCAAATGAGCGGTAAGTTTGAATCGAGGACAGCAGTGCCCTGTAACCTACGGAAATTACTTGGCTTTAAGCCCCCTATGAAAAAGCTGATACAGAAACTTTAATTAGTAAATTTTGGCACAGTACGTACGTGAAAATTCAAGACCAAAGTGAGTACCGAAGTACAATAATATTCACGCGCCAACCACACCCCCTGTAGGAGCGGCCAGTGGCCGCGAAGAGGCCGGCAGACCTCATACACCGTTCGGATTATGCGCTGAATGCACCGGCGCCTTCGCGGCTGCTAGCCGCTCCTACA
>Ga0308166_1002132_pt1 | contig 18944 bp, 13 predicted proteins | sample PhyCR2_2_FD_202137 | JGI IMG/M metagenome (GOLD analysis project Ga0308166, IMG submission 202137) | Phyllosphere microbial communities from UC Gill Tract Community Farm, Albany, California, United States - DLSLCC.R2 | ecosystem: Host-associated > Plants > Phyllosphere > Unclassified | place... | reverse complement strand
TTACCCGGGCCGCTTCATCGACCGTGAGCGCGGCAAACACCTGGCCAAACGCGCCCTCGAACGCCACCGCAGCGACTTCCAGCTCGCCGAAGGCAAGAGCGATCAGCCGTTGCTGGTCAGCGGCCATTTCCTCGCCCTGACCGAACACCCGAAAGCCAAATGGAACGACCTCTGGCTGCTCACTGAAGTCCTGCACGAAGGCAAACAGCCGCAAGTGCTAGAGGAGTCGGTGACCAGTGACACCACCGCGCTGAAAGACGATTTCCACCAGGGCTACCGCAACCGCTTCCAGGCCACGCCGTGGGACGTACCCAATCGCCCGCCGCTACGCCACCCGAAACCGCGCATTCTCGGCAGCCAGAGCGCGGTGGTCACCGGCCCGAAAGGCGAAGAAATCCACTGCGATGAATACGGCCGGGTCAAAGTCCAGTTCCACTGGGACCGCGAAGGCCAGGCCGACGACAAAACCAGCTGCTGGCTGCGCGTCTCCAGCGCCTGGGCCGGCGCCCAATACGGCGGCATCGCCATCCCGCGCATCGGCATGGAAGTGCTCGTCACCTTCCTTGAAGGCGACCCCGATCAACCGCTGATCAGCGGCTGCCTGTACCACAAGGAAAACACCGTCCCCTACGCGCTGCCGGCGAACAAGACCCGCAGCACCTTCAAGACCCTGAGCTCGATGGGCGGCGGTGGTTACAACGAACTGCGCATCGAAGACAAAAAAGGTCAGGAACAGATCTACCTGCACGCCCAGCGCGACTGGGACGAAAACATCGAGCATGACCAGAAAATCCGCGTCGGTAACGAACGCCACGACACCGTCGAGCAAAACAGCTACAGCGAATTCAAAGCCGAAGAACACCACACCGTCTACGCCGACCGCAAAGTCGAAACCCGCGCCAACGACCACCTCACCGTCGGCGTGAATCAGCACATCAAGATCGGCACCGGCCAGTTCATCGACGCAGGCCAGGAAATCCACCTGAGCAGCGGCATGAAAGTGGTGATGGAAGCCGGCGCCGAACTCACGCTGGTCGGCGGCGGCAGCTTCATCAAGATCGACGCCGGCGGCGTGACCATGAGCGGGCCGGTGATCAACATGAACTCCGGGGGTAGCCCGGGCGTTGGTACGGGCGCCGCGCCGTTGATGCCGGGGCCGTTGAAGCAAGCTGATACGGATAAAGCCGGGCAGTTGCTGGTACCAGCGCAGAGGCAGGCGTTGATGCAAAAAAAGCCGATTTGTGCGGTGTGCGAAGCCGCCAAACAGGCTGCGCAAAGGGAGCTACAGTAAATGATCGAGCTACCGCCACTTCCGATTGATCTGCCATGGGAAACCCCAGCTTATCTGCTGCTGGATGGCGTCAGTGTTCCCGATCTCGCGCAGCAATTGTTCCAATGGGATAACCAAGCCTACAGCCTGTATCAGTCCACTCGCTGGCAGGAGTTGTCAGATATTTCGCCCTATCTGATCGAGCTTAAAGGTGCCAGCGATCCGCTCTTGGCGTACTTCAGAGAACATGCGGCTGAGGAGTGGGGGTATCTGCTGTTCAGCGACGCAGATGCGCATTCGTTGTGGGGCCATTGGCGTCACTTGCTGAGCGTGAAGCACCCGAGTGGCATAGAAGTCATGCCCCGTATTGCTGACCCTGCGGTCATGCAGCAGCTGTTTGCATTGGCAGAAAAAAAGGGCAGCGCGAAATGGTTCGGACCGGTCAGACATGTCTGCCTGCCGGACGGAGTTGGCATCAACTGGCATCAACACATTTGCCCCCGACCCGCTATAGCCGAACCCGAGACCTATCGTTTAACGGATGAAGAACTCACTGCGTTGGGCGAAGTAGAATTTCGTAACTTCATATCTGATCTAAATGAGCATTTGCATACGTATTTTGCGGACTTCATGGCGACTTTTGCATCTGAAAATCGTCGGCCCTATGCGCAAGCACTCGCGGATGATGCCTATCAAAAGGGTTTCGCTTCTGAACAGGAAATCACCCTCTATGCGAACGTTTTCGGTTATCTCGCTGGTGAGCCGATCACTGATCATCCCGACATCGTTCAGCTACTCGCGCAATCGACGTCTGAAGCACCACTGAAACGCGTTGAGCGCGCTGCAGAACTGGCCGAACGCCGTGCCGCCGATCGACAAGGAAGCCAATCGTGACGACCCAACAACCGCCTAAACCCAGCGCCAACACCGCCGCAATGGCCAAGCCGGCGAAAGACACCCGAGTGCCGATGGGTGTGTGCCCGTTGATGAACAAGAAGGTGCAACTGCTGCCTCTGCGCTATGGCCTGGTCCAACATCTCGATCCAGCTGCCGAGGTGTCCATGCCGTACAAAACCAAAAGCCAGCCGCTGGGCATTCGTTTGCTGCGCGATGGGTATCTGTACATCATCAATGGCACCACCGGTTACTTGCACGAATACCGGATCGAGAAAGGCCAGATCACCAAGCTGCTGTGGAACAGTCAGGAAGTATCGGCCGACACTCGGACCAGTTCAGTCGGGGAACCGCATCTGATTTTCACTCGATCTCACACGCTTTACGCCAGTTATTCCGAGATTCAGTGGACAGCTTTCAAATGCTCGCAAGTGCTCAACTCCAAGGATGAGCGCAAACGCTTGATGCAGCAGCTCGAGTTGACAAGCGCCTGCCCGGAAAAGGGTGGCGAGCATTTGCTGAGTAAGCAGCAGGCGGAGAGCTGGCTGGCCGAGGTCAAGGAGGATCAGTCTCGATCCGATGCCAAACCAGAGGGTTCGAATCAGCAGGAAAGCGTGGCTTATCACTGGGAGGATCAGCCACTCTTCAAGCAAACCACCATTGAAAGTCTGACCAGTAACGTGCAAGGCCCGTACAAGAACGACTACCTGTTTCTGGTGCTACGAGACGACATTGGCGTGATGCGTGATCTGGCCAGTGCGCAGTTGAAAGTGGCTGACTGGATTGAACAATGGAGTGCTGATGAACGATGCCAGGCTCAATACCTTACTGGCTCTTACATACAGTCGCTCTACGACGTCAATGGGCCCCGACTTGACGCTCTGAGCAAAACAGACCCTGATATCAAGTCGTTGAAAGATGACACCAACGAAGAGCAGCAGAACAAGATTTATGAGTATCTGAAGGTTCGCCGGGATAACAGAGATCCGGGGATCTATGGAGACGAAGCGCACTGGCGAAAAATGGCTGAAAAGGATCCTTATGCCCGTGCGTACATGGACATGACGGATTCGCTGGGCAATCCGTTATACCGTAAACATCAAGACACCTTGAATAAACTGAGCCTGCAAAGCTGGTACGCATTGCATGGCAAGGAGCTCGGTCAGCGTGGCGTCGATGACTTGGTTAACCGACCGGAGATGGAGGCATTTCTCCTCAAACAGCAAATACTGCTGAGTCACTGGCACGGACGGCTGAAGAACATTCGTGATGATCGCCTGACGATGTTTACCAGTGGCTACTTCCACGGAGCCGCCTGGTACTACGATTTCAAGCTCGATGCGCAAATCAAGCATCGTCTGGAGACTGAATTCGTCTGTGTCGCCGCCATGTGTGCTGACCCGAAGGCCGTCGCGAAACTTGCGGCTTACATGGAAGCCAATTTGCTGACCGTCGTACCTGGGCTGGATACGCTGACTCTGGCCGCACAAGTCGACGTAGCAAAAAAACTCGCGGACTTGAGCAGCTTCTCGATCAACGTGATCTCCGCCAAGGAAAACCTGGCCAACGTCAACGTCCTGACCAATCAGTTCCACAGTCTGATGACCGAGCGCCTGCCCAGCTACGCCAAACTGAACACTCAGTTCATGGGCATGCAAAGCTTGCTGGACGAGGCCTATAACCCTGCTCGACAGATGAAAATTGCCGATCAGTTGGACAAAGCTCACGTAACCTTCGCGCGTGCACAGACCGTCGATCCCAACAGCTACATTCGCGAAATCGGAGCGCCTGCGCGTTTACAGTTACTGCGAGAGTTTTCCCGGCAAGGGCTGACATTGCGTGCAGCGTCTGCCGCCGAAATCAACGCCTTCAACCTTGCCCGAGATCAGGCGTTGGACCTGCGCGGCCAGTTGAAGGAAACCTACAAGCTGCGCAATCGCGAATTGTCCCGGCAAACCACCGGCTCCGCCATGCCGGGCAGTGAAACGCAGTACAACCAACGGATTGCCCAAATCAAAAATTCGCTGTTACCTTTGGAACAGAGACTCTGCGACGCGTTGACTGTAGGCGGAGACAGCCCGGCAAAAATCGGCACGGTGATCGATGGTCTGGATCCGCAATTGCGGGCAGAGATGGGCCGGACCGTACGAGACTTCCGGGCTACAGGGACGTTCAATAAGCCGCTCGCAGGGGTCATGAAGTCGAAGGGGGATGGGATTGCGTTTGCGTTGTTTGTGATTCAGGGGCAGAAGTTTATTGAAGCGCTGAATACCTTTGTAAAAAAAGAAAATCGTTCACTAAGTGACAAAATAGCTTTCACCGAATCATTCGTAGGTATGACAGCAGCTGGCTTTGCAACAGTTCAAGGCCTTTCAGTAACCATCTTTCAGTCTCATATCGAACAGATGGAAAGCGTTGGAGGTAAACTGAATACAATGAGCCGACTGGGACGATGGACCGGAATCGCGGGATTTTGGGCATTCGTTTCAGGCGGCGTAGTTGCATCGCTAGACTTAGGAAAACACTCATTACAGTGGGGTAAAGCGTTAGCGGAAGGCGATTACAAAGCCTTGGGCGCCACCACACTGCAGATAAGCGGTGACACCATGCTAGTCGGTACCAACACTTGGGCGGCCAAACATACCGGCTCAGTCGTGAAGAACATCATGAAGACACCGACTGAACTACGTGCATTGGCATGGGCTGAAGCCAGCCCTCGACTTTTAGCGATAGGCGCGCGCGCAAATCTAATAGGTTTGATCGCTACCGCCCTGCAATTGGTAGGGGAAGGCCTTTACAACTACTTCAATCTGGACGACCTGCAAAAGTGGATGCGGAGCAGCGCTTGGGGGAACAAGACCGAAAACCGTACCGCACAGGATGAGTGGAACGAATTGGCAAAAGTTGTGCAAAAACCTACCTGCGAAATGATCCGCGATGCCAAAAAGACCTATTTGAAACTGGTAGTTCCTGGTGTGAGCACACAGGAAATGGACACTCGCAAATTGCAGTTGAAAGCGTACGAGCAGTATCGCGACACTCCAAAAAATATTGGATACGCGCCGGGTCCGTTCCCGTTAAGGTGGCAGGAACGCTCGTCCGCTTGGGTCACCCGCTTTGTTGTGGTTAGCAAAAGCAACGAGGCATTGACACTCCACCTGCCGATAAGTGACTCGCTGCAAACCACCGATTTTGCCTTGGCGTTGAACATCGCCTATCAATTGGAAGCCGAGCGCGACATCATGCACGAAACCTGTTTTGTACTTCGTGACCTGCATATCACTGGCGCATCATATAAACGCACCCCAACGCGAGGTGTCTTTAAGGTAGAGTCCGTAGACACATTGCCGAATGGCATAAATAAATCTCAATTCATTTTGTTCAAACAAGAAGACCTGGCGACTGTCGATGTTTAAGAGCCTTTTGAAGCGCAAAGATAAAATCGTATCGACTGAAGCCGCACCAGATATACGCAGCAAGCGTCCAAACGCGGGGGAAATCCGCGATAGCGGGTTGAATGAAACTCTATTTCTCTCGCCATTGCCCGTTTACACAGGACAGACGCAGTCCTCTCGTAGAAATTTTTCGGAGGTGAATGACACATTTGTAGAGCTAGGTGGGAGTAACTGGGGGACCGTTGAGCAGGGAAAAATATTAGCGGCAGGACTATGGTTCCCCATATTTCTGGCGTTCATAATGCCAAGCCTTGTGATTGCTTACGGAGTGATTTTTTACCCCGAGCACTTTAGTGATCCGTGGCGCGAACTATTCGGTTTTGTTCAAGTGTCCATAAGTATTTCCCTACTCTCCTTTCTTCCGATAGGCGCTTACGTCTACGGAATGATCTCTAGCGTCTACTCATCAGCAAAAACCTACCCCGTCCGCTTCAACCGCCAACGCCGCGAAGTCTGCTACGTCGACAGCAAAACCCGCCGCGTCCTCATCGTACCTTGGGAAAGCGTCGTCGCCTGGGTCTCCAACACTCAGGGCGTCACCAGTTATGGCGCTACTCGCCAGTACACGTTCGGCATGGGTCTGGAGGATGAGGAGCAGGACAAAGTGCAATTCCTCCTGCTACCACAACCCAGCGATGCACATGCTTTAGGGATGTGGACGTCAATTCGTAATTACATGGAAGACGGTCAGTTGGCAGATGCTCCAAACCCGATGCTCAAGGCACTGGGTTTGACTCCATCCGGTGATCGGCTCAAACCGTACGAAGGCCTACACACTTTTGAAATCGAACGCGAAGACGCACGCGCGATGGGGTCGCTGGACCAGGGTGGCGACGAACTGACGCCCGAGCAGCGCGAGCATTACGGTTACTCGAAAAAATCCTACTGGCCGTTGCGCCGCTGGTACATGTGGCGCGTGCTGAGCTTCTGGAAGATGCCTTACATGCTAGCCGAATGGGCGCATCGCAAAGGGCGGCCTACCCTTCCGGAGCAAGTGCAAACATGGTCTGAGCCGTTGCCACCAGAGCAATGGGCCAAGCCCAGCGCTGCATTGGTGAAAGCCAATCAAATGGTCAAGACTGCCATGGACAAAAAAGGCGCCACGTTCGTCGAAGCGTGTAAAGCGGCGGGTTTGCATGGATGAAATGTGAGCAACCAAGGTCGTCTATTTCTTTTAATTTTTAACAGCTGTTAAAACGTAAAGCCGATTTGTTTCGGTTTATCCGACACCATAAGTCGGAAATCTCGAGTCTGAAAAGCCAATGAATACCCGTCAGATAACGCTTGCCAATCGATGGACCGCAACCTTTCAAAACATCGGCGAGTTTCGCATGGGCGTCGAGGGCTGGGGCTTGCTTCTACAGGGTCCGGATAACCGGACGATCAAATACTTCGCAGACCAGATTGTTCTAGCGAACGATGAGGACGGCAACCAAGCCAACACCTGCATCCTGCTCTCGGTCGATGGTGTTTACGGCTGTTTGCGTACGGCCGTATACGGCGACTGGGTGATCGATTTTGCGCGAGGGATGATTGCCCCTCACCGAGTAACGATTCGCCACTATCACGACGCTTACGACGAAAGCCTTTCACTATACGAACAGCCGGCCTTCAAACGTGCGCGCCAGTACGTCAGTGTTGTCGGAAAACACATCTACCTGACTTTTCCGCTAACCAGAGATGAGGACTTTCCCAAGGTATGGGACGAATACCTGGCAATCCGCAAGCGCCAACTGGATGAGCTTTACTTCGGAACCTGACAATCGCATGGAGAGGTCCGGCAGTCGTCTCCAACCATATACGTCGTCATATTCCCGCAGGTGCCTCCCTCCCAAATTAAGCTTCACCTAAGCTTCCCTCGCTAGCATCCCGGCTCATCAACCTGTCGTCTTGAGCCGTGGATGAGTCCCTCCGACATGAAAGCCTTCGATCTACCCTCCCAGCCGCAATCCAACTTCAGCCTCGTTCTGGTCAATTACAAAACCCCGGACATTACCCGCATGTGTCTGGAGCTGTTGCGCGAGCATGTCCAGGCGCAGGACATTCCAGTGTGGGTGGTGGACAACGATTCGGCGGATGCCAGCCTCGATTACTTGCGTTCGCTGGACTGGATCAATCTGATCGAGCGGCCGTCGCCGGGTAAGGAAATGGGGCATATTGCCCATGGCAAGGCGTTGGATCTGGCCTTGGCGAAAGTTGAGACCGATTACTTGTTTCTGCTGCACACCGACACCTTTGTCTACGACATGGAAGTGTTCGCGATGATGATGCGCGAATGCGCGAAAAGTGCGGACATGGCGGCGGTCGGTTGTGTTGAGCAGCTTGATCGTGGGTGGCTGCGAGATACCTGGCGGTTAACTTCGCGTTTCTGCAAACATCATGTTCGTCGACTCAAAGTTCATGTTGGCCTGCGTTCGAAACCGCCACGTCCGTATAAAGAAACCCATCTGAAAAGTTTCTGCACGCTGTGGAATGCGCGTTTGATGAAGTCGCTGGGTTTGCACTTCTGTATGGATGAGGAGGTACCTGGTTACACGCTTCAGGATCGGATGGTCGAGTTGGGCTATGGCGTCAGGTTCCTCTCGCCGCGGAGGATCTTTCGCTATCTGGATCACATCCAGGCCGGCACCGTCGCGGCGGCGGGCACGTATGGCAAGGATCATCGCCGGACAAAAATGTACCAGCAGACCCTCAAGCGCTTGCAGGCGCAGCACGGCAAAGCCGGCATGCAAGCTTCGACTTGATCGAAAGCAATAAAAAAGGGCGACTGCAAAGTCGCCCTTTTTGTTTGCGGATTCTGTATACAACTTTTGCAAGTAGTGGAGTTCGCCCAGTGTAATGGCCTGGCAATCCATGCACCGGTAAAGAGCCCTGACACTGGGCGAACGCCGAGGATTTTAATTCAAACAAGTGGATATGTCGTCATGGGGAAACATGAAATTTTTGAACTGAAAAGTTAAAAACTGTGTTTTACCGATTTTCCCCGAGAATTGTCTTACAAAAAACTTTACATAATTGCTCTCATACATAAAGCTGTACAAGAGCAATAAACTTGTAGAGCTACTACTCAACTATCGTGCTGACTGGTCACTTTCAAGATATCGGTATAAGTGACAATAACGCTCTGCCCTACTTTCAGATCCTTCACCTTGGCCTGAATCTCCGGCCTCTGCACATCGAGCGTCTTCGATTGTCCCGACGGATTTTCCAAGGTGACCTGATGGGTCTTCAAATCGATTTTGCTGATTTTCAACTGCACCTGAACCTGCCGATAAGCCTCACCGCCCGGGTTGTCGCTGCCCGGAGCCTTGCGCAGTTCGCCGGTACGTTCGGTAGTGCCTGGCAGACCTTTATCCACATCTGTATCGAGATAAGCGGCGACAGATCGCTGCACCTCGATCTTCACCAAGTCCCCTACTTTAAGATTGGCGAGGTTTTTCGCTTTGTCGCTGAGCTGAACGTGGACCTGACGTCCTTCGGGGCCTTCCAGCACGACCTGATGATTGGCCGCGTCGACGGCGAGCACTTTGGTGGTAACGGAATCGGCCTCAACGGCGGCGGATAACGGAATGTCGGCAGCCAGAGCGCCGAAACTGGTGGCAGAAAGCAGCGTTGCGAGGGTGATGGCCTTGGCCAGAGCGTCGAGCTTCATATGCATTACTTTCCCTGTGATGAAATGGCGACGCCCGCTGCCGAATCGACTTCAGCGACGGGCGTGCCGGTGAGCATAGACGCTGTTCAGGGCTTGACTTGGGTTTGTGGGCCGCGGGTATGTGGCTCGGCGGTCTCTTGCGCCGTGGATTCGCCACTTGGCGTGCCTTTGCCGCTGTCCTGTCGCTGCTTGGGATCGGTGGGGCGCAGGGCGTCGTTATCGCGTTCGGTTTCGCCGGCCGGGCGCGGTTCGTCGGGGTTGTCGTTCTGGCTGATGGTGGTATTCATGGCAGGAGTCCTCAGGCTTCGGGATCGTCGAGTTCGCGGGCGACGTTGACCTCGGGTGACTGCTTGTGCAGATCGTCGGCTTTGGCGCGTAGCAATTGCCATTGCTCAAGGTCGATCGCGCCTTGGCCGAGCAGGTCATCGGCGATGCGCTGCAAATCGAAATAGTGAGCGTCGGGCGATTGCTGCCAAAGAGTCTGATCGTCGAACAGGCGTTGCCAGGTGTTGAGGTCTGGGAGTTGCACGTCGTCGCTCATGGGTGAGTCCGAAAATGGCGGGTTTCTGGGTAGAGCGTATTGGCGAAGGGAGAGTTCCGAGCGGTTTGATTAGTGGTGACCTTGATGGCGCCATCGCTGGCAAGCCAGCTCCCACAGGGATTGGGGTTAAGCTGTAATTCATCGGTGTTTTTGAGATAGCTATCGCGAGCAGGCTCACTCCTACAAGAGCAAGAGCAAGAGCAAAAGATCGCAGCCTTCGGCAGCTGCTACAGTGATCGCGCCAACCATGAGGTCGAGTGTCAGCTCGCCTGCTCTTGGTCTTGATCCACCGGCGACGTCGGAAGGCTGAGTGGAGGGATTGATCCGGGCGTGGGAGCGCAGCGACCGTCTGGCGCAGCCAGACACAGCGGAAGGAGGTGCAGCGAAGCAAACCGTAGCCGCTGCGCCCGGATCGATCCCGCAGCGAAGGAACCCGAGCCTGCGAGGGCCGAACGTAGGAGCTAGCGTTTTTTGCTTACTTTTTTTGGCGCTTGTAAAAAAAGTAAGTCGCCGTAAGGGCGAAAACCTAAGCAGCCGTTACCGCAGCAACGGATATGAACCGGTCAAGCAGAACAAATCATCGCTCGACAAAAAGCCTTCGCGAGCAAGCTCGCTCCCGCAGGGAAACTGCACCTACCGTTAATACCCGGTCATTTCCAGATAGCCCTGGCCAGGATGGCTGCCATCAATCTTCACCGGACCTTCCCAGTAGGGAATACGCAAATCCATCCACGCATTGCGATTGAGCGCATCAACGCTGATATCGAGTTGCTTGTCAGGAATGCGGATCGACCATTTCACCGGCATCGGTCGATCAGCCACCTTGGCCGTGTCCTGCGGCGCAAGGCTGATCTGCTCGCTGCGCAATGTCTGAATCTGCCCGTCAGCGGCGATCCACGTGCCGGTCAGATAAGGTGCGCCGTCCTTCTGCCGCATGCGATAGAGCATCACATGTTCGCCGCTGTCCAGATGCAGCGAGAACCAGTCCCAGCCGGTCTGATTAGCGGTCAGCGGCTGACTGCTCCACTCGCGATCGAGCCACGCCGGGCCGCTGACGGTATAGGTCTGGCCGTCGATCTGCAGCGTGCCGCTGGCCTGAAAAAACGGCTGGCTGTAGTAATACGAGGCCTGACCTTCTTCAGATTTCTGGCTGAAACCCTGGTCGCCCTGCAGCACCAGCGGGCGGCTTGAGGTGAGGCGCAGTTGATAAGCGAAATTTTTGTCACGAGCACTGAGTTGCATGTCGCGCAACGGATCCTGCGCCTGGCTGGCAAACATCCAGTCGTCGATCCACGCCTCGAACGGCGCCAGCCGTACGCCGGCCTGCCCTACTCCGCCCCGGGCGTAGCGCTCGGCGGCGTGGTGCGCCGAGCGCGAAGTAACCGCCGCATGGCCCAGCCAGATTGTTTGATTGCCCCACCCGGCTTGCTCGGCAACCGGTTTCAGGGCACTGCGAAACAGCGTCCATTGCACGCCGAAATCATTGCCTTGCTGATCCTTCAGATTGGCAGTGACGTACCACCACTCGATGCGAAAACCATCATGCGCGCCGTGATCGGCGGGAAAACTGAACACCCGACCGGGCACCACCGGGGTGAAGGATTGCGCCTGATCGCCCATGCCGGCAAAGCCCTTCTCCTCGGGTGCAGGCTGATCGCAGCCACCGAGCAGCAGCACCAGCATCAACACGACGCTGTTAATCCTCATGGGCAAAGGTCCTCAGCAAGTCCGCCGGTTGCGTGCGGTACAGCGAATACAGCGGCCATGCCGAAGCCAGTAAAGTCGCGAGCAAGGCCAGGCCCATCAGTTGCAGCAACTGCAACGGAAACACCCGCAACGGCAAGCGCCAGCCGAACGCCTGCACGTTGATCACAGCATCCAGGCACCACGCCAAGGCGATGCCCAGCGGCAGCGCCAAAAGCAACGTCAACACCGCCAGCAGCCAGGTCTGGCCGAGGTTGAGCAGCATCAATTGTTTGCGCGTCACGCCCAGCGCCCACAGCGGTGCGAGTTGACTGAGGCGACTCTGGCTTTGGGTCAGCAGACTGATGAACAGCGCCACGCCGGCGACGGCCAAGGTCAGGCTGTTCAAGGCTGCCGTCGCGGCAAAGGTGCGTTCGAAGACTTGCACCGACCAGCCCTTGAGCCGGGCCTGATCGACGATGTGGTTGTCATCCAGCTCAAAGCGCGCCTGCAAGGCGTTGAGCAACGCCGGAATCTTTGGCGGATCGATGCGCAGATTGAAGCGGTTCGGCGTGAGCTGCGGCCAGCCGCGCAACAGGTGCTCGCTGCTGATCAGCACGTGCCCTTTCGGATTGCCATAGTCGGCGTAGATGCCGACGATGCGCGGCGACCACGTGCCGTTCGGCGTCGGAATACGCAGATGCTCGCCCGCCTTCAATCTCAGCCGTCGTGCCAGTTGTTCGCTGAGCATCACCGCATCATCCGTCGCCAGTTTGCCCCACGGATCGCTGCCACTGCTGTCGAGCAACGGCCAATGCTGGCGATAGTGCGGGTGGTCGATGATGCCGTAGACATCCGCCGGCCAGCCTTGCAGCGTCACCGAAACCTGCCAGTTGGGCAGCACAGCGGTGACCGTCGGCTGCTGCTTGAGCCAACTGTGCATCTCGCGGGCCTGCGCCGGGTTGGCCGGGTTGATGTACAACTCGGCGCTCAGGCGTTGTTCGAGCCAGTCGTTGAAGGTCTGGCGAAAACCGGCGGTCATGCTGCCAGCGCCGATGTTCGCCGCGAGCGCCAACAGCAGCGCCATCAGCGCCAGACTCAGGGCTGGCAGTTGCTGGCGGCAGTCGGCGAGAAACCACTGGCCGAGCACCGACCGACTGCGCCCGAGCAGCGGGTTCAACAACGCGCTGAGCAGCACCGGCAAGGCCAGCGCGGCACCGAGCAACAGCCCGGCCATCAGCACGAAACCGCTGCTCAGGCTGTCGCCCCAGATCAGCGCCGCCAGCGCAATCGCCAGCAGTGCCGTCGCCAGCCAACCCTGCCGGCGCAACCAGCGCGAATATTGTTGATGCCAGGCCTGCGGATCGGCCACCGCCAGCAACGGCAGGCGCGCCGCCCGCAGCAGACTGTTGGACCCGGCCAGCAATGCGCCGAGCAGGCTCAGACCGATGCCGCTGAACCACCACCAGGGGCTCAAACGCAACTGCCCCGCCACTTCTGCGCCATATAAGCCGCGCAGGCTGGCGGCGACGTCCGGCAGCAGAACACTGGCCAGCCAATAGCCGCTGATCACACCGAACAACCCACCGATCAGCGCCAGCACACCCAGTTCAACCACCAGACACGCGATCAGCATTCGCGCACTGACGCCGCAAGCACGCAATGTGCGCAGCAAGCCTCGGCGCTGTTCCAGAGCGAGGCCGATGGCGGCGTGGACGATGAACAAGCCGACCAGAAACGACAGAAATCCAAGCGCATCAAGATTGAGGTGAAAGCTCTCGGTCAGCCGCGCCAGATTGTTTTCTTCACCGCTGCTTTTGAGCTGCAAGCGTTCGTTGAAACTCGCTGGTAATTCCTGATGAAAATCCTTGGGCAACAGCAGTCGCGACAATTGCTCAGGTTGTTCGAGCAGGCGTTGCGCTACGCCGATGTCGACCAGCAACAACCCCGGCGCCATGTCCTTCTGCGCGAGCAGCGGCGGCAGGGTCTGGCCGTTCGCGGTTTGCGCTGTATCACCTTCGTGCAAGCCGAGCATTTGCAGGGTGTCCGGAGAAATCCAGGTACTGCCCGGCGGGCTGAAAAATTCGACGATGCGCTCGATCGGCATCGCCTGCCCGGCCACTGCGGAATCCCCCGGCAGCGACACCGGCTCGATGCCCATCACCTGAATCCGCTGGTCTTCGTGGCCCTTGAGCGTTAGCCGGCCCTGCAACACCGGCGACACCGGCCAGCCCTGACGGCGCAACTCGATAAACCAACGCTGGGGAAATGGAGCACCATTCGATGTGCTCAGGCTGGCTTGCGGTTCGCCGCCGATCATCTGGCTGGCCCGCGCGTAGCTGTCGCGGGCCTGACTGTTCAGCGCCTCGACGCCAGTGAGCAGACTGGTGGCCAGCCACAACCCGGTCAGCACACTGAAAAACTGCACGGGATGGCGCCGCCAGTGGCTGAGCAGCGCACGCAGGGTTTGCCGCCAGATCATCAGGCCACCCGCCCGTTCGACAACACCACACGCTGCGCCAATCGCGCCGCGACGCGCTGGCTGTGAGTGACCATCAGCAGGGTCGTCGGCGTGTCATCGAGCAATTCCAGCAACAGCCGCAGCACTTCATCACTGGTCGCTTCATCGAGGCTGCCGGTGGGTTCATCGGCCAACAGCAATTTCGGCTGCGAGGCCAATGCCCGGCCCAATGCGACCCGCTGCTGCTGGCCGCCGGAGAGTTGTTCGGGATACCGCGAGAGCAGATCGCCCAGCCCCAGACGCTGCACCAGATGCGCCTGCCACCGCGGCTCATGGCGCCCAGCCAGGCGCGCCTGAAACGCAAGGTTGTCTTCCACGCGCAAACTGCCGATCAGGTTGAACTGCTGAAACACCAGACCGATTTCCGTGCGGCGCCAGTTCGCCAGTTGCCCTTCGCTCATGGATTCCAGGCGATGTCCGCCGCTGCGAATGCTGCCGCTGTCGACCTTGTCCAGCCCGGCCACCAGATGCAGCAGCGTGCTTTTGCCACTGCCCGATTCACCCATCAGCGCGAGGCTGCTGCCGGCCTCCAGCGTCAGGTCGACGCCTTGCAGTACCGGCAACGAACCCTGGGGCGTGGCATAGCTTTTGAAAACGTCGCGAACCTCAAGCATGAGCAAACCCGATCATTGAACCTGGGCCAAGGATAGCGGCCCGGAGCGGTATTTGTCCGCTGGTCATCTGTTTCATTGAACAACAGCTGAGAGTGTCGCTGCCTGTGCAGGCCTCTTCGCGAGCAGGCTCGCTCCCACAGGGAGATCGCGTTCCAATGTGGGAGCGAGCCTGCTCGCGAAGAGGCCTGCCCGAACGATTCAAAAACTCACTGCCCCGAAGCCACACTCGCCGGCGCCCGCTCAGGCGTCACGATGCTGCCCAGATCGATATGCTTCCACTCAGGCTTGGCCCCCAGCCGCGCATTGAAGCGGTAGTTGAAGGTGAACTCATCCGCGGTCGGCATGCTCAGCGGTTTGCCATACACCGCCTCAATCCCCGCCAGGTCATAACCCATCACCTGCAACAGCGTCGGGAAAATGTTGTAGTGGCTGGAGCGGTCCTTGTTTGCCGGCAAATTCGCCGCCCAGTCCGGTGTCTGCAATCCTCGGCCCTGAATCACCACCAGCGGCACCAGCCCTTCCTCTTCCACCGGGTCGCCGCCGCAGTGGGTATTCAAACCCGGGTTGCCGCGCTCATGCAGATCCTGACCATGATCGGAGGTGTAGATCAGCAGCGCGTTGTTGAGGTTGGCCTGGGCAAACACCCGGGCGAAAAATTCGCCAACGTTCCACAACAGCGTGTTCTTGTAGGCGTTGCGATACAGCACCCAGTCATCCGGCTGGCCATTGAAACCGGCGCGTTCGCCAGTGTCGGCGACTTCGGTGAACTGCCCGCGTGGCAGCGTTGGCCGGTAAGCCATGAATGCATCCGGGTATTTGTCATGCACCGGAAAATGCGCGCCGACCTTGTTGATCACGATCAGCTCCGCGTGATCGTCGTTGAGCAATTCGATCAGCTTCGCCGCTGCTGCCATATCGCGGTCGCGCACGCTGGTCTGGTCGAATTGCACGAAACTGTCGATGTCGTTTTTCTCGGCAGCGGTCATCAGGTTCTGCAGATTGCCGGCGGTGCGCTGGGCGTCGATGTACACCGTGCCGAGCCCGGCCTTCTTCGCGTACTGCCAGATCGACGGCAGCGTGCTGTTGATGCGCCTGTAATCGGCGCGGGTGCCGCCGTAGCGCAAGGTGACATTGGTGTCGGCGCTGCAGTTGGCAATGGACGCGGCATAACCGAAGTTGAAGACATCAACCCCGGCCGGTGCTTGCTTGAGGTTGCTGTGCACACCGAACGGCGCGTTGATATCGAGGTAATTGCCGGAAATGCTTTCGTCGATGATCAGCACGATGTCGTGGTCAATGGCAGGTGCGGCGCGTGTGAGCGTCACAGGTTCACGCGGGCCGACGGTGTCATGCAGCGCTTCGTAGGCAAACAGATTCAGGTAGGCCAGCGGCGTGTACATGATCGGCAGTCCACGCGCGCCCTCGCCCGCCCGTAAAAACAGCAATCCGCTGAGCATCAACACGCCGATGACCGGAGCCGCTACTCGCAACGTGTTGGGGATGAACAGCGCATGACGCGGTTTGAGCCCGATGCCGAACAACAGCAACAAGCCACTGAGCACCGCGCGCAGGATCGCATCGCGATACTGATAGGCCGCTTCCTGAATGAAGCCGCCGGAGTACACCAGCGAGACAAAATCGCTGTACCTCAGGTAATCCGCGGTGACCCGGGTGTAAACATCAAAAAAAACTGCTGCGGCAAACATCGTTAATGCGAATGCATGTCGAACGAGAGCCTGACGTATATACGCACTTAGATATAACGCGAAAGTAAGCGCCAAAAACATCGCGCCAAAAACAAGTGCATTGAAACCCCACCCGATAGCATTTAACCGTTCCAGATAATAGTCGGAAAAGAGCAACAGATAGGCAACTAAGAACAGTTCCTTGGCGTATTTGAACATGGCGATACCGGTGGTCGGAAAAGGGCAGATGTCAAAGGTTTGTCGGTCAGAACCTGACACTAGCACCCGGCCATCAAAGCGCAAGAAATGACTGATAGCCGGGCAAAGCGTCAAAAAAACGGTGACTCAAATCTGACACACCCTCAGCGCTTAAAGCCTTTAATTTCGGGGACTTAGACCGTCTGTCGGTTAAATTGAATCTGAACAAATCTGCAAAAAAACAACAAATCCAATCGCAGCAATGACTTGATGGCCAATCGCCAAAAACACCTCAAGTGTTATACCCGTGCAACATGTCATTTTGCTGACACGCTTTTCAAACGCTGCGCTATACCCCTTTAACCAACTTCTTCCGAACTTCTTCTTTTCGTTTTATCGAGGGTGCGCAGATGGACGTGAGCGTATTTGGCACTGGCTATGTCGGACTTATACAAGCCGCTGCACTTGCCGATGTCGGCCATCGGGTTTTATGCATTGATATTGATCCGAACAAGATCAAACAATTGCAACAAGCGGTTCCGCCCATTAGTGAGCCAGGCCTGTCCGCGACGCTTGAAGAAAACATCAAGGCCGGGCGCTTGTTGTTCAGCACCCAGGCCAGCGATGCGGTGACTCACGCCGAGCTGATTTTCATCGCTGTGGGCACGCCGGCGGACGAAGACGGCTCTGCCGACCTCAGCCATGTGCTCAATGTCGCCCGGCAGATTGCCGGCCTGATGGAGGCCGATCGCACGCTCATCATCAAATCCACGGTGCCGGTCGGCACTGCCGATCAGGTTCTGGCCACGGCCACCAGCGAATTGCTGTTGCGCGGCAAAACCGAGCTGCAGGTGCGCGTGGTATCCAACCCGGAATTTCTCAAGGAAGGCAGCGCCCTCGCCGACTGCATGCGCCCGGACCGGATCATCATCGGCACCCGCGACGACGCTGCCCGCGAGCAGATGAGCGAGCTGTACGCGCCGTTCTGCCGCAATCACGAAAAACTGATGTTCATGGACAACCGCAGCGCCGAGCTGACCAAGTACGCGGCCAACGCGATGCTCGCCACCCGCATCAGTTTCATGAACGAACTGGCCAACCTCACCGAGCTGCTCGGCGCCGACATCGAAGCGGTGCGCAAAGGCATCGGTTCCGACCCGCGTATCGGCTACCACTTCATTTATCCGGGCTGCGGCTTCGGTGGCTCGTGCTTTCCCAAGGATCTGCGGGCCTTGCTGCACACTGCCGAACACAACGGCATGCCGCTGAAATTGCTGCGCAGCGTCACCGATGTCAACGACAGCCAGCGGCACATCCTGTTCAGCAAATTGCGCGCGCAGTTTCCGCAAGGCCTGGCCGGCAAATCCATTGCGGTCTGGGGCCTGGCATTCAAACCGAACACCGACGATATGCGCGAAGCCCCGAGCCGTTATCTGATGGACGCGTTGTGGGCCGAAGGCGCCAGCGTGCAGGCCTACGATCCGGAAGCCATGTCCGAGTGTCGGCGCATCTACGGCTACCGCAACGACCTGCACCTGTGCGCGACCCGCGACGACACCCTCGAAGACGCCGACGCGCTGGTGATCTGCACCGAGTGGAAGAACTTCCGCGTGGTCGATTTCGAGTTGCTCGCCGAGAAGCTGCGTTCGAAGGTGATCATCGACGGCCGCAACCTGTACAACCCGGAACAGGTTGCGGCCGCCGGCCTGCATTACAGCGGCATCGGTCTGCGCCACATCGCCCCCGAAGGGCTGCGGCCATGAAGATTCTGGTGACCGGTGCCGCCGGTTTCATTGGTGCCCATTGCGTCCTGCGTTTGCTGCGCGACGGGCATTCGGTGGTCGGCCTGGACAATTTCAACCACTACTACGACCCGCAGCTCAAGCACGACCGCGTGCAGTGGGTGCGCGAGCAGGTGGGCGATTTTCCGCTGGCCACGGTGGATCTGGCCCACGCTTCGGCGATCGACGCACTGTTTGCCCGCGAGCAGCCACAAGTGGTGATCCATTTGGCGGCGCAGGCCGGGGTGCGTTATTCGCTGGACAACCCACGGGCGTATCTGGACAGCAACCTCAATGGTTTCCTGAACATTCTCGAGAGCTGCCGGCATCACCCGGTCGAGCATCTGATCTACGCCTCGTCGAGTTCGGTGTACGGCGCCAATCAACACACGCCTTACTCGGTCAAGGACGGCGTCAATCACCCGCTGTCGCTGTACGCCGCGACCAAAAAAGCCAACGAGCTGATGGCGCACAGCTACAGCCATCTGTTCGGCATTCCTTGCACCGGCCTGCGCTTTTTCACTGTGTACGGGCCTTGGGGCCGGCCGGACATGTCGCCGATCCAGTTCGCCCGGGCGATCAGCGAAGGCGAGCCGCTGAAGCTGTTCAATTACGGCGAGCACCAGCGCGACTTCACCTACATCGACGAC